>Ga0209345_10000678_pt1 | contig 43751 bp, 42 predicted proteins | sample Cruoilmetagenom7_FD_187294 | JGI IMG/M metagenome (GOLD analysis project Ga0209345, IMG submission 187294) | Oil polluted marine microbial communities from Coal Oil Point, Santa Barbara, California, USA - Sample 7 (SPAdes) (version 2) | ecosystem: Environmental > Aquatic > Marine > Oil seeps ...
GATCGCATCCTGCCACTTTTCATCCGACGAAAGGTTGCGATGGGAATATCCCCCAATACAACGGCTTTCTCTGCGTCCGAAAATTCCCAAAAGTCCAGTATACGAACGGCAATGTTGAAAGCCACTTGGTCTTTTTCCACGGTTTTCCCTTCGTGGTTTTCCCGAAACTGCGCAGGATCAAACGTTAATGCTTGTGCGTGCATGACTCAACGCCTCTATCAAATGACAGTTAGAGTTTAACGCTATCAAATGATACTGCAAGTGCTCGTTATTTATTTTTCGATTTCGATACCGCCATGGTTAGCACTCTTTTTTTGTGTAGTTCCAATGTAGTTTATTGCTAAAGGATAAACCGGATCCGCGCATGGTTGTGTCTTTAAAACCTGGATAGATCCTGCTGTCTACTGCGGTAGCAAAGCTAATATCGGACTCCGAGGTACACGAAGACTTCAATATGGAAATGGGTCGTTTTATCCCTAAACAGATTAAAGAGAGAACGTTAGATAACCCAGACTACTGGCCATACGTTCAGGGTGAGGTAAATGCCATCGCATCTGAGTTACTCAATGGTGGGACATCAAAAAATCCATTTGATATGGGTTAGTTCCGAATATTCGAGTTTTAGAAAGCAGCTCGATTGTCAATGGACATTAATGTTGAGTATGCCACCATAATTGTCACTCAATAGTTCACTATAGAAAACTTAATTAGTATATTTTGCAACAAAAGTTCACTAAATCGTCATTATAACTATAAAAGTATGCTATATTAAACAATATTGTCACTCAGGTACTAAAAAGTTCACTAAAAAGAACTGTTATTGGTGAAACACATGAAAAGTCACATCACAGAGTTAAAGCAGCAAGTTCATGCGCTTCTGCGTGAGATCGAGCGGCTAGAAGCAAAAGAGCTTGACGAAAAAGACGTCTTTCCGCTCGCAGAGCTAAAGGAGCGTGTGACTCAATACGTGAAAGAAAACGATATTACCATCGACACCTTTTGCGATCTAGCGATGATCAGCAAGACAACACTCTACGCTGCATTTACTTCGCCAGCCTCAGCGAAATGCTCAACGATTGAGTCCATTATCGCTGTGTTTGGTAACTATACACTGTATGTTGGACGCACCGATGCACGTTAATCGTATCGCGACCGTATTCGTCAATGGTGTGAAGGCGGGCATACTCACCGAATATCGCGCGTCGCAGGATTTATCTGCTCGTGAGTCATATAAATTTGCGTATGCAGCAGACTACCTAGAAAACGGCTCGCCAATTGGTCATCATCTTCCGCTTACAAAGACCCAGTATGAGTTTGATGCTCTACCGCCCTTCTTTACTAATTTGCTCTCAGAGGGATGGTTAAGAACCCACCAAGCACAAAAAGCACGACTTGATAAAAGCGATGAGTTTGGTTTGTTATGCGCCAACGGCGAAGAGCTAATTGGCGCTATTTCTGTGGTCGCCGGTGAGGTTGACGACTTGCCAAGCCAGCGCTCTGTTCAACTACCAATTCCTAAACCCAGTATTTTGAAAGACAAAGGCGTCAGCATTGTTGGCACGTCACGCTCATTCAATGACTATGCTGTTGACCATGCAAACGGCCATTCCATATCGGGTGTGCAGCGCAAACTGATGATGAAGTTGGAAAGTAATCAACTCGTGCCAACGACTCGCGGCGGACAATACATTGTAAAGCCAGCACCGGAAGGTGTATCGCATTGCCCCGAGAATGAGTTTTTTGTTATGAGCTTAGCCAACAAGGTTGGATTCAAAACCGCTGAATGTGGCCTTGTCCCCTTTGAAGACGGAGAATTCGCTTATGTGACCAAGCGTTTCGACATTCTCAGCAAGCATGAGCGATACTTTGTCGAAGACGGCGCGTCATTATGTTCGGTCCACCCAAAACATAAGGACAGCGACGCATTAAGTTATGAAACCGTTTTAAAAAGACTCAGCGAGGCCGCAGGAAACAGTAAAGCAGTGACGCTCAACCTATTCTTACACGTCGTTTTTTCATATCTTGTTGCGAACAACGATTTACACTTGAAGAATTTTTCCTTAATGCGCAAGCCGTCTGGGAAAGACTCGACGATGGATATGTTAGCCCCCATTTACGACGTCCTTAGCTTAGCGCCCTATCCCGTGTTTGACCACGCCTGCTTCATGTCGATTGGTGTTCTCGCAACAGAAGAGGGAGACGACGGCTATTTCAGTGACGCTTACGAGCAGTTTGGTTTTTATACCCAAAGTGACTTCGTGCAGCTTGGGGTGAACGTAGGCTTGCCGAAAGCTTTGGTGGAAAAACAACTAAAGCAACTCATCGGCAAGCTATTCAAGGTGCTCGACAGTGGTTTTCGAACGCCACTACCCGACGATATGTACGAAATCATAACAGATCGTATTCGTGAGCGCGGTCGCGCATTAGAGCTGACTTTGCGTTAGGCACCAGATGAACTAACCAGCTACGCAAGAGAGAGAAATGCCGATTCACAGCCTAAAATCTTCATGCAGTTTCGACCAATGATGTCTTAGCACTTGCTTGTGCTCTCGATGCATCGGCAATTCGGTTAATAATTTAGGCCAAACAGACCGAGCTTTATCTAATGTATCCGTTATGTGCACTTTGACGGCCTGCCACGGAAAACCAACACGATTAGCCCAAATTTCGAACGATGCCATGCTCACGTCATACCAATTTTTGTTTTTGGCCATATTTAACGCGAATTCCTTCTCGCCTTTGACGTAAGGTATTGTTGAAACTATATCATAGGCAGGAGATAACATGGGCCGCTGAGGGTTGGAATATATCACCGACCAGTTCTTAAGGTGTGCATCACCATTGGCAAGTAATATATTCACAAGTATGCGCCTAGCCAGTTGCTGGACGTCTTTTAAGGCTTGATGGCTGTAGGAATAGAGCGCATCCGCAATCTGTTCATAGTTGTACTTTTCATATTTTGCATAGGAGTATACTTGGAATATTTGAGCGAAATCTTCAGTGTGCACTCGTTTCCCATTGTCCCTATCAAATCGCTTGATTGCGTATGCGTATTGTTCGTTCGGCAATTGAATATTCGGTAGATTATCCAGATTAGATAATTCAACCAATTTTATCTCTGGAATATCAACGCCTGCAGCCTCTGCAAGACGCATAGCCGAGAACTCATTAAAAGGCACAAACTGATGCACAGTGGATGGTGTTTTAATGATCCAGCTGTCATCATTGGCATCAGTGCCGATATTGAATCTGCCATCTTTGTTGCGAACTGAAGAGAATTTCATTTGTACGCCGGCAAGGGAAAACTTGTTTTGTTGGGTGGCGACATCAATTTGTATAGCTTCAACTTGTTCACGATGATCAAGCGCCCAAACTGGGAGCTGACCTGCAATTATCGGAGATGCAATAAGACTTCCCGGCAAACTCCGGCCCATATGCGCCATTAGCGGGAATTCATTGTCCTCATGCACTTTAAGCGACTGTGCCATCCAGTGTCTTAATGCCCCTTCGGGCAGAAGATTGGATAATACCGGCGGCAAACGTTGCGAACTGATAACTGGTTTACCAAGAGCCTGTTCATTCACCAATTGGGACATCGTAAATGTGTTGCGTTTCTTTGCAGGCAACGCCACATAATCAGGCGAAAAGACTAAAATGTTCTTACCGCCCGAATAATGAGATATGACACCAATTTCTTGGTTATTAATACTGAGACTGAGGCCTTCGACGTGCTCTATGCGTTTCGTCTTCATCTTATCTAGTCCTCGAGATGCTTGTGTCTGCTAGCCCAAATACTCTCCGTCTCTGAGTTTGCTGGAGTTGTACTTTTACCATCAATATCTGACGGATCTACAACCGCGAGTTCCAAATCTAAGCCAGCAAGAATGCGCAATAGCGTTGAGACTTTTAAATCCTGCCCAGACTCCACCCGTTGATACTGTTGCTGCGACATTCCTATAAGCATGCGCATGTCTTTTTGTGACAACTTTCTTTTCTTGCGCTCTCTGACTAATCGTTCGCTCAGTTCATTTAATGTCTTCATAACACAATCCAAAAATTGTTTTCATTATTTAATACAACTTATACGCTGTATAGAAACAAAAAACAATCATTTTGTTGTTATTTAGATTTAACACAACTCTGGTGATGTATTTAGCAGCAATTACGGTGGCCGGTCCGGCCAAGATAATTGTCGCTAAGATGATTTCGGTTTAATCCGATCACCGCTTTCGGTCTACCCGAACAATTCTTGGCGGGTCAATTTTGTCACTGTGACTACTCACCGCACTGCCGCGACCCATGTATTAATACGAAAGGACCGATTTGTAGATAAGCGGAACGATGCTCTCTTTGGATTTCCCAGACTTTACTAGACACTTTTAACTCTTTAAAACCCCGGTAGCCTTATACGCTCGCTTTGCGGCGTTAGTCGTCCTCGTTGTCCGGTTCGTCTCCGTATAAGGCCTCGAGCTTTTTTGACAGCACCAACAGGGCGCTCGTTTCAGCTAACGCTTTAGTCTTTGCGACGAACCTCGGCCTTAAGCTTTTTAATTTCTTTGGTCGTTTTTTTGCGCTCCTGCTTGACCTGCCGCTCACTGTCAGCAGTGCGACCAAAGCCCTGCAGGCAATCCGTACGCCACTGTTTGACCTGCTCGGTAAATAAGCCTTTTTCACGACAATACGCCGACAGCTCAGCTTCAGATAAGCCGGCGGTTTCGATAACGATGGCCAACTTGTCTTCAGCGGACCATTGGTCAGCCTGTTTTTGATGTCCGGGCCGACGCCGAAATCAATGTGCGGATGATACCGAAATGCTTGTCCGGCTTAGGCCGAAATCACTGCCCGGATGACCCCGAAATGCGCACTTTACTACCCCTTGTAATAATCACTAGTGAGTTCATCAGTCTATATTTGAAATTGCTTGAGAGAAAATTGCTTCAAGCAGAGACAGATCACAATTAACGCCCGCAACATTTGCATCTATCCAGTGGTCCTGCGATATATTAGGCCAAGACAGGTCGTAGCCCAATACGAATAGCATTTCCTCAAAAAAGAGCCGCTGGACTCGACCATTTCCTTCTCTAAAAGGATGAAGCAAATTAATCTCACAGAATAAGTCAGCAACACCAATTATTAACTCTTTTTCTGTTTGCAAGTGTTCGAGTGAAGGAACTTTTTCAAGTAGTTTGTTCGACTCTGGTTCAATACGTGGCCATGTGCAGAATCGCGTCGTACCTTTTGAAATATCAACATCTCTCAATTCGCCCGCCCATTCGTAAACGTCTTGAAATAGGTGATGGTGTAGCTGCTTAAGGTGAGGTAACGTGAAATCGGAGAGTGTTAGGTGTGGCGCAATATAATCCTTGGCGCGAGCGGCACTGAATGAGGCTTCAGCTTCTTCTAGCTCGCTTGGCTCTCGAATATCAAGAAGGTTCTTGAGAACATCTGAGTTGGGGTAACAATATCTGTCTTGAGCTACCCCGTACTTATCTCGCATACTTTTGCTTTAATTCAGCAACAGTCAGATGCCTATTCGCTTCTTTAAGTTTCAACCCTTCGTAGCTTAGGCTTGTCTCGAAGTTTTTCATATTCGGCGTGAACCGAGCCTTACGAGTTTTGCTCGTCTTTAAAATAGCATTTGTCATGGATTGTACCCTCCTAACACTATAAATCTTACCATACCAGACAAAAAATAGCCATGTGGACTCGCGTGAACGATCGCTTATTGCCTACGAGCTCCATGGGCATTGAGATGTATAATCTGGTTATAACGCTTTATAATGATGACACTCTTTCACGAGGTGGCTCGGACGGAGATCAACGTCCGACTCTACGCACATTTACTCTTGAAAACCCTTGTTTTCAAGAGTTAAAACCAAATTAGCCGAGCAGCGAAATGATTTTTCATGACTCCCCACAATTCGAATTGACAGCAACAACTTTTTAAGAGTAAAATTCCTTTTCCGCTGGGTTTGCGGGCCAGCCGCAGTGGCAAAAAACCTGTAAACTGTTTACTAAATTCTTTAATAAAAGCATTAGCGTTGAGCGGCTCAACGTACACGTGCTTATTTTTTAAGGAATTGATGTAAATGACAAAATCAAACCAACCTTTTATCATGGATCGACTTTTGCGGGTCAAAGATGACATCCGTGAAATTTCAAGAGAAATCCAAGATCATCATAACTTCCAGTACACCAAAGCTCGAGAGTTTGCACTTGCTGTGCTCGGTTTTCAGAGCAGCTATCAATTTGACCGCTGGTTTCAAAGTGAATGGGATAAACTCGAGTCTTTATCAACCCACGAAAGACGATTTAACCTCAGGTGTCAAGATGAGCCGCTCAGCGACGAACCCGTTTATATATTTGAACGTTATCAAGACTATCACGCTTGGGAGATAAGGACAGGGGAGTCTGAGCCGCTTAGTAGCTTGTGTGACGAAATTGCAATGGATGGTCTCAGGTTGAATTTTAATCAATTTAGGTTAAAAAAAGTTGTCACTGATTTAAGTCGGATATGTAGTATTTGGGCTGGAGATATGGATGATCTTAGAAAGCATTATGAGAAACGAATCCCTCATTGTAGCTGCGCAAAAAGCTACGCTTATGGACTCGCAGAAAGGGCGGATATACCGCTTTATCATTTAGAAAGTGCAGAGGACATCAGCATGTGGGCGAATTGCTGGGGAGGCGTTGCGTTTTTTAATGAAGAAGCGATGACTGATTTGGAAAGAGAAAATGCCGAGCTTGCGGAAGAACTAAAGTCAGAGTTTATAACAATGAAGATTTGAGTCTGGTGAATTTCCAATCACTAAAAAATTAGCTTAAAGGAACTAGCTTGCAAATTATTTAGGTATTGAGCGTCAATTACCGCCGGTTCAGCTCCTGTAATTGTTGCTCAATACTAGAAATCGATAATAGCAGCTAGCTACTGTAATCCCCCCATTTTAAGCAGCAGTTATTCGTAGAGTTAGTGAACCGCTTGCGTTAAGGAGCTTGAGCAGTTACGTGATAACTGTTTGTTGTCGATTATGGAAGCGCTTGCGCAGTATGAAGTGGGAGCTGGGAAAGTCTTGTCGGAATTTCGAAAAACGCTTTAGAAGCGGTTAAAGGTGTGCCGGCAGTTAACACGGAAGCACCCAATTAATCTCGATATCAATTGCGCTGCAAGCTTGCAGCGCAGCTGTTTACCCTAATATCTATTCAATCGTTTCCGAATAAATCTCGCGTATAGACTTTATCAGCTACATCCTGAAGCTCTGGTGCCATGCGGTTCGAGAGAATTATGTCCGCTTCGGCTTTGAATCACTCAAAGTCATTCACGACACACGAATTATAGAACTAGTCTTGCTCTAGCACAGGTTCATAATAGCCGGTACCAACCACTGTAATTCGCATAAAAAGACCTATTCCACCGTGACCGACTTGGCGAGATTACGGGGCTGGTCGACATCGGTCCCTTTTACCAGCGCAACATAGTACGATAGCAACTGCAGCGGGACGGTATACACGATAGGGGCAATAACATCGTCACAATGACCAACGCTTAATACATTCATCGTCTCATCGGTCTTAAACTGTGCGTTTTTATCAGCAAAGACATACATCACACCACCACGAGCCCGGACCTCTTCCACATTCGACTTAAGCTTTTCAAGAAGCTCATTGTCGGGCGCAATCACAATCACCGGCATCTCATCGTCGATAAGCGCCAAAGGACCATGCTTTAGCTCACCGGAGGCGTAAGCTTCTGCATGAATGTATGAAATTTCCTTCAGTTTTAGTGCACCTTCCATGGCGATAGGATATTGGTTGCCGCGCCCTAAGAAAATGCTGTGCTCTTTATGGGTAAACTCATACGCCAACTGCTCAATATCGTCCGCAAGTGATACCGCTTCTTCAAGTTTGGCGGGCAGTGTTTGCAACGAGTGGACCAGGCTCTTTTGCTGCTCTAAAGGCATTCCTCGGTGTTTACCAATGGCAACGGTCAGCATCAACAATCCGGTTAACTGCGTGGTAAAGGCTTTTGTGGATGCCACGCCAATTTCAGTGCCGGCTCGTGTCATAAACGCCAAGTCCGATTCGCGAACCAGAGACGATGTTTCAACATTACATATGGTCAAGCTGCCTTTATAACCAAGCTCTTTCGATAACCGCAAAGCCGCCAGTGTGTCCGCTGTTTCACCACTTTGTGAAATCGTGACAAGCAGTGTGTTGGGTTTCACATGCGACTGTCGGTACCGAAACTCTGACGCAATCTCAACGCTACACGACACATTCGCTAATGACTCAAGCCAGTAACTTGCCACCATGCCAGCATGATAGCTGGTGCCACAGGCAATAATTTTAACGTGCTCAATCTCTTTTAATAACGCATTCGCACCTTGACCAAAGGCATCATCCAGCACCGTCGAGTCCGACACTCGTCCTTCCAGCGTGTTTCGGACGGCAATCGGCTGCTCGTAAATTTCTTTCAGCATAAAGTGGCGGTAGTCGCCTTTACCACCCGCGTCGTACTGACTGTCTGACTCAACAACGTTGCGCTCTACAGCATGGCCGCTTTCATCAAAAATATCGATAGCGGTTCGCGTAATATCGGCAACATCCCCTTCTTCTAGGTAGATAAACTTCCGGGTCACGGGCAACAGCGCTAGTTGGTCAGAGGCAACAAAGTTCTCACCTATTCCCACGCCAATGACTAACGGACTGCCAGAGCGTGCTACCACTAACCGCTCTGGGTCATTTTTATCAATAACCACCGTGCCATAAGCGCCCTCAAGTTGGCGTGTCGCTGCTTTCACAGCCTCAACTAAACTTGGTTTGGTTTTGCGCTCATGATGAACTAAGTGAGCAATCACTTCGGTGTCGGTTTGGCTGTTAAACACATAGCCCAGCGTCTTTAGCTGCTCTCGTAATGGCTCATGATTTTCAATAATACCGTTATGAACAACAGCAATGTCATTATTCGATACATGCGGATGCGCATTGGCTTCGGTGACGCCACCATGTGTTGCCCAACGGGTGTGGGCAATACCCAGCGTCCCGTCCATTGATTCAGTTTCAATGGCGTCCGTCAAAGCTTGTACTTTTCCGGTACGTCGCGTGCTTTTAAGCTGTTGGCTTTTATCGATGACTGCCATCCCGGCTGAGTCATAACCTCTGTACTCAAGGCGTCTTAAGCCCTCTAATAAAATCTCGCCAACATGGCGCTCAGAGGTTGCTCCTACAATTCCGCACATTATATTTTCCCTTTCCCTCGTAAATACTGCACTACTTTCTCGGCCGCCTGCTCTATGCTTATTTCATCAGTTTTCAAATGCACTTCCGGCTTCTCTGGTGCCTCATAAGGCGACGAAATACCCGTAAAGTGAGGAATATCACCAGCACGGGCTTTTTTATAGAGGCCTTTGGGGTCTCGCTGCTCGCAGACTTCCAGCGGAGTATCAACAAACACTTCAATAAAGGGCTCGCCCGCTAATTCACGCGCTTGCGCCCTATCAGCAATAAAAGGAGAAATAAACGCCGTGCCAACAATAAGGCCTGCGTCTAAAAACAAACGGCTGACTTCAGTAATACGGCGAATATTTTCCACCCGGTCGGTGTCATTAAAGCCCAAATCTTTATTCAGGCCATGACGCACGTTATCGCCATCTAACAAGTAGGTGTGGCACCCCAGCTCAAACAATTTACGGTCAACCGCATTAGCAATAGTTGACTTACCGGAGCCACTTAGGCCGGTATACCAAAGCAATGCGGGGTGGTGTTGTTTCTGCGCCACACGGTCATTGTGCGACACGGCGGCATCATGCCAGACAATATTTTCTGTCATCGGTTTGTCATCTTGTCAGTTATGGAAAAATTGTACCGTAGGCTTCTTAAAACGGAAACACTAAAGGAATAAGCCACAGACTCATGGCAATGTAAGTAGCCGAAACAGGCAGGCCTGCAAGCAGGAAGTGCTTAAGCCGGTAATGAGTCGCGTTAAAGACCATTAGGTTAGTCTGGTAGCCATATGGGGTAATAAAGCTGGCGGAGGCGGCAAAGGCAACGCCCATCACCATAGGAAAAGGGTCAACGCCCATACCCAATGCCAGAGAGTAAGCGACAGGGAACATCAGCGCAGCAGCGGCATTGTTAGTGACCAGCTCTGTCAGTAGATACGTCAGCAAAAAGACGCCGGCAAAGGTTAAATACACGCCGTTGCCCGCCAGTGACGTTGCTGCAAAGTCACCGATGGCATCCGCAACCCCCGTGCTCTGCATCGCAGTCGCCAGGCACAGCGCGCTGGTCACTATCAGCCATATTTCAACCGGAAACCGGCGCTTAATTTCATTCAGTCGCAAACAACCCGTTGCAACCAATGCCGCCAACAGAAACAACACACCTAAAAACAAAGAAGAGCCCGTCGCTACGGTTGCGCCTATCATGGCGACAAAGCCCCACAGAGTCAGCTTTTCACGCCAACCGCTGAGCATGTTCTCGGGACGCACACCACTTAATACAAAGAAGTTTTTCGTTAGGTTAGTGCGGGCAGCAAAGTCGGGGCCCGTCGCCAGCAACAAAATGTCACCGGCACGCAGTCGCACATAACCCAGTCGACCATTAATGCGCTCGCCCTCTCGTCGTATTGCTACCACCGCGGCATCGAAGCGAGCCCGGAAGCCGCTCTCTTTTAACGTTTGCCCGCACAATACAGACTCAGACTTAATCACCACTTCTGTCAGTTCATGCGTTTCCAGCCCTTTTTGCTCAGCAAAAAGTGACAGGCCCGGGAACTGGTTCAGCACTTTTACCTTGCCAACATCCCCCGAGAAAATCAGCTTATCACCGGCTTGCAACACGTCGTAACGTGTCACTGGACGCTTTATTTCTCCGTCGCGGTGCAGCTCAGCTAAGAATAAGTCTTCTAAATGGCGCAAACCAGCCGCTTCAACAGTCTGCCCTACTAAGGGTGAGTTGTCCTCAAGCTCTGCTTCTACAAAGTACTCTCGCCCACCTTCGTCGGCTTCGGTGAAGCTCGGTAGAAAACGACTCACCACAAACAGCACCAATAGCCCGGAGCCGAGAACACCAACACCCACCAGCGTGAAATCAAAAAACGCAAAGCCGCTGTGACCGGTTTCGGTAAATAAGCTGTTAACAATAAGGTTGGTAGAGGTACCAATAAGCGTCAGTGTACCGCCCATAATAGCCGCGTACGACAGAGGAATAAGCAATTTAGAGGCAGGAATGTAGCGGTTGCGCCGCACAGCGTTAAGCAGCGCTGCAACAACCGCTGTATTATTCAATACTGAAGAGGCAAGTGCGCTTAACCCCATGACGCGCCAAGTGGTCAAGGCATTTGAGCGGCTAAACAGATAGCGCGATAGCGTTCTTAGTAAACTGGTTTTTTCCAGTGCAAAAGAAATAAGCACCAGCATAACCAGTGTCGCCAGGCCCGGGTTGGCTGCATTCGACAGCAATGCGTCTTGCGACACCCAGCCACCGGCCACCGTAACAAGCATAGCGCCAGAGAAGATCATGGCAGAGCGCTCCTGGTAGCGTATAAGCAACACCACCATGAGCAACATTAGTAACGCAAGCGCTATGCCTGTTGTCGTCATTTAAGCTCCTGGGCGTAGCCTGACGTTATTACGTCAGGTGCTATGTCAGAATATTCAAGCACCGGTCCTGATGCAATAGCATCAGGCTACGTAGTGGCCGCATCAGGCTACGTAGTGACCGCATCAGGCTACGTGTGGTCGCATCCGGTTACTTGAGCAGGTCTTTCGCTTCCCAATGCGGGAAGTGTTTGCGAATGAGAGCATTCAGTTCCAGTTCAAACTCGCTGTACTCGTGTGTCACTGCATCGCTGTCACCCGAGTCCGACAACGCCTGCTCTATCATGCCCGCGCCTACGGTCATATTAGTCATGCGATCAATCACAATAAAAGCGCCGGTTTTCGGGTTGCTTTGGTAGTCGTCGAACATGACTTTTTCAGTCACACGCACATCGACCTGGCCAATCTCGTTCAGCGCCAGCTCACCGGCTTTGTGCTCGTCAAAGGTGTTTACGTCAATGCGATGCTGAATATTCTCAATTTCACCGGTCGTCAACTTGCTGTTGAACTTCAGGTAGTACTCGCGATGCGTTTGCATAGCGTCTTCGTTCATCCACACCAACTTGGCACGGAAACGCGACGACACATTCGGCAACTCGTCTTTTTTGACAATCATGTCGCCACGACTGATGTCGATTTCATCGTTCAGCGTCAGCGTTACCGCTGCCGGTGCCTTAATCGACTGATGCTCGCCTTCAAAGGTGACAATCGACTTAATGGTCGAAATTTTACCCGACGGTAATACTCGCACGGTGTCGCCTACCGCAATTTCACCCGAGGCAATAGTACCGGCAAAGCCGCGAAAGTCTGAGTTTGGACGGTTCACATACTGAACCGGGAAACGAAACTCTGAGTTGTTCGCGCCGCGCTGTACTTCCATGGTTTCCAGGTACTGCATTAAGGTCGAGCCACGGAACCAGCTGAGTTTTTCACTGGTGTTTACCACGTTATCGCCTTTAAGCGCCGAAATAGGCACAAAGCGAATATCCGGAATGTCCAGCGAGCCAGCCATGTCCAGATAGTCGGCTTGTATTTGCTTATAAACGTCTTGTGAATAATCGACTAAGTCCATTTTATTCACCGCGACCACCACGTGCTTAATACCCAACAGCGAGCAAATGAAGCTATGGCGGCGCGTTTGTGTTTGCACACCTTTGCTGGCATCAATAAGAATAACCGCTACGTCACAGGTTGATGCGCCTGTGGCCATGTTACGGGTGTACTGCTCATGGCCAGGAGTATCCGCAATAATGAACTTACGTTTGTCGGTAGAAAAGTACCGGTAAGCTACATCTATAGTAATACCCTGCTCACGCTCAGACTGTAAGCCGTCAACCAATAACGCTAAGTCAACCTCGTCGCCGGTTGTACCCATCTTTTTACTGTCAGCAGTAATAGCCGCCAGCTGGTCTTCAAAAATCATTTTACTGTCATGCAGCAAACGTCCAATTAGGGTGCTTTTACCGTCATCGACGCTACCGCAGGTAATAAAGCGCAGCAGCTCTTTATTCTCGTGCTGTTTTAAATAAGCAAGTATATCTTGTTCAATTAATGGGCTGGCGTGTGACATTAAAAGTAGCCCTCCATTTTTTTCTTTTCCATAGACCCGGCACTGTCGTGGTCAATCACTCGGCCCTGACGCTCAGACGTGGTAGTCAGCAGCATTTCCTGGATAATTTCCGGCAAGGTCGCTGCTTCTGATTCAATAGCCCCGGTTAGCGGGTAACAACCCAGTGTACGGAAGCGCACCATCTTCATTTCTGGCGTTTCTCCGTCTTCCAGCGGCATACGGTCGTCGTCAACCATAATTAAAGTGCCGTCACGCTTAACCACAGGGCGTTCTTTTGCAAAATACAGTTCAGGAATATCAATATTTTCTAAGTAGATGTACTGCCAAATATCCAGTTCTGTCCAGTTCGACAACGGAAAAACACGAATGCTTTCGCCTTTATTCACTTTACCGTTGAATATATTCCAAAGCTCAGGACGTTGGTTTTTCGGGTCCCAACGGTGGTTTTTATCGCGGAAGGAATACACACGCTCTTTCGCACGCGACTTTTCTTCGTCACGACGAGCGCCACCAAAAGCAGCATCAAACTGGTATTTATTCAGCGCCTGTTTTAACGCCTGAGTTTTCATCACGTCGGTGTGCAACGCGCTGCCATGGCTGAAAGGTCCAATGCCTTGTTCAACACCTTCTGTATTAATGTGCTCAAGCAGTTCAAAGTCATACTTCTCGGCCATGCGATCACGAAACTCTATCATTTCGCGAAACTTCCAGGTGGTGTTCACGTGCATTAGCGGAAACGGAATTTTACCCGGCGCAAACGCTTTGCGGGCCAAATGCAGTAGCACGGATGAGTCTTTGCCCACGGAGTACAACATAACCGGGTTATCAAATTCCGCCGCTACTTCGCGGAAAATATGAATCGATTCATACTCTAACGCTTTTAAGTGCGTTAACTTCTCTTCGCTGATCATTGGTTTTCCATCTTGTCTAAGCGTAAATGTTTAATCGTTGCCGAATAGGTCGCGAGTATACACTTTCTCACTAACATCCTGAAGTTCCGGCGCCATGCGGTTCGAAACAATAACGTCCGCTTCAGCCTTAAAAGCCTTAAAGTCATTCACTACTCGCGAGTTATAGAACTTATCGTCTTCAAACACAGGTTCATACACAATAACCTCTATCCCCTTCGCCTTAATGCGTTTCATAACGCCTTGAATGGCCGAAGCACGGAAATTGTCGGAACCTTGCTTCATCACTAAGCGATAAATGCCCACGACGTTTGGTCTACGGGCAATAATACTGTCCGCAATAAAGTCTTTACGAGTACGGTTGGCATCCACCACCGCACGCATCATGTTTTGAGGTACGTCTTGGTAGTTGGCTAATAGCTGTTTGGTGTCTTTTGGTAAGCAATAACCACCGTAGCCGAAGCTCGGGTTATTGTAATGGTCACCAATACGAGGGTCCAAACCAACCCCCTCAATAATTTGACGAGTGTTTAAACCATGCACTTCGGCATAGGTATCTAACTCATTAAAATAAGCCACTCGCATAGCCAAGTAGGTATTAGCAAAGAGTTTAATGGCTTCAGCTTCGGTGCTATCCGTAAACAGCGTGGGTACGCCTTTTTTTACCGCGCCTTCTTTTAGCATATCTGCAAACTTTTCGGCGCGCTTTGAGCGCTCACCAACAATAATACGAGACGGGTACAAGTTGTCATAAAGGGCTTTGCCCTCACGCAAAAACTCCGGTGAGAAAATGATATTATCGGTCCCCATTTTCTCTTTCAGCATTTGAGTGTAACCCACCGGTATGGTCGACTTTATGACCATAACCGCGTCAGGGTTAATTTGCTTCACTTGGGCAATAACCGCCTCTACACTGCTGGTGTTGAAGTAATTGGTTTCGGGGTCGTAGTCTGTCGGCGTAGCTATAACAACATAGTCCGCATTTATATAAGCTTCTTCGGCGTTCAGTGTTGCTTTAAGGTTTAGACTCTTATTAGCTAAAAATTCACTGATCTCTTTGTCTTCTATTGGCGACTGACCAGAGTTAATTAAGTCCACTTTTTCTTTAACAAGGTCTACTGCGACAACCTCGTTTTGTTGTGCAAGTAACACCGCGTTTGATAAACCAACGTACCCTGTTCCGGCTACTGCTATTTTCATTACAACATCCTGTTTGTTTATTTTTGAGCCCGAGAAAGTACGTCTTTAATTACAGCGCAAGTCTTCTCTATTTCACTACTCGTTAATGTCGGATGCACCAAAAACATCAAACTGGTTTCGCCAAGCTCTTTAGCAACCGGAAGTCTATAATTTGGACGAAAGTCTGTACCATCAAATGCTTTTTCTAAATAAACCTCTGAACACGAGCCCTGCATACAAGGTACACCTCGTTCAACTATCTCATTAACGATGCGGTCTCGCGTCCAGCCCTCAGCTAAGTATTCTGGCTCCACAAAGCAATAATGCTTGTAACAAGCATGCTCCATGTACTCAGGTACTGTCGGCGTCCGAACACAATTAAACTGGCTGCATACCTCTGCAATAGCTGCAGCATTCTTCTGACGCTTCGCCGTCCACTCAGGCATGCGCGTAAGTTGTATGCGACCAATAGCCGCCTGAACTTCTGTCATTCGCCAATTCGTACCAAAGTTTTCGTGCAACCAACGGAATCCTGGTGGGTGCTCCCGCTCGTAAACGGCTTCGTAACTTTTACCATGATCTTTATATGACCACATTTTGCGCCAAAGAGCTTCGTCATTTGTTGTGACCATACCGCCTTCGCCGCCGGTAGTCATTATTTTGTCTTGGCAGAATGACCAGGCACCTATATGACCGATGCTGCCGACTGAGCGACCTTTGTATTTAGCGCCATGCGCCTGTGCACAATCCTCAATAACATAAATACTGTGTTGCTCGGCAAGTGCCATAATGGCATCCATCTCGGCCGGGCGACCGGCTAGGTGCACCACTACAATCGCTTTGGTGTTGGGGGTAATGGCCGGTTCAATAGTAGCGGCTTCGATATTTTGACTGTCATTATCAACATCAACAAATACCGGTGTTGCACCAGCGGTGACTATTGATGACACTGAAGCTAAAAAAGTACGTGGTGTTACGATGACTTCGTCACCTACGCCAACACTAACAGCAACTAGGGCAAGATCTAATGCCTGTGTGCCGTTACCCAAAGCGACGGCATATTTTACGCCAAAATACTCTGCGAATTCTTGTTCAAATAAACGCCCTTCCTGACCAGTCCAGTAGTTAACTTTGTTGGAGAGGATGACATTTTTTGTAGCCTCAGCCTCTTCTTCGGTGAAGGATGGCCAGGGGGAGAATGGGGTATTTAGCATTACTTTGCGTCCTTACAACTAAATGGGTTTTGCAGGGTTCCCAACAACTTTAGATTTGGCGACAACATTTTTAATGACTACGGCACCCGCGCCCACTGTTGCATAGTCACCAATTTCAATTAACTGTATGATCGAGGCTCCTATGCCTATCCACGCTTTCGAGCCAATTCTACATCCACCTGCGACGACAGCTTTTGGACAAATATGGGAATAATCTCCAACCACACAGCCATGCTCGACCACAGCGCCGGAATTTATAATACAGCTCTCACCTATCGTGGTATCAGCGTTAATTATAGCGCCTGGCATTACTGCGGAACCATTACCAATAATTACGTTACTGCCAATTTGAGCACTGGGGTGGATGATTGCCGGGGCTACATTTGAAATACGTTGCTGGATTGAATATCGTGTTTTAGCGTTTCCTATGGCTATAATACATCCGTCATAAGAATCTGACAGCTCAACTGCTTTTTCGGTATTGCCAACAACATTATAAGTACTGAGCTTATTTAGCTTTGGCCATTTATCATCAAAAAAATCAATGTAATAATAGCCTACAGCTATAGCTATATCGGCAATAACTTTTCCGTGGCCACTTGCACCTACGATAGCTAGTTTTTTCATTGTCTTTTTGACCCAGTAAACTTAGGCATAGTTGCTTCGCCATCTGCAGAAATTCCTTCGCGAGCAAAAACTTTTTTAACCGTTAAGAATAATATCTTAATATCAAGCCACAGCGATTGGTTATCAACATACCAGACATCCAGCTTAAACTTATCTTCCCAACTTATTGCATTTCGCCCGTTAACTTGCGCCCAGCCAGTTATTCCAGGGCGTACTTCGTGACGGCGCGCCTGTTCCGGTGTGTATAAGTCGAGGTATTCCATCAACAGAGGGCGAGGACCTACTAGGCTCATATCGCCTTTTAACACGTTCCATAGTTCTGGTAATTCATCAAGGCTGGTTGAGCGCAAAAATCGACCAAGCGGAGTTATGCGTTCCGAGTCTGGTAATGGTTTTCCATTTTCATAGAGAGTGTCCCGCATTGTTCGGAATTTAATCATTTCGAATGACTTACTATTTTCACCAGGCCTTATTTGTGAAAAGAACACCGGTCGACCTAAACTTATTCCGACGAGTATCATTATAACCAAACAGACTGGCATTAGGATTAAAAGAGCTACGGCTGAGACCACGATATCAAGTATTCTTTTTATTAACATGAATACAACCTTTTACTGAAAGTTTTTAAAGTCTCGCCTCCTACAAAAGAAACAATATTCATTGTGAGACTACATCCTCAAGAACTTGAATGAGTTCGCGTGCTAACTTGTCTCTAGAAAAGTCACGCTCCGCGATAGCTCTGGCATTATCGCCTAGTCTTTTAAGCCTTTCTTTGTCGCATAACAAACAATTCAACCTCTCAGCAGCTTCCCTTGTCGGCGCCGGCGGTAGCGTTATGCCAATATCCTCTCGCTCTATTATATCCTTCTGCCACCCTCCATAATTTATTAATACGGGAGTGCCTGAAGCCAATGTATCGAAAAATTTGTTTGCGCTATTTGCCCACATCTCAGGCATATCCACAAACAACGAAGTGGAAACCGTAGCAGCTTTAAACACGCTTGGAATTTGTGATTTATTCACTTGCTCCAGCATAAAAAAATTCTTATCGAGAACGCCCAGCTCTTTAGCCTGCTCCCGAATTTCACATTCTTCTACCCCGGCCCCAAGCACCAGAAAGCGAACTTCCGAGTTAACATCACACATTTGACTGGCTAATTCCACCAAATACGAAACCCCATTAATATGTCCAAGTGTCCCCGCATAAAGAATCAAGGGCCTGTTCTGCAACCAATCGAAACGGTTCCTAAATTCCTGCCCTGCATTTTTCTCGAGATTAAACATATCCAAGTCGCAACTATTGGGAATAGTTGAAGTTTTATTCTTAGGATAACCCGCTTTAATAACTCCCTCAGTCATCCCTGGTGACAATCCTATTACGTGGTCTGAATTAAAGTAAGCGTAATTTTCGAGTTTAGTTGCAAGCCACTTTGCACTAAGTGATTTTATTGCGCCAATCGCAATTGGTAATTCAGGCCATAAATCGCGAACCTCAAAAACAAGTGGGATGCCAAGTTTTTTCTTAGCTTTTACAGCGGGGATAGCAATTGTCAACGGAGTACTGGTAGCAAATATTACATCGCCGCCTATAGAACAAGCTTTTTTACTAGCCTTTAACGCAAATTTAAAAAAAGCCCTTATACGTTCTGCGTAGCTCATGCGGTTATCGTATTTTACTGGAAGCCAGTGAACGTGAATACCGTCGACATTAGTTTCAAGCCAATCTTTATTCTTTAACGAGTCATCGCGCAGTGAAGTAACCATATGCACTTCATGCCCAGAAGCTACCATTCGCAGAGCCATTTCATAGGATCGAGTGCCACCTTTCATAGATGGAGTGTTAAAATATTGGTGTAAATATAAAATTTTCATTAAGATATATATTAAATTTTAAGTCGACGTGAGCTCAGATAATTAGCTTAAGAATAGTTGAGCAAGAAAGTTACTTCTTGTATTTTTTCTTTTAATAAATTTAAATCCGCTTTTGTTTCCAAATTTAAACGTACCATCGGCTCCGTATTAGAGCTACGCAAGTTAAAGCGCCAGCTTTCAAACTCAATGCTAATGCCGTCGGTTTCGTCAATGTTAATAGCGTCACTTTCGTAGGCTTCTCGTACGCGCGCGATAGCGGCTGTGGCATCTTCGATTTTACTATTAATTTCACCCGACGACGGATATGCCGCCATACGCTGCTCAACCAGTTGCTTCAATGTCATGCCTTTTACGGAAACGAGCTCGGCAACTAATAACCAAGGGATCATACCACTATCGCAATAGGCAAAATCACGGAAGTAGTGATGCGCACTCATTTCGCCGCCGTAGGCTGCGTCTTCTTTGCGCATGCGCTCTTTAATAAAGGCGTGACCGGTTTTCGACAACACCGGTACACCGCCGGCTTGCTTAACTAAATCAATCGTGTTCCACGTTAAACGCGGATCGTGAATGATTTTAGCGCCCGCTTCTTTTTGCAAGAAAGCTTCTGCCAGCAAGCCAACAATATAATAGCCTTCGATAAAGCTGCCTTCGTGATCAAACAAAAAGCAGCGATCAAAATCACCGTCAAAGGCAATGCCCATATCGGCGTTATTAGCTAAAACAGCGTCAATGGTGTCCTGACGGTTTTCCGGTAACAGAGGGTTAGGAATACCATTTGGGAAAGTGCCGTCGGGCTCGTTATGTACTTTAATCAGCTCGACCGGCACTTTCAGTTCCGCAAACTTAGCTTCTAATGCATCCACCACGTGCCCTGCCGCACCGTTACCTGAGTTGATCACCAATTTAAGTGATTTCAGATTCTTAACGTCAATGTACGTCAATAAATGTTCAACGTATTCGCCCAGCACATTCACTTGTTTGTAGGAGCCGCGCTGACTGTCATCGACAGCCGCAAAGTTATTTTCTTCGGCTAAGCGTTTAACATCTTTTAAGCCGGTATCGCCGCTAATAGGGCGCGAGCCCTCGCGCACCAGTTTCATGCCGTTGTAATCCACTGGGTTATGACTGGCGGTCACTTCTACTCCTCCGTCCAGGTCTAAGTGCGACGTCGCAAAATAAATTTCTTCGGTGCCCGACAAGCCGATATCCAACACATCAACACCTGAATCACGTAAGCCGTTAGCGAGTGCTAACTTCAGTTCTTCTGAGGTTAGCCGCACATCACCGCCAACCACAATGGTGTTGGGCTTTAAAAACTCACCATAGGCGCGGCCAATCCGATAGGCGATGTCTTCGTTTAATTCCGTGCCAAGCTGACCGCGAATATCGTAGGCTTTAAAACAAGTTAATTCTTTCATGCTATTAAGCCCGCCCATACCGATCTTCGAAACGCACGATGTCGTCTTCGCCAAGGTATGCTCCACTTTGCACTTCGATAAGCTCTAACTGGATTTTTCCGGGATTTTCCAGACTGTGTACGCTGCCAATTGGGATATATACCGATTCGTTCTCGGTCACCATGCTGGCTTTATCATCGATGGTCACGTTCGCAGTACCGGATACTACGATCCAGTGCTCGGCACGGTGATGGTGCATTTGCATTGAGAGCTTCTCCCCGGGTTTGACGGTAATGCGTTTAACCTGATAACGGGTTCCATGATCAATGGAGTCATATTTTCCCCACGGCCGGTAAACTTCACGGTGCAGCTGGAATTCACTGCGTTTATCTTTTTTCAGAGCTTCAACAACTTTCTTCACATCCTGTACCTGATCTTTTTTCACCACCAGTACCGCGTCTTTGGTTTGTACCACCACCACGTCATCGATACCAATGGTGGCAACCAGACCTGTTTCGGCGAATACGTAGTTGTTGTTGGCGTTTTGTGACATGACGTCGCCATGGTGTACATTGCCATCCATATCTTTTTCACTGACTTCCCACAATGACGACCACGAGCCGACATCGCTCCAGCCGGCGCCCATCGGCACAACAACCGCATCTTTGGTTTTCTCCATTACCGCGTAGTCAATGGAGTCCTCGGGGCAGTTCAAAAAAGCTTCTTTGCTCACGCGGACAAAATCTAGATCGGCATTCACATCGGTTATGGCCTGCTCACAGGCATTGTAAATATCAGGTCGGTGCGTTTTAAGCTCATCCAAATAACGGCTAGCTTTAAACATGAACATGCCGCTATTCCAATAGAACTTACCGCTATCGATATACTGTTGGGCCGTATCTACATCAGGTTTTTCAACAAAACGTGCAACATCAAAGCCACTCTCGCCCAGCTCAGTCCCGCGCTCAATGTAACCATAGCCAGTTTCCGGTCCGGTAGGCACAACGCCGAACGTTACCAGTTTGTCTTGCTCGGCAAAAGGCAACGCTTTAAACACCGACTCGCGAAACGCTTCGTGCTGTTGCATGATATGATCAGCAGCCAATACTAGCATCACTGGGTCCTGCCCTTGATTCACGGCAGTAAACGCAGCCAATGCGATAGCGGGAGCCGTATTACGGCCAGCCGGTTCTAAAATGATATTGTGGTTTAACCCACCCAACTGACGCAGTTGCTCCGCTGCGATAAACCGGTGCTCTTCGTTACAAATCAGCATCGGATCGGCGCAGCCGAGTCCTTCTAAACGCGTGACCGTATTTTGCAACATCGTGCCTGAGCCATTTAGTTTTAAAAACTGCTTCGGATACAACGCACGGGATAGCGGCCATAAGCGACTACCACTCCCACCTGCCATGATGACTGGTAAAATCATGAGTTACGTCCTTTTAATTTGTTATTGATACGTTCTGACATTATTAAAACACAACCGCATAACGATGAGTATGCTTGCACCTTAAGTGCAGGCTGCAAACGCGTCACACACTCTCAATATGCAGCCTCATATATCCCCTGTATCGTCTGCGAAACCGCCGCCGTCTCAAGACATACAAAATGTCGATAAGTATCATGCCACTGTGACCGTTTTAGGTCAGAAAACTAATGCCCTGACTCAGGTTATCCTACTTCTTAACTTGTTAACAGGCGCTTTTACCATAGAGAAAACGCTTTTCGGTAAGCTGATAATACGGCTCTGCTCATTCTCCGCAACAGTACGAAACTAAGCCATGTTATCTGAAGATTCTGTCCCCGACTCTTCGGTGGTCGTGTTTTCAGTGTGACCTGAGTAAAAATAGCTGTGTAACGTCCCTAAAGTTTCCAAGGCACCGGCTTTTTCGCCCCCCAACTATCAACGGCAGGCGCAACTTTTCACCAACTAAATACTTCAGCGTTAATTCGCAGTCGTGAGAGTAATGGAGAGGGCTCCCCCAGTTAATTAGTCATGGACTTCCCAGCTTTCGTTTTTATACATCGTAATCACCTTTTCCATTCGTTGTGCGCGGCTGAAGTTCTATGACTTAAACACTTTACACATTTAAACGCGGAGAAAAGATTATTAAAGGGAAAGGAAAAAACAATAAATGTGTTTTCTATTAAAAGCTCATTGCTCTACAAGCTCTGTGTTCTCTGCGTTTCAATGTTTAATCTCCGAAGATCACTGAAAGTACAAACGGCTGTGTGTATGCACCTGTTCGTCAGCTAAAATCTCTTCCACACTCGCCCAGCGATAGTCGGTATGCTGACCCTTGGGTAACTCTATGTCATCTAAGTTTAGCGTTATTTCAAAGGCTAACACCACGTAATGCGTTGACACCTGTTCCTCGCTTTCATCACTGAACACAAAATCGTCGTAGAAGTGCTCGTATAAACCTTTCCACAACGCATCACTCATCATAATACGCTGGCCCAGCTCGGACTCAGTTAAACGCAGAAAAGCATCGTCTAAGCGTTCGTTTTTGTGAATCCGTCCACCAGGCACAAACCAAAAATTTTTAGCCGGTCGGTTTTTGCGCCAACCCAAAAGAAACTGACTTTGCGAATTTTTCACCACAAGGTCAATAGACACTAATGGGGTATTGTCAATGACTCTCGTAAAATCAGTTTTGTTTAAAAACATCGTTTATCCCCGAAAGCTCTCCTGGTTATCCAAGAACCACTGATAGGCGTCGCGCAGACCTTCTTCTAGGTCGATAGAGTAACTCCAGCCAAGATTGCGCAGCCGTGATACGTCCATGAGTTTACGTGGCGCGCCATCAGGTTTTGAGGTATCCCACTCTATATTGCCTTTAAAACCAACGACGTTGGCGACAGTTTCGGTCAGTTCTTTAATGGTACAGTCGACCCCGGTGCCCACGTTAACGTGGCTTAACATCGGTTGGGTATGTTGCTGGTAGGTCGCGTTATCCAGTGTCATCACGAACACACAGGCGGCCGCCATGTCGTCAACGTGTAAAAACTCGCGCATCGGTGAGCCACTGCCCCAGGCCATTACTTTCGAGTCGCCACGCTCTTTAGCTTCGTGAAAACGACGTAGTAGTGCCGGTATCACATGACTGTTTTCTGGATGAAAGTTGTCGTTCGGACCGTACAAGTTGGTGGGCATTACCGATCGGTAATCACGACCGTACTGGCGACAGTAACTTTCGCACAGTTTAATGCCGGCGATTTTAGCAATAGCGTAAGGCTCGTTGGTTGGCTCTAGTGTACCGGTTAGCAGTGCGTCTTCGCGCATCGGTTGCTCTGCTAGCTTCGGGTAAATGCATGACGAGCCTAAAAACAGCAATTGCTGGACATCTGACTGATGTGCAGAATGAATGATGTTCGACTCTATCATCAAGTTTTCGTAGATGAACTCTGCAGGATAAGTATTATTAGCAATAATGCCACCGACTTTCGCGGCAGCCAGATACACTTGGTCGATCGATGCTGACTCAAAAAAAGACTGAACGGCTTTTTGGTCCAGCAAATTCAGTTCACTACGTGGGCGGGTGACGACATTCACATCATCCTGCTCTTGTAATTGACGGACAATCGCAGAGCCGACCATACCGTTGTGACCGGCAACAAAAATATTTTTCTTAGCAGACATTACTTACTCTACTGATACTGGAATTTCATAGCCGTGCTTCTTCAACAACGCATGGCGTTTCGCGATTTTCAGGTCTTCAGCGACCATTTCTGCACACATTTCCTGGGTGGTGATTTCCGGTGTCCAGCCCAGTTTGTCTTTGGCTTTACTCGGGTCGCCCAAAAGGGTTTCTACTTCAGAGGGGCGAAAATAGCGGGGATCAACTTTCACCAGCACATCACCAACTTTAACGCTCGGCGCATCGTCGCCTTCAATTGCTTCGACGACACCTTGTTCGTCAATACCTTCGCCTTCAAAACGCAAGGTAATTCCCAATTCTTTGGCTGACCATGAAATGAACTCGCGAACCGAGTACTGGACGCCCGTGGCGATAACAAAATCTTCTGGTTGGTCTTGTTGCAACATCATCCACTGCATACGCACGTAGTCCTTTGCATGACCCCAATCACGCAAAGCGTCCATATTACCCATATACACGCATTGCTCTAAACCTTGGGCTATATTGGCTAAGCCACGAGTGATTTTGCGTGTAACGAAGGTTTCGCCGCGGCGTGGAGATTCATGGTTAAACAAAATACCGTTACAGGCATACATACCATACGATTCACGGTAATTAATGGTTATCCAATAAGCATACATTTTAGCTACCGCATAAGGTGACCTCGGATACATTGGCGTGGTTTCTTTTTGCGGAATTTCCTGCACTAAACCGTAAAGCTCAGACGTTGATGCCTGATAGAACTTGGTTTTCTTTTCTAACCCCAATAAACGAATAGCTTCTAAAATACGCAAAGTACCCATGGCATCCACGTCAGCGGTGTACTCAGGTGACTCAAAACTTACCGCAACATGGGATTGTGCACCCAAGTTATATACTTCGTCAGGCTGCACTTCTTGTAAAATACGAATAATATTTGACGAGTCGGACAAGTCTCCATAATGTAAAACAAAATTTTGTTTTTCCACATGTGGATCTTGATAAATGTGATCAACCCGATGAGTATTAAACAAAGACGCACGACGTTTAATACCATGTACTTCATATCCCTTTTCTAATAAAAACTCCGCTAAATAGGAACCGTCCTGACCGGTTACACCAGTAATCAGTGCTTTCATAAAGATCTTAACCCTCTAAATATCCAACTATTATATTTCTAATTTTAATTCCATTTTCATCACCAAAATTGGATTTGATAAATCTTTTTGCATTTACTCCATGAGCTCTCAAAACATCAGGGTTATCCGCATAATATTTAATTGCAGTAATAAGAGATTTTAAAGAGCCAACCTTAACTAAGAGCCCCGTTTTATGATCGATTACTTGCTCTTTTAACTGTCCAACATCAGAGCATATAGAGGGTAATTTAAATGCACCACATTCCACTACAGATCTGGAAAAGTGAGGCTTCAAAAATGGAACTAACAGAACATCGAAACCTCTTATAGCTGCATTAATATCATCTACCATTGGCAAAACTTCCAAATTTCTTAATTCACCGGTATTTTGGGATATCAGATCACGTACAGCCTTATCTTCATGCCCTGTATAACCGATTAACTTAAACCGAATATCTTCTCTTGACTCGAGTTGCCTTGCAGTGTCAACAATTAAACCCAAGCCGTTATCTAACCTAAACCTAGCGAGATACCCAAAAGTAATAGTGCTTAATTTATTTCTCTCACAAGCTATTTCATCAGGAACTGAAATGTAATTATAAATAACTTCAAGTTTTTCATTCCCTGTAGGAAACCATGAATTAGCGTCATAACTTGATATTGCAATAAATTTATCGACATACTTTTCAAGTAAACTAGCAACAAATCTAGACGAAAGGTTGTTTCTTGCTGGTTCCCTTATGTGACAAATCACTTTTGCACTAGGGTTCATCAGCTTGGTTACTAGGCCATGAAAGACCATACTCGGCGAATTCAAGTATATTAAATCGACTTTTTTTGCCATAAAAGCATAAGCTGGAAATATAACAAATGCAGAAAGAAAAGAAAGTATGTTTCTAAAAAAGTTTTTTAATCCAGTCTCCGCACTTTCGGAAGTATGAAATGGAAATTGCAACTTGCCCACTATGTGTCGACTCGCAATCTTAGTTATAGCTTTATTCCCAGGACCCTTCCGAATAGAAAAAACCGTTTTCTTTATGTTTATTAATTCACTTAAGTTATTAATTATTAGGGCCAAACTCCTAGGCGCCCCACCCTTATTTCCAGAGTGATGAATAAATAAAATATGCTTTCTATACTTAATCATCCTCGCATTAACCTCTAAACTTATTAACTTTAGAGCCAAACAAAACGAACAGAATTATTTTAAAATATGTGGATAAAAGTGCCGAGAACACATATCTTTTTGGAACACACAAAATAACCAGCCAGAAACTATCCGTAACATTTATTTTCGATTTCTTATTAAATATCTGATTCAACCGAGAAAAAAAGTTGTTGCGTTTATTATAAATAGACACACCAGTATTAGCCGCATCAACCACTGCGTTATAATCTTCAGTTACCAGAAGTCGAACTCGATTCTTTTTCAAACGATATGTGTATTCATAATCCGCTGCATAATGCGGTAATTTAGTGTAATTGGGAAAACCTGCAATTTGCAAAGTTCTAACCTTACTAATGACAAAGCGAGTCGGCATCATATCAACTTCTAAAAAAGAATACCCTGGAAATTCATCTAGAAACACCTTAGTATTATACGGCTCATTAACTGGCTTCTTTAAATTTAAAGCTAAGCAAGAAAATTTACTTCCAAGTTCAAGAGAGCATTGTTCGTTTCTTTCATCTGAAACTTTAGTTGCAATAACAGTAGGCTTATTAACCCGAGCAATACTCATAATTAATTCTAATGGGGAATCAATAGGTCTAACATCAATATTTGTGAGAACAATCAAGTCATCACAAGAATTTTCAAATATATATTTAAGCCCCTTTGCTATGCTACTTGACCAAAAATCTTCTTTTTCACATGCAACTTCCGTGACCTTTAGGCTACTGCTACCGAAAATATAAATATATTCTGATGTCTCATCGCCCATATTAGCATTTGCAATTACTATCTCTATAGTAACATCTCTAGGGGCAATTAAAGCTATACCCTGCCACGCTTGCAAGAATTTTTTTACATGACAAAGCTCATTAAAAGTTGGAGCTAAAACAAATATTTTCAACTTAATTCCCTTAACAAATTTTACAGTTACTAGTTCTAATTTGATAACTAAAAAGAACCATAAGATACATTAAAGGGAACCAAAACTGAATTTTTGAGATGGCCCCGTCAATTAAAGAGATAACAAAGAAAACAAAAACAATTGTCATTTTATATTTATTACTTTTATAAAGAGTAGATAGCCACATAACAAAAAGCAAAAAACCAATTCCCCCAAACCTAGTAAAGAACTCAACGATTCCATTAAGAGCCATGGGGCGATCAAGTTCGTCAGTATAGTCAAAGCCAAAGCCAAAAAAAGGAGAATTTCCTAACGTATAGAATAGCGTATTCAGCTCATTAATAACCCTAAGCATTCCAGACGATTCATCTCCTGTTATTTTTGGCTTAGAACCCAAATATTGGATACTACTGAACACCTCATTTTGGATTCTCGTAATGAAATAGCCATCTTTAAAGAGAAAATATGCCACCACAGGAAAAATTAAAAGCAAATAAAAACTTTTTCTGACTCCATTACTAAAGCTACTTTTATTCTTGTTCAACAAAACAAAAAAAGAATGAGTTAAAATAAATCCTACTACGGCACCAACACTTAAAGTCTGTAGTAGTTGAGTAACCAACAATAAAAAAAACAGCCAGTATTTTTTTCCTTGCAATGTCCTCATTAAGAAGTATACGCCAATCAAATATAAACCGTAAAATGCGGGCTCTTCAAAAACACTTGTTACTTGCCTGAACCCGCTTACTGTTCTAAATCGGGACACTTGATCCAGAAAGGGTAAATTAAAAATAAATGCAAGCGACTGGAGCTGGCCATATACCATGACAGCTACAGAGATTACCAGCAACCCTCCAGTTAATTTCTTAAAAGAATCATCATTTATAAAACTAACAAAAACATAAAACGCTCGAGTACCTGAGAATACAACCATCCACAAAATAAAAGTTAATATAACACTAGCCCCCGAAGTAAAAATTTCAAAAAGAGCTATAATTGAAAAATATAAAACTAGATTAAAGTAAAAGAAATATTCTATTCGTGATGGACGTATAGTAAACAAGTATCTTATTAAAATAACAAATAAAAGTACCTGTGCGAGCATCCAGAGTTCAATAATAGAACCTGATTTTTTACTTTCTAAAAAAAATACCGAAAGGAAGGTGACGAGTAGGCATAAAAAAAAACCAATACTCTGGGCAGTTACAATTTTAATTCGCACTTTTCAACTCTTTGACCACCCGAGCTGGGTTTCCGGCCACTATTGTAAATGGAGGTACATCTTGAGTAACTACACTTCCAGCGCCTATAACTGACCCTTCTCCAACCTTAACTCCTTTAAGAACGATAGCTCTAGCACCAATAAATACGTCCCTTTCAATACAAACTGGCGAACTTTCCGGGACATCTTTTCCTATTTGTGAACGCATACGACAATCAAGATTATGTGCATCATTATCTGTTATTAGCACGCCACTCCCAAGCAAGGTATTTTCCCCAATATAGATACTTTCTCTTGCCGTTATTGAAACACCCGACATGCCTACATTACTATCAATGTCTAACCGTGCATTTTCAAAAACATAGATCCGCGTTTTTTGAAATACTCCTAGCGAGTTCCTGGAGGGCCAGCTTGTAATAATTGTTCCGCTCCCAATTTCGAGTTTTCCTTGAGCTTTTATAGTTATTAATGGCAACCCCCAAAGGGTAATGTTGTTTGATATCTTTGCACAGCGTCGAATTAAAAGTAACCGTAGAATACTTAGATAGTAGACACTTATAATGTTACTTATTAACTTCTTTAAGGTAAACATGATATTATCCGAATAGAAAAATATTTATTTTTAGTCTTACTAACTAAAATTTTAAAGTATTAGAGACTCCAGGTAGAGTATTTCCGCGCAGACTTTACGTCAACAAATATAAACTCCCCCTTAACTAAACTTCTAATTTTCATTTCATCTATTTCTTTAAAACATTCATGATTAACCGCTAAAACTATTGCATCATATTTTCCCTCTTCCAATTCGTAATCAGCTACTGCAGTAAACCCTTCTTTGAAATTCCAATTCTTTATCCAAGGATCATGCACATAAGAATTAATTCCAAATTTATTCAGATTATTGACAATGTCAACTACTCTAGTATTACGTACGTCCGGGCAGTTTTCCTTAAATGAATACCCGAGAATTAGTACATTCGCATTTTTTACTAGTTTTCCTTTGTCAATAAGCTCTTTCATTATCACGTCAGCAACGTATTTTCCCATCCCGTTATTAATCTGTCTTGATGATAATATAAGATTAGGCTTATAACCTAACTCTTCAGCCTTATAAGTCAAGTAATATGGGTCGACACCGATGCAATGACCACCGACCAGACCTGGCTTTAGTTTAATGAAGTTCCATTTCGTTGCAGCAGCTTCTATCACTTCATCGGTATTTATGTCCATTTCATTAAATATCATTGCCAATTCATTTATCAACGCAATGTTAACATCTCGCTGCGTATTCTCTATTACCTTAGACGCTTCAGCTACTTTTATGCTTGAAGCTAAGTGCGTACCTGCAGTTATTATTGATGCATATAAAGAGTCAACTCTTTTGGCAACTTCTGGTGTTGAGCCAGAGGTCACCTTTAAAATGTTTTTTACTGTATGCTCTTTATCTCCCGGATTTATACGTTCCGGTGAATAACCGCAGAAAAAGTCTTGATTGTAAGTTAAGCTCGAAACCTTTTCTAATACAGGAACGCAAATTTCCTCCGTAACTCCCGGGTATACGGTAGACTCATAAATAACAATATCGCCTGATTTCAGCACACTTCCTACTGTTTCTGATGCTTTCTCCAATGGGCTTAAATCTGGTTTATTACTTTTATCAATAGGTGTAGGTACCGTTACGATATAAATATTTGCGTCTTTTATGTCCTCAGAGCTATCTGAAAATTTCAATATCCTACTAACAGCATTTAAATCGTCTGAACCAACCTCCAAAGTACTATCTTGGCCTAACTTTAATTCATCTATACGAGAAGCGTTTATATCAAACCCTATTACAGAATATTTCTCTGCAAATGCTACGGCTAAAGGTAGCCCGACATAGCCCATTCCTACTACACAAATTTTATATTTCATACTATTCCTTCGAACATACTCAACTTCTTAAAGGCAACATCAGTGGCGCGAATCGATAGTTCTATAGTGTCTATGTCTGTGAATTTAAGATTAGCTACCGTATAGATCTCTTAAAAAAGACTTGATGCCATTGGAGCTTTCTTTATAACTTCCATTTACTAACATTTTAAACGACATAGCTAGCCTTCGTGGAAAAGCTTTTGTTCTTAAGTTAATCCTTTCTTCTCTATGATTAATTCGAGATAAAACAGCTTTTCTCATTTCTTCTAGTCTAACCCTATTTCTCGAAGAACATTTAGAGAATGCCCCAACTATCCCTGAGTACAGTAGTTTTTCTTGCTCAAGCTGCTCTTTAAAGACTTCCCCACTCCGCTTATCAAATAAGGATAGAACTGCGCCTTTTATGACATGAAAACGATTAACTTTAGTAGTTCTATTAGCTATAAACTGTGACTCATTAGATTCGTGACGTCGATAATACTGAAGAACTTTGCTATTTACCACTTTCGCATCTAAACCATCAGCAAAAGCGATAATCCAGTTATCATGCGCTTTGAAAGCTTTAGGAATAGGCAAGCATAAATCTAGTAACTCACGGCGGACAACTGCACAGCATCCCATCACAAACCCTTCAGGTCCCATGCCAGCTGATTTCATTTGACCCAACTTGGTTAGTTTTACAGAGTTTAATTCGCCATCCGTAAGCTCCGCGTCATTCATAACAGCTAAAGCGTCGGAATTGCTTACTGCTATTTTAGTCATATATTCAATTTTTTCAGGAAACCAAACATCATCTTGGTCGCTTAAGAAAACCAGGTCGCCCGATGTTTTCATCAAAGCAGCATTAAAGTTTCCGCAATAGCCTAAGTTTATTTCGTTGCGATGAAATTCGACCTTGAAAGGAGCGTTTTTCGCAAATTTTCGAACAATAATTTCAGTATCATCGGTTGAGCAGTCGTCAGTAATAATCAACTCATCGGGTTGACGAGTCTGGTCTACGAAGCTTTGAAGTTGTTCTTGTATGTATTTAGCGCCGTTGTAGGTGGCCATTGCTATCGATATTTTCATGGTATATTTCTATGTTGACTTAAACTGCTCTTAAACTTGGCTAACAAAGAGCGCAATAAGGCCTTAAGAGGCCATATGAAAGACTCTGGATAAACCATGCTTTTTTTAAAAAACTTTGCTAACGTTTTTAAATCTCGCCGCTTCATTGCTGAGTAAATTGCATTACCTATAAACCTAGACTTTATGTATCGCGGATAATTGCAGTAACGTTCTGCAACTTGCCGAATTCGTTCATAGTGAACAAGTAGATTTCGAGATGTATTCTCACCATGAATATTTCGAATGAAACATATACTAGACTCAAAATCGAAATCACCACCGCATCTAACCAGGGCATCAAAAACTTTTATATTAAACACCCAATCATCAGCTATTAGGTCAATATCAAACGGCTGGATACGTTTCAGGAAGTCTGTTTTTGCGAGCACTCCCTGAATGAATAAAACAGGAGTCTGCGATGTAAGGTGCTTGTATACCTCCTCAGCAGTCCCACTTCTCATCAAATCAGCGGTTTCTGCTGAATGGCAGCGCTGGCCAAGGTCACCGTCTATGCAGTTAATGCCATCCGAATAGCTAATTTTGAGGTTTGGGTTACCAGCAAACTTTTCCAATTGCAAATCAAAGCGACTCTGCGAGAAAGAATCATCACCAGCCAAAAATGCTATAAACTCTCCATTAGCCAGATTAATCATTGATAATAGATTCTTTGCGATTGCCGTCACGCCCTCATGTTTTTTTGCCAAAACTTTTATCGGAACTGGCGAAGTCTCAACAAAGCGTTCAATTACATCGACTGTTCCATCTGACGAGCCATCGTCAGTTACTATAATTTCCAATTCGTATTTATTGGACTGCTGCTCAACAACACTTTGCATCGCTTGTTGTATGAACTGAGCCTGATTGAATGTGAGAATGAGTACACTAATTTGGGGTTTGGTATTTAGCAAATTCTATGCCCTGACTTCTTTTTCATCCATGAGGAGAGATCTCTATCCAAGACAGTCTCTAATCTTTTTATTTCCCCTTGGAAAATTTCTCTTAATCTACCTACCTCATCATCCGGAATTATCACTGGCTCAGATAGTGCCCCTTCGAATTTTTCTCTCAAAAGCACCTTAAACCTCTTAGGCAACCACCTCAACAACAGACGCCCCGCTCTTCGTGATTTCTGTACAATTAGAGGATGTTTCAGTTTTTTCGCGCCAGTTGAAGCATTTACAACCTCGAAATCAAACTCCGGCAGTTTTTTGCTATCGACTTCTATAAAATCACACAAATCTTCCAGAAGTTCCCGAGGGTTCTCTTTCAAGTCATCATAAAGACAGACGTGAACGTTATTGAAGTTTTTCAGATAAAATTCCACCTGTTCTGCATACTTCGAAGCCTCTGTGTAGAACAGGTCTGGAAGCAACTCATTCTGCTTCACGCGATCTGCTTCAACTTTGAGCGAGTCTGAGAAGCTTAAAAACTCCGGGTCCAATTGTTTTTTGCATACGAACCGATACTGGGAAACAATCCGACTCACTGGTTCTCTCAGGATGATGATGATTTTCACATCTTTCCAATTGGCATGGTGCTCTTTGAGATTTTGCAGGACATGGTTATGAAAATATAGGTAGGAAGGGCATGCTTCACCTGTTATCTGATTTCCCCTTGCATCCTCGAAGTACTCCAAATACTCATTTAACCGCGTTGGTATATTGCCTTCGCCGGCATGATCTAATATTGATCGATTTGTATTGGTAGCCATATGCCAAAAGTAGAGCTCTTTTCGCTTCTCTGGCATGTAGATATCTGGATGCTTGCTCAGATAGCTGTGCAAGGAGGAGGTTCCGGATTTAGCCGCACCCACAATAAGAAAGTCCGGAGTTTTCGTTACATCATTCGTCATAGAGCAATCCATTAAGCAGAAACATTACCTCTCCAAGGAACGTACATCATATTTATACCGAGTTTGCGGTATACAATATAAACGCCGATAAAATTGCCGAAGCACATATTAAAAAAATATCCGATCGCGACGCCAAGGATGCCAAATTCCCGGATCGCAAAAAAAGCGATGAAAAGAGTAAGTACAGCATTAGCAAAAAGAATGTTTTTTCTGATGGTGTGGCTACCCGTCATATCCAGAAGGTTACCCGAGGCTCCCGTGAATGCATTCACAAAGTTGGCCAAAGCAAGTATGACTAATACTGGCCAGGCTGCCGCAAACTCCTGTCCGAAAATTAGTAATAAGGGGTAACTAAGAATAGCAATACCCAAGGATGCCGAGCCACTCGCCCAAAAAATCATCTTCGAACTCTCTTTAATTGACGCTTCAAGCTTGATTCGGTTTTCAGAGTAGTCCCGCGAGTACATGGGAGCAGAAACAGTAACCACCGAGGCAAAAATAAAATTTGCAAGGTTAGCTATTTGCAATGACACGTTATATTTTGCAACTTCCGCCGGGTTTTCGAAGAAAGCAAGTATGTAGACCAACGCCTGAGTGGACGCAAAGATAAGCAAAGCGGATTGATACATTGGTAATGACTGAGCAAGACTTTGCTTAAGACTCAGCATTTCCACGTTTTTTGAGGGAGCATTTTGGTCGCTTCTATTCTTTTCTCTGAATTTTATCGATGCAACAAGAGCTACTAAAATAAATGCAGAGAGGCTCGCTATCACAAAAGACTGGAGTACAAAGTCGGCATTTTTTCCACCGACAAGTATCAATAAACCTAAAACCAAAAAGTTGATGACTCTTACGTGAATACTTCGGAGGTACTCGCTCAGTGATATCAACCCAATCCCGCGAAAGAGCTCACAGGCAAGGTTAGTTAACACCTGAAATGGGACAAGGATACTGGCTAGTAGAATGTATTCTTTGGCCTCTGCCCCCCCCAAAAAATGTATAGCTAGTTCTTCAGCGAAAGCTGCCAAAGCAATTGAACTTGCGATTGCAGCCAGACTGGCGATGCCAGCCCACTGTTTACATAACTTTCGTAAACTGCGCCAGCCTTCTCTAGAAGTTTTCAGGCGCGCAGAATATTTTAACGTTAGCTGATTAAAGCCCAATGCAGAAATTAGCCCGCAGGTGCCAATAACTTGAATGGTCAGTTGATATTGACCTAACGCTGTGGCCCCAAATACACGAGCAACCATTAATACAAATGCGTAGCCGATCAAGACACCCAGTATGCGTAGGCCAGCTACGCTTGCAACTCCCCGTACAAGCTCCGAAGAATATCCGCTCAAGATTCTACGCATACTTAGAGTAATCCAAGGAGAGAGAAAGTATCGACATTAGTTTAATTGCCAGTTATTGCACGCCTTGGCGACCTTATCAAGCTCCTGGGCGGATAACTTAGGCCCCATAGGCAAGCTGAGTACTTTTTGATGAATGCTCTCAGTCAAAGGATGATGCTGAGATTGCCAGGCATGATAAGCCTTCTGCTGATGCGGTGGCACTGGGTAATGAATCAATGTCTGGACACCTTGTTCCATTAAATACTTTTGTAACTGGTCCCGTTTGGGAGAACGTACAACAAACAAATGCCAAACATGGCTTTCACGATTGGCTACGGCAGGCAAATGAACTTCAGGATTATCAATATGAGTGAGGTAATACTCCGCTACATTTCGCCGTTTTTCTATTTCCTCATCCAGAGGGCGTAGTTTCACCCGGAGCATGGCGGCTTGGATCTCATCAAGCCGACTGTTTACGCCCTGATAAAGGTTCTCATATTTCTTATGGCTACCGTAGTTGCCTAGCGCACGGATAGTTTTAGCAAGCTCTTCGTCACCTGTTGTTACCGCTCCTGCATCCCCCAATGCTCCGAGGTTTTTCCCTGGGTAAAAGCTGAATCCAGCCGCATGACCCCAACCGCCAGCTTTGCGACCATCTATACTGGCTCCGTGCGCTTGAGCAGCATCTTCCAGTACCAACAAGTCATATTTATTCGCCATCACCATCAGCTCTGGCATTGGAGATATCTGCCCATAGAGGTGGACAGCTAAAATGGCTTTAGTTTGTGGTGTAATTGCTGCCTCAGTCTTTTCAGGGCATAAGTTGAAAGTGATCTCGCTCGGCTCAACAAGCACGGGCTTTAATTGGTTCTCGGTAATAGCCAATATACTTGCGATATAGGTATTAGCAGGCACAATAACTTCATCACCATCCTTGAGCTTTCCCATTTCTTTCCACGCTCTAAGGGTCAGAGTTAGAGCATCTAAGCCGTTGGCTACACCTACGCAATATTTAGTACCGCAGTAACTTGCAAATTCTTTTTCAAACGCTTTTACTTCAGTGCCCTGAATGTACCAACCTGAATCTATTACTCTCGTGGCAGCAGCTACAAGCTCGTCACGATATTGAGAATTTACTTTTTTTAAATCTAGAAATGGAACCATTGTCAAATATACCTTACAACACGTGCTGGGTTACCAATAACTACAGCTTTATCAGGAACATCTTTTGTTACAACCGCCCCAGCCCCAACCATTGCTTCACTTCCAATAGTTATACCCGGCAAAATTGTTGCGTTAGCCCCGATGCTAGCTTTTTTGCAAATTGTAACCCCAGAGAAAGTATCAGGATACTGTTTTGAACGTGGGTACAAATCATTAGTAAATGCTACATTAGGCCCTATAAAGACATCATCCTCAATCTTTGTGCCATTCCATAGTTGAACCCCAGATTTTATCGTTACTCGATCACCCATTAGCACATCATTTTCAATTAAAGTCTGAGCGCAAATATTACAGTCCCTGCCTATAACTGCCCCCTGTAAAATAACAACGAATTGCCAAACCTTTGTTCCCTCACCAATAGTGCAGTTAGCTACGTCTGCTAATGGATGAATATAAATCATCAGAATAATCGCCTTATAAATTCATCATAATCTCTTATGTAATCAGACTCATCATAATGTTCGCTTGCTAAAACCAACAATACGCAGTCGTCACTAAAGTCATGCATTTCCCGCCAGACCATATCTTCAATAACTAGACCTCTAGTAGGACAATCTAACCATACCTCTTCACGTCGTTTTCCATCATCCAAAACCATGCGACATTTTCCGGCGACACATATCGCTACTTGTTTTAATTTTTTGTGAGCGTGGTATCCCCTGCTGACTTTCTTCTCTGTATGGTAGATGTAGTAAACGCGCTTAATATCAAAAGGCACGGCCTTATCAATACCTACTTCAACAGCGACCAAACTACCTCGCTCATCCCCAAGACTCTGAAAGTCAATCCATTTCACTAAACTCATAAGTTGTTACCCTCGTACTTCTCTGCATCTGAGAAAAGTACCGCTAGGCCATCTTTATCGGAAACAATAGGTGATGCTTCTCTATCTAGCGGCCACGTTACCTTCAGCGAATTATCTGCCCAATGGATTGAGCGTTCATACTCTGGAGCATAAAAATCTGTGCATTTGTACTGAAAATCGGCAGTATCGCTTACCACTAAAAAGCCATGTGCAAAACCTGGTGGTACCCACAGCATTCGATTATTTTCTTCTGATAAATATTCGCCAACCCATTGGCCGAAGGTTGGCGAGTTTTGACGAAGATCAACAGCTACATCAAATACCTCGCCACGAGTTACACGAACCAACTTTCCTTGTGGTTGCTTAATTTGATAGTGCAACCCACGAAGTGTGTTTTTAACGGAGCGGCTATGATTATCTTGAACAAACTTGGTATCAATTCCGGCTTCACGAAACGCTTGTTCGTTCCACGTTTCCATAAAGAAGCCACGTTCATCACCAAACACATTTGGCTCAATGATTTTTACGTCGGGGATTTTTGTCTCAATAACCTTCATAGCTGATTACTTTTTTCTGCTAATTTTTTAAGGTAAGCGCCATAGCTGTTCTTTTTTAAATTTTCAGCTTCCTCTAGCAACTTGTCTTTACCGATAAACTGCATTCGGTAGGCTACCTCTTCTAGACATGCTATTTTCAAACCTTGTCGCTTTTCTAATGTTTCAATAAAACTCGATGCTTCATGGAGCGAGTCAAAAGTTCCAGTATCTAGCCAAGCATAACCGCGACCTAAGAGTTCAACATTCAAGTCACCCCGTTCTAAATAGGCTCGATTTACGCTCGTTATTTCTAATTCACCGCGTTCAGATGGCTTGACTTGTTTAGCAATGTCTACAACATCATTATCATAAAAATAGAGGCCAGTAACAGCAAAATCGGATTTAGGATTTTGTGGTTTTTCCTCAATAGAAATGGCGCGTTGAGTATCATCGAATTCAACAACGCCAAAACGTTCTGGGTCCGTTACTTGATAACCAAATACTGTAGCTCCGTTATCGCGTTGGGCTGCACTTTGCAGTAACTTGCTCAACCCCTGTCCGTAATAAATGTTGTCGCCAAGAACTAAGCAAACACTGTCACTACCGATAAACTCTTCGCCAATAATAAACGCTTGGGCTAAACCATCTGGACTTGGTTGCACTGCATATTCTAGGTTAACGCCCCACTGACTACCATCGCCTAAAAGGCGTTTGAAACCATCTTGGTCTTCAGGTGTTGTAATGAGAAGTATGTCTTTGATCCCCGCTAGCATCAATACCGATAGCGGATAGTAAATCATCGGCTTATCATATACAGGCAATAGTTGTTTTGAAATACCACGTGTTATCGGATACAAACGCGTACCGGAACCTCCGGCTAAGACAATACCTTTCATTTTTTCTCCAAATATTCTTCTAGCGTATCGGCTAATTCATCTTCCCAAGTGGGCATAGTTATATTGAGAGCACTTTCTAGCTTTGAAACATTCATTCTTGAGTTTAACGGGCGCTTAGCAGGCGTTGGATACTCTCTAGTGGGAATAGCGTTAACCTTTTCCAAAGCTGAGTCAAAATCAAACAACTTCGCTTTAGTAAATATGCTTTCTGCAAACTGGTGCCAACTGACATGACCTTTTGCGGCGAGGTTATAAACACCAGTTTTTAGATTACTATGCAATGCAAGTACCGTTGTTTGTGCTATAAGTCTTGCCGTTGTTGGTGAGCCGATTTGATCATCAATAATACCAAGCTCGCGTTTAGACTCAGCTAAACGCAGCATTGTTTTCATAAAGTTACTTCGTCGCGCACTGTATACCCAGCTTGTTCTAAAGATTAGATAGTCTGTACCACTATCCTCTATGGCTTGGTCACCATCAAGCTTAGTTACACCGTAATGGTTTATTGGGCTTGTTTTGCTTTCTTCTGACCACGCTTGAGTCCCTGTACCAGGATAAACATAATCACTACTGTAATGGACTAGCTTACAGTTATTTGCTTTAGCGTAGTTTGCTAATATTCCCGGTAGTTCAGCATTCAACCTGAATGCTGATTCTTTCTCTGTTTCTGCAGCATCTACGTTTGTCCATGCAGCGGCATTCACTATGACGTCAGGTTTTGTTTTATTGACAAAGTCATTCACAGCATCCATTTTTGCCAAATCTAGCGCGTATCTACTTGGCGCGACTATAATTCCGAGAGGAGACAATGCTCTTTTTAACTCAAATCCGACTTGGCCTGATTTACCAAGCAATAAAATTTTCATTATTAAGAACTCGCCCCTAGTCGCTCTCGCTGGTAGCTTCCGTCTTGCACTCGCTGACACCACTTTTGGTTGTCCAGGTACCATTGCACGGTCTTGCGTATACCTGACTCGAATGTTTCTTCTGGTACCCAGCCTAAGTCATTTTTAATTTTTGTTGAGTCAATGGCGTAGCGCATATCATGGCCGGGGCGATCTTTAACGTAAGTTATTAAGTCTTTATACGAGCTGTTAGTGGGGACTAACTCATCAAGTATGTCGCAAATAGTGGTGACCACTTCAATGTTTTGCTTTTCGTTATGACCACCAATGTTGTAAGTTTCGCCCACTTTGCCTTCGGTTGCCACGATCGTTAGTGCTCGAGCGTGGTCTTCGACGTATAGCCAATCGCGTATCTGGTTTCCTTTGCCGTAAACGGGTAACGGTTTACCGTCTAGAGCATTTAAAATCATTAATGGAATGAGTTTTTCTGGGAAGTGATATGGACCGTAATTATTGGAGCAATTGGTAATAACGGTTGGTAAACCGTAGGTACGATGCCAGGCTCTGACTAAATGATCGCTGCTGGCTTTTGAGGCACTGTACGGCGAGCTGGGCTTGTATGCAGTAGTTTCGGTGAATAAGGGGAGTTCACCGTCATGAGTATCTGGATGAGGTAAATCACCATACACTTCATCGGTCGATATATGATGAAATTTAAAAACGGCTTTTTTGCTTTCCGGCAAGCTCTGCCAGTACGCTCTTGTCTGCTCTAATAGCGTGTAGGTACCAATAATGTTGGTTTGCATGAATTCGCCAGGACCATCAATGGAGCGGTCCACGTGTGATTCAGCAGCCAAATGCATCACAACGTCAGGCTGATGCTCTTCGAATACACGTTTGATTTCGTTTGCATCGCAAATATCAACTTGCTCAAAAGCATACCGATTACTGTCACTGACTGATGCCAGGCTTTCTAAGTTGCCTGCGTAGGTGAGCTTGTCAACGTTGACCACGCTGTGGTTAGTGTCATTTATTAAGTGGCGGATAACCGCTGAGCCTATGAAGCCTGCACCGCCTGTAACTAATATTTTCATGGAGTTCATTTTATTAATTTATATATCTCACCTGACGCAATAGCGTCAGGCTACGGTAGGTTTATAGTTAGGCGTTTTCTTCTTTTCTGAATATGTTTCTTACCAACACAAAGCCGACGCTTAAAAAGCCACCTAAGAAGGTACCAATAATGCATATTAGCGCACGCGATGGTTTCGCTTTTTGCTCTGGCACCACCGCAGGGTCTAAAGTTTGGAAAATGTATTCAGGGCGAACATTCGCCAGCATAATGGTTTGTGTTTGCTTTTCGATAAGCTGGTAAAACACTTGCTGCATGTCGCTTAACGAGGTGCTTTGTAGTTCTTTGTCTAAATATTCCAGGCTCCGCTGCGCTTCCTGAATGTCTCTTTCGCGCATGTGATTATTAATTTCTTCAATAAGCCACCCTACCCATTGCTCGGCTACTTCTGGAGACTGATGGTTTACTGCTATTGTTACGAGGCCGGTTGTGTCGTCTTTACTAACTTCCAGCACTTGGTCTCTGAATACTCTTACATATTCCCAACTCGATGGCGCTGGCTGCTTAGGCGGTTCAACTTCTCTGACCCATTCTTTGGTGTCCGGGTTATAAAGTTCTTTGTTAAATACAACACCGCTGCCTCGGTTCCATTCTTCCACTGCCATGAGCTCTGGCAATATGTCGTACTTTTCGACAAAGCCTTTTATGAAGGCGCGAGACTTTAAAATTTCGAGGGCGATTGTGGTTTTGTCGGTATTACCACCACCGAGATTAACGCCAGCTAAGCTTGCCAGACCACCCAATTGCCCCGCCATTTGCGAGAGTCCGCCACCACTGGCTTCTTCCGTCGGCGCCAAGGTTGCCTCTGACTTATAAATATTCGGCAGGCTTAGCGAGTAAATAACCGAGCCCACGGCGAACACAAAAGTAATGGCAATAATCCACCATTTGCCCTGCCAGATAATGCCAAACAGCTCGCGCAGGTCAATTTCGTCTTCCTGATAATCCGGATGGCGTTGTGGTTCGTAATTAGGGGGAGTTAACGGTGCTTTAGGAGTGTCTTTATTCATCTTTAGGCCTTAAGGCACGCTACCGCCCATGGGTGTGCGGCTCCCATAGACCGATAGCTCTGTTATTTTGTTGTTAGTTTTTGTGTCACTAGATTTAGATCAAGCGCGTATGATACCGCATGCAGCCCTTGCCCTACAAAGGCTTTATTGCAAAGTTTTGACGATATTTTGAGCGGTTGGTTCAGTAGGTGAGGCTAGTGCACGGCCCAATATTTATATCAGGCCGTGGATGGGTATTGCTTAAGCTTCTTTTGCTACCTGATCAGCAAACTCATCATTATCTTCAATCCTTTTATCTTCCGGTCCTTTTATTTCCATTGCCTGCGCTCGTTGTTTTAGAATTTTCTTTTCAGACACAACAAACCGTTTTAGAAGCTGCCGAATTAACGGTTGATAGCCTAGGTTATGATGTTCGGCAATCGTTTTTAAATCAGTTATCAACTCTTCTTCCATGCGGATAGATATAGGACGCAGACGCGCTGACTGATTTATAGCCTCTTCAATTGCTTGGTCAAACTCCACACGTTCTACATAACTTTCTTCTTGACCTAGCTCACCGCTATCCCATTTTTCATCTTGTTCAATTGCTTTTTTGATATCTTCTTTTTTCATACTACTCTCCAATTCATTCAGGAAAACACGCTAGCTGCCATGCTAGCTCCCGTATTTTTCATATATTCTTTGTTCTGACAGATTAGCCCTATAGGCAGTCTTTATATAAAAAACTCCATCAAGATGAATGAAGCAAACCTTTAGCTTTATCCCGTTATCTGTTTCAGACACAAACCAATGTGTAGGTGGAATTGTTCCATGTTTTTCTCTTTGATCCTTTAAGAAACAACCTTGCCTGTTGGCAAATGCTTCTCTAACCATATTTTCTGAGACATTATGTTTATTTTTAAGCTTTTCCCTAATTTTATCAGTTATTTCCAGCACAATTCCTCCCTTAAAAGGCTGCAATACAATTGTATATACACAGTATACGTATATCGGAGCATAGTTACAAATACTTGAATATTCAAATCCAGTTTTTATCACCCTTTTGTCCTATGGCGGTTTTCATAAGGTTTGTGTAATCTCAATTTTTAGCCTGGCGTTTATATCTGGAGCAATACCTCACCTGACATGAATGTCAGGCATAGAAAATAGCAACACAAGGAACCAAAAACATGGACGTCATTCACCACGGCGCTTTTGAAGGGGTTACCGGCTCGTGCCACGAGCTTTTGTTAGACAGTGCCCACTCACTACTGGTTGACTGCGGATTATTTCAGGGCGCTGAAACCTCGGGTTCGGGTGCCGACGCCAGCACTCAGGAAATAGACTTTGATATAAGCAAGGTGCAGGCATTGGTCGTAACCCACTGCCACATTGACCACGTTGGTCGCATCCCCTGGTTGCTTATTGCGGGTTTTAACGGCCCCATTTATTGCACCAAAGCTACCGCACTGTTACTGCCGCTAGTTATTGAGGACGCCTTAAAGGTCGGCTTAACCCGTAACGCTGAAATTATCGACGCAGTTATTGCCCGGCTGCGACGCCAGCTAAACCCGGTTGCTTATGACCAATGGCTTGGATTACCCGCCGAGTTTGCTGCTGAACCTTTTAAACTGCGCTTTCGTCAGGCGGGCCACATTCTCGGCTCTTCGTATGTTGAAATTCAAAATGTGAAGACCCACTACCGCGTGGTGTTCTCGGGTGACTTAGGTTGTAAAAACACCCCACTGCTGCCCGACCCAACGCCACTAGAGCGTGCAGACTTTCTGTTACTGGAAAGTACCTACGGCGACAAAAACCATGAGTCACGGGCTGATCGTGCCCAGCGATTAAAGTCGGTAGTCGAACGCTGCGTTGAAAACAAAGGCACCATTTTAATTCCGGCCTTTAGTATTGGCCGTACGCAGGAGCTTTTATACGAGCTGGAAGACATTATTCATACAGCGCGTGAAGAAGAAGCGAAAACCGGCACGGAAAACCCCGTTTGGCATAAAATGACGGTAATTCTCGATTCCCCACTGGCAGCGCAGTTTACTAAGCAGTACCGCGCCATGAAGGACTTATGGGACGAGGACGCCCACAAACGCTTAGATGAAGACCGTCACCCACTTAATTTTGACCGCCTGCTAACGGTGGACGAGCACAGCGAACACGAGCGCATTGTGAATTACCTGCAAAGCAGTGGTGACCCCTGCATTGTAATTGCTGCCAGTGGTATGTGTACTGGCGGGCGCATGCTCAATTATTTAAAAGCCTTACTGCCAGACCCGCGCACCGATGTGCTTTTTGTGGGGTATCAGGCAGCGGGTACTCCGGGGCGTGATATTCAGACTTATGGCCCTAAAGGCGGCTATGTAGAATTAGACCATCAGCGCATTTGGATTAAAGCCGGTATTTATACCTTAGGCGGTTATTCCGCTCACGCCGACCAGCAGGAGCTGCTGGACTTTATTGACGCCATCGAAGAACCGGTTAAGCGCATACGGTTAATTCATGGGGAGCCCGATGCACGTGCGGCGTTAGCCGGTAAGATTCGGGAGCGCTACGGTGCTAATCAGAGGTGTTAACCAACCTACCGAGGAATTCGGCAAAAGGTTTTATATTTTGTTTAACGCTGGCGGCTTCCAGTGCATGCATATAATCGCTACGCTTTTCAACAGGAACGACAGTCCATGG
>Ga0209345_10000679_pt1 | contig 43717 bp, 33 predicted proteins | sample Cruoilmetagenom7_FD_187294 | JGI IMG/M metagenome (GOLD analysis project Ga0209345, IMG submission 187294) | Oil polluted marine microbial communities from Coal Oil Point, Santa Barbara, California, USA - Sample 7 (SPAdes) (version 2) | ecosystem: Environmental > Aquatic > Marine > Oil seeps ...
TGCTGCTTTTTTTATGATCATTAATGCACTGCATACAAAAGGAATCATATAAATACAGCAAGCATAACAAGGCGCTGCACTGGATTTTTACTCCGCTATGCTTCGTAAAAACCATTGAGTTCTGGACGTTAGATGTCAATGGAGCTATAGAATATAAAGAGTGAGCAAAAGGATTATAAGAAGTGCAAAATTTAATGACAATAAAAGAAACATGAAAGATAAGGGGTTAAGTCTACTGTTGACCCATGCTAATGCTGGCTCGTATTTTTTCTACCTGCTTTTCAATTTTTCTGTCATATTTCTTAACCCTTGAAATTCTTTGTAATCTTGCTTATCTGAAAAAATGGATTCTGACCGTCTTCCACGGTTCATTACATGATACCATGTTCTGGAATATTCTATCCCAAGTTGACGTGACATATTTTAACATATAACATTCTATTTTTCTATGAGTCAATAGTAGACTCCATGTCATATTCTAAAGGTACATACATCATGTACGCATATACCTCCAGGCACAGAATAGCTATCATATTGCAAACATGGAATTAAAGAAAATCTATCAATTGCCAGGATGACTTTAAAGCAGCTTTTTAACTCTTAAATTTACCAAAATCACGCCTTTCCCCTTCGAAAAAGGGCCTTAAAGGAATTTTCATCCCTTTGGTATTCTCAAGCCAGTTAAATAACAATTTATTATAACTGATAATATTTTCTCCATATTCAGACGGATTTAGCGCAGCTAAATTGTTCATTTCATCTGGATCATTTAATATATCATATAACTCATCGATCTCCCAAACTCCATGATAGGTTATATATTTATATTTATCAGTACGCACTCCAAAGGTTGTTGGTGTATGAGGAAAATTCCACTCCCAAAAATACTCGTAGAATATATATTCCTTCCATGGAATCCTTTCGCCTTTTAAAAGAGGAAAAAAAGATTTTCCATCTAAATTGTCTGGTGGAATCAAACCTGCTGCATCTAAAATGGTTGGAGCAATGTCAATATTCTGGACCATCTTCTCAACTTTCGTGCCTGCTTTACTGATAGATGGACAGTATGCTAATAAAGGCACTCTCATAGATTCCTCATACATATGCCTTTTATCTATTAAACCATGTTCACCCAAGCAAAAGCCATTATCTCCCATGTACATTACTAATGTATTATCACTTAATCCCAATTCGTCTAAGGTATCTAATACTCTGCCCAAACTTTCATCTAGTGCAAGTAATGTCTCACAGTAATTTCTATAGAAACCGTCAAAATTCATTGTGCCGTGATACATATAATCTACTCCATGCCAGCTGTTTCTCTGCGCTTTTAGCCAGGCAGGTTTACCTTTATAATTTTCTTCGGTATTTGCCATGCTTTTTGGGTATTCTATTTTTTCGTTGGCATATTTCCCTCTGTGTCTTGCAGCAGGTTTAAATTCTGCATGAACTGACTTGTGAGATAAATATAGAAAGAATTTGTTATCCTTATTATTTTTTATCCAGTCGGTTGCATGATCCGTTAAAATATCGGTAGTATAGCCTTCTCTTTTTACCTTCTGCCCATCAATATTTAATTCAGGATTATAATATACTCCCTGCCCTTTAAAACTTATCCATTTATCAAACCCTCCTCTGGGATTGTCGTTGGCTCCATCCTCGCCCATATGCCATTTTCCAATAAAGCCTGTTTTATAACCCGCCTGTTGTAAATATTGGGGAAAATATTTTAAATTTGTTGCCTCACGAGATTGATTGTTAACCACACCATGATTGTGCGCATACAAACCTGTTAATACAGACGCTCTAGAAGGTGAGCAAAGAGCTGTTGTTACAAAAGCATTTTTTAAATGAACTCCTTTATTTGCCATTCTATCCATATTTGGTGTTTCTAAAAAGGCAGGCTTACCCATAAAACTCATAAAGTCATACCTGTGATCATCACTCAATATAAACACTATATTTAATGGTTTTGTATTAGTCCTTTTTTTTAACATTACTGGTTGATTTTGAAATCCATATGCGCTTCTCCCCATAAATGGTATAGATGCAGATACTATAGCAGCAGTTTTTAAAAAATCTCTTCTGTTAAAATTATCTTTAGACATAATACCCTCCTATTAAGAATATATAATTATCATATACTAAATAATTCTTATTTGTAACGAAATAATACTGCATGTCAAACCAAAGTAAAAATGTCCCTTTTATAAAACAGTTCTTATTGATTTAATAAGGAGGAAATAGTGGAGGGACGAGAAACTGAGTATGACGCAAAGAAAGCAACAGGTAACAATAAAACACGGGTCCCCACAAAATAGAAGATTTTGTAGTGTATTAGTCTTAAGGGGACATTTCTATTTGGGGTTGACACAATCATTTTTTATATTTGATCTTTGTGGTTCGCTATAATTCTGTTTTTTTCAAATATGTCATAGTGAGTTTATGACACTAAAAATGAACTTGTTCAATTTTCGGTAGCTTTAATTTCCTTAAAATTTATAATATGGATATTACTTATTTTTAATTAAAATATTATGAAAAAATTAAGCTTTAATGAAAAATATGAGCAAGTAAAAAGAGATTCTTTGTATGATGGAGTTTTTGTTACAGCAGTTACCAGTACAGGGATTTTTTGCAATCCTACTTGCAGAGCCAAAAAACCGATGGCAAAAAATGTTATTTTTTATGATACCCCAGAAGAGGCGATCAAAAACGGTTTTCGTCCTTGTAAAATTTGTAAGCCGATGGAGAAAGGTGGCGAAACTCCGCTATACATACAAAAAGTAATTGAAGAACTCCAAGAAAGTCCATATTTAAAAATCAAAGATTGGGATTTGAGACAAAGAAAAATTGAACCTTCAAAAATAAGAAGGTGGTTTAAGAAGAATCATAATATGACTTTTCATAGTTACCAAAGAATGCTAAAAATTAACAAAGCATATAATCAAATAAAAGGGGGAAATTCTGTGACAAAAACAGCATTCGGGCTTGGCTATGATTCTTTGAGTGGATTTAATGAAAGTTGGAAAAATATTTTTGGAAAAGCACCTAAGGACTCAAACAAAACAGTAATTAATATTATTCGTTTTACGACAAAACTTGGACCGATGTTTGCTTGCGCAACAGAAAAAGGATTATGTTTGTTAGATTTTACAGATAGGCGAATGCTTGAGAGTGAATTTAAAGATTTATGCAAAAGGTTGAACGCAGTAATTCTGCCAGGAGAAAATAAATATTTAGATGAAGCACAAAAACAAGTAAAAGAATATTTATCTGGTAAAAGAAAAATATTTGAAATTGATTTGGAACCAGTTGGTACCGATTTCCAAAACTCGGTTTGGAAAGTTTTAGAAGAAATCCCTTATGGAGAAACATGGTCGTATAAAGAACAAGCGATAAGATTGGAGAACCCAAAAGCTGTCCGAGCAGTGGCAACTGCCAATGGATACAATAAGATTGCCTTTATAATTCCTTGTCACCGAGTAATTGGAAGTGATGGAAGTTTGACCGGATACGGTGGAGGTTTGGATAGAAAAAGATGGTTGCTGGACTTGGAAAGAGATAATTTATAACTGTGAAAAATGACTAAACAAAGATGTGCCTGGGTAAATCCTAAAAATGAATTGTATGTGAAGTACCACGATGAAGATTGGGGTGTGCCTGTACATAATGACCAAAAACTTTTTGAAATGTTAATTTTGGAGGGGGCGCAAGCAGGGCTTTCTTGGGAAATAGTCTTGAAGAAAAGAGAAAACTACAGAAAAGCCTTTGATAATTTTAATCCACAAAATGTGGCAAAATATGATGAAAAGAAACAAGAAGATTTACTTCAAAATGAGGGGATTATTCGCAATCGTCTAAAAATCAAATCAGCTATTCAGAATGCTATTGCTTTTTTAGGAATTCAAAAAGAGTTTGGTAGTTTTGATAAATATATTTGGAAATTTGTAAACAATCAGCCGATACAAAATAGATTTAAATCCCTTTCTGAACTTCCTGCAAAAACAGAACTTTCTGACAAAATTTCCAAAGATTTGAAAAAGAGAGGGATGAACTTTGTCGGTTCGACGATTATTTATGCTTTTATGCAATCTGTTGGAATAGTCAATGACCATGAGGTAAAATGTTTTAGATATATGGGAGTCAAGCAATAAGGGAGCATCTCTTTCGCGAACACTTGGGTGGAGGGGCAATCCCAAGATGATTTACTTGGAAGACAAGGGAGCAAATTTACGATTGCTCCCCGCTAATACTGTCTTGTGTATTTTTCCTGTCTGTTTTTCAATTTTTCTGTCATATTTCTTAAGCCTTGAAATTCTTCCTAATTTTCTTTAACTGAAAAAATGGATTCTGACCGTCTTTCACGGTTCATTACATGATACCATGTTCTGGAATATTCTATCCTGAGTGGACGTATTATATTTTAGCATATAACATTCTATTTTCTATGAGTCAATAGTAGACGTGATCCAACGTCTCTTTAACAACTGTCTCCTTTCCCATCTTAAGGCAACACTTATGCCAGGTTATTTGAACAACAGAATAAAAGAAAGCATCTACTAGGGTGAATAATAAAACTAGAATTATACTCTAATTAGTGTATATTAGATTAATATTTATTATAAATCACTTTCAAAGCCTATCTAAAAGAGAGATATTTTATGATTGAGTACCAGTGTGTTATCAAAGCCTATAAAGATAAAGATAAGATCATCAGGGCTGTAGATAATGTTTCTATGAAGATTAATAAGGGGGAGATGGTTTTTCTGCTGGGACCTTCAGGGTGTGGCAAAACAACATTTTTAAGATTAACGAACAGGTTGGAAAGGTTGACATCTGGCAATATTTATATAGATGGGGAAAATTCTGCCTCCTATAATGAGGTGAAGCTCCGTCAGAAGATGGGATATGTTATACAACAGGTAGGGCTATTTCCTAATAAAACTGTCAGACAGAATATAGGAATAATACCAAAGGTGCAGAGATGGCCTAAAAATAAAATTGAAAATCGTGTTGTTGAACTCCTTGAAATGGTTAATTTAGATCCTGAAATATTTAAAGATAGATATCCTGCAGAACTCTCAGGTGGTCAAAGTCAGAGGGTGGGTGTTGCAAGAGCACTTGCCGCTGATCCAGATATTCTTCTAATGGATGAACCATTTGGAGCTATCGATCCTATAAACAGAGAACAGATACAAAATTTTTTTATGACACTCCAGACAAAATTGAAGAAAACAGTAATCTTTGTATCACACGATATACAGGAATCAATAAAAATGGCTGATAAAATTGCTCTCTTTTCAAATGGTAAACTTATTCAATATTCTACCCCCTTAAATCTTCTTACACAGCCTAAAAATGATTTTGTATCAAGTTTTTTTGGTACTGACAGAGCGCTTAAAATACTTGGTGTCATAAAGGTTGTTGATGTTATGAATAATAAGCCTGTTAATATTGTACAATATTATGACAGTGCCAATAGCGCCTTGAATATTATAAGAAAAGAAAATCTCGATTCCCTTATTGTGCTAAATAATAGTAAACCTCTTGGATATGTCACCGAAGAGGAATTAAAAAATGAAAAAAGGGGGGTTGGAGAATTGGTTAAAGCATTCCCCACCAGGATTAAAGATAAACACACCTTAAAAGATGTGCTGGCAAAGATGCTCATGTATGCTAACCCCTTATATATTGTAGTTAATGAAAATGGGGATTTTGAAGGTTATATAAGCTACGATGATATTCAGAAGGAGGTAACTAATATATATTCAATGGACAAATCATCCTGAAAAACCTGGAGGAAGTCTTATAGCAAGAAACAGTCTGACCCCATTATGGATATAATGCAATATTATCTTTCTAATACTTCTCATATATATCAACTAACTATTGAACATCTTTATATAGTAACGGTTTCAACGGTTATTGCCATATTAATAGGGTTGCCTGCAGGAATTCTAATTACAAAGAATGAATTTATTGCCAGCAAGGTAATTAATATTGCTAATGTGGCTATGACTATACCTTCCATAGCACTCTTTGGCTTCATGCTGCCCTTCCTTGCCCCTTTTAATCTGGGATTGGGTAAAGTGCCTGCCATCGCAGCGCTGGTTATATATAGTCAACTTCCTATTATCAGCAACACCTACACAGCTATTAAAAATGTGGATCCACATATCATAGATGCCGGCAGGGGGTTGGGTTTAAGTGAATTAAGGCTTTTTACAAATATAAAACTTCCTATGTCAGCACCTATTATTTTGGCAGGGATCAGAACAGCAGTTATTATGAATATAGGGATCGCTTCTATAGCCGCCTATATAGGCGCAGGTGGATTGGGCGTATTAATAAAGGTTGGGATTGAAAGAGTTTATACTGAGATGATAATAACAGGAGCCCTTATGGTTTCGCTTATCTCTCTGCTGATTGACTGGTTTATGGGGGGTATTGAGTTTCTTTCCACTTCAAAAGGTTTAAAAGTAGCTTCAAGGTTAAGAAAATGAAATCTTTTTTCTCCAGAATTTATCTTTTTCTTTTGCTGACTGCCGCAGTTATTACAGGAATATTTTTAGAGCAATCAGGATTAATCCGGTATATCTCAGATCCTTACGAATTCAGATATATTACAGGACTGTTACTACAACATATAAGGCTGGTTGCAATCAGTATGACATTTGCCACTACAGTCGGTATCATAGTTGGTGTTATATTTACCAGGAAGACTTTTAAGAAATATTCATTCATTATTATGTATATTGTGGGGCTTGGTCAAACTATACCTACCCTCGCAATTCTGGCATTATCTTTGATTATACTGGGTGTTGGAGAGAGACCAGCAATATTGGCTCTTGTTATCTGTTCAATCCTGCCCATCGCCAGGAACACATTGGCGGGAATCAATTCTATTTCTCCTGGTATTATTGATTCCGCTTGTGGTTCAGGCCTCTCCCCAATGAGAGTACTTTTTGAAATAGAACTCCCTAACGCTTCTGAAATAATTATTAACGGTTTCAGAATTTCGCTAATAATAAATATAAGTACAGCAGCTCTGGGCGCGTTAATTGGAGCTGGAGGACTGGGCGAACTTATCTTTGGAGGGATAAGTTTGATGCAGACTGAAAAAATTCTTGCTGGAGCTATACCAACAGCTATGCTTGCACTTCTAGGAGATTTTATATGCAGGCTATCCCACTCTTTTATTGTACCTAAAGGAATTAAAATAAAAAGCTAACATTTAATGAGGTGGTTTAATGAAAATCTCTGGTTTCATCAATAAAATAACTTCTTATAGCCTTAAAGAACTCTTCACAACTTTTTTCCTTCTATTATTCTTGGTGTTCACAAACCCTCTTTCTGCCGAAGAAAAGAACATTACACTTGGGGAAAAAGACTTTACAGAAGCACATGTCTTAGCAGAGATTGCAAAACAACTTTTGGAGAAAAATGGATTTAAAGTGAGGCAGAAACATGGAGCAGGTACAAATATAGTTAGAAAATCTCTGGAGTATGGAGAGATTGACCTCTATTACGAATATACAGGAACAGCATACGCTGTTTTTTACAAACAGGAGGATCTCTCTATTATGTCAGATTCTAACAAGCTTTATAGATGGATTAAAGAAAAAGATAAGGAGAAAAATCTTGTTTGGCTTGATCCTTTAAAATTTAATAACTCATACATACTGCTTATGAAGAGAAAAAAAGCTGAAGAGATGAATATCACCACAATAAGCGAGATGTCAACCATATTGAAAAAAGATAGTAAGGCGTTATCAATAGGTTTAAATCCAGAATTTAAGGAAAGGCCGGATGGCTTCAAATCTTTAATGAAGGTTTACGGTTTTTATATCCCTTATAAAAACCTGAAAACGATGGATAAAGGGATTACCTATTTAGCTCTTACAAAAGATAAAATTGATGTAGCGATGGGGTATGCAACTGATGGTAGAATAAGGCATTATGGTCTGATAGCACTGCTTGATGACAAAGAGTTCTTCCCCGTTTATAATCCATCCCCTGTTATTAGAAAGGAAGTTTTAGATAACTATCCTGAGGTTGAAAAGTTCTTAAAAGTATTAACAGAAAAATTAACTCTTAAAGATATAAAACTTCTAAATTACTATGTGGATATTGAACATAAGGATATAGTTTCAGTCTGCAGAAAATGGATGAAAGAAAATGGATTACTGTAATTTTATCCCAGAAAAACCACCAAATTTTTAAATTTCAACAGTTTTGTTTAAAAAATCTACGGCTGCCTGCTTAATTTAGCTCTTGTTTGTCAATCACATTTACAACTAAATACATATGGGTTTTAGAAGATTAAAATAAATATGTCTAGAGAAAGCTCAAGTGGAGTTTGACCTTATCTGCAAGGTACGTTGTAAAACTGTCTAATCTCATGCAATTTGTATTTTAACCCAGCTCTTCTCCGTATATTTCCTAAAGAGACATGCATAGCCTTTTTTTGTTATATTTTATTCCCATGTATATTGCTTTATTCATAAGATGAGTTAAATGAAAATAGCAGGTGACTTACCATCTCATAAACAATTTTTTAAAAGAGACCTGGTAAATTATTTGTTGTTCGCTCTGCAAAAATCATAATTAATTCCAAATTACAGACCTTTGGGTGGAAAACCACGTTATTTTATTTTGGGCTTCTACTACATTAGAAGCTCATCACTTTGTCAGAGGAAAGGACCCATTTTGTGTAGTCACTCATATGCCCTTCCATATCTTTTGAAAAATATGGCATATTTTTATTAATACCACATCTAGCCATACATGTGGAACAAACTTTTACAGAAACCCCCTGTTTTATTAAATCTTTTAGCATTTGCACCAAATCAAATTCATAAAAATCCGGTTTTTCAGTTGCGTTTCTTGCCAAATCTACTGCATCATTTACAATAAATATACGAACTTTGTTCTTTGTTTTATTTATTTTATCAGCCAATCTAAGAGCATTCCATGTAACATCAGAACCATTGTATGGATTATCGTTCAGTACGATTAATACTGATTGTGTATTTAATTTAGTTTGTTTTTCACCTGACTGAACATCGGACAAATGATAGACATAAAAACAGATAAGGATAAAAATAGGGATACCAAATTTAATGAATATCTTTTTCATAAATTTCCTCCATAGATAATTAGTGTTTGTTATCATATTATTAAAGATATATCCAGTCTTTAATGCTACAAATCAAGCCAAAGTAGAAATGTCCCCTTTATAGTAAATATCGGGGGACACAATACCTATTTGTTTTTTTTGGATGACCTGCTCCATTCTTTTTCAGGGATGTGTGTAGGAAAGACTCTAGTTTTTCTATAAATGTCCTGTCTCCTATAAGGTGAAGCGATGTGAATAGATTTTGAGCAATCTAAGGTAATAGCTATAATCATCTTCATTGAAAAATATTTTTTGGCGCCGGTTGTCCTGCGCATATCCCTTATCTGCTAAAACGGGTGTACCAAAGGATATCTTTTGGTTATGATTTATATTTCTGTATAAACTGTACACAAAAATCATAAGCTGACTGAAAATCTGGGAAAATAGGTGAGCTTATAGTATTTGTTTTATCTTTATCTAACATACGATTCAACGAAAGTTTGGCTACGTCGCTATCAGGTTTGAGAGATGCTTCAATACGTAAACCATTTTTTGCAGCATTAGGATACCAGTTGGTATACAACCAATCCAAAGCCTTCTGATTTACTACTTTTAACTCGGAATGATCTGAAATCATTGCAATAATTTTCTTTTGCTTAATAAAATCGGTAGAGACCTGCATGTCATCAATAAATGTTTGTTTATCTATATCATAAAATCCTTTCCATATACCAATTGCTAAATGTGGAACTTTCTTGGAACAATCATATAAAGCAGTGTATTCCCCTTCATAAAATTTAATATAACGTTCATATATTGAGCGCGTCGTTGACATATACCCCTCTTTTTAGAAGTTATTACAGCTATTTTATATGTTTCTGCTAAAATTTAACTTTATAAATATATTCTTAAGAGTTTACCTACTTTGATTTCAAATATACCGTATCGTGTATTATCTTGTTAACGCTAATATTTTCACAATGAAATTTCTCCTATAAGATAGGTTACTGCTCGTCCCCCTATCTCAACCCTTTCGTCAAGGTCTTTGCACATCAACTCTCCGCCTCGCTTGGATATTTGTCTGGCATGTAGTTGATGTTTACCTAATTTCTTAGACCAGTATGGTATCAATGTTGTATGAGCCGATCCTGTCACAGGATCTTCTGGTATTCCTTCCTGAGGCGCAAAAAATCGGGAAACAAAATCATATTTATGGCCTGGCGCTGAAACAATTACCCCTCTTGATGGAACTTTACTCAGTATATCCATATCAGGGGATAAAAAGGAGATAGTTTCTTCGCTATCAAGTAGAGCAAGATAATCATTTCGCCCTCTATATAATTCAATTGGCTTAACTCCCAATCCACTGATAATCTCTGATGTTGTCTCAACTACCTGTGGTGTGTCAGTAGGGAAATTCAGATACAGGACTTCCCCTTCTTTGCGTACATGTAGTGGACCAATTTTCGATGAAAATGAAACTATAGAACTTGGGTAGCCAAGATGATTGAATATAACATGCGCAGCTGCCAATGTAGCATGTCCGCATAAGTCCACTTCGACAGTGGGGGTAAACCATCGAATTTGATAGTTTTCCTCATCAAACAGAACAAAAGCAGTTTCGGATAAATTATTTTCTGCTGCTATAGCCTGCATCATTTTAGAGGTGAACTCTGGTGTAGAGAATACAACAGCCGCAGGATTTCCAGAAAATAAACAATCCGCAAAAGCATCAACTTGATATATTGGAATATTCATAATTAATCTCTTGGGACTGAGCTAATCTATCTTTACCCATCTACCCTAAACTTTATTATATCTTTATAAGTTAAGACAATCAACCATTTAAATTATTATTTTCTGTGCAAACTAATTGCAACACCGCCACCAGGAGCTAAATTTAACTCTAATTTGCTTGAACTATTTACTTCTATTTTCTTAATAGTCAAAGAGGTGGGGTTTTTATCCCAATGCGCATCTTTTCCATCTTCATAAATAGTTGCTAAATATGTCGTCCTTGAATCTAAAAAATCCAAATCAATTTCAAATTTTCTGGGGTTTTCATCAGTAATACTCCCAATAAACCAATCTCCGGTTTTCCTTTCTTTTCTCGAAATAGTTACAAAATCTCCAATCTCGCCGTTTAATACTTCTGTTTGTTCCCAGTCAACACCAACATCTCTAATAAACTGTAATGCAGGATTTCCTTCATAATTTTCAATTAAATCAGCCGCCATCTGAACAGGGCTATAAATAACCACATATAAGGCCAGTTGTTGCGCAAGGGTAGTGTTTACCTGATTATCCTTTTTATACTTATCAAACTTGATATCAAAAATTCCTGGAGTAAAATCTATAGGACCGGCTAACATCCTTGTAAATGCAACAATTGACAAATGTTCAGGTGGATTTCCCCCATCAGAGGCCCAGGCATTAAATTCCTGTCCCCGCAGTCCTTCTCTTGAAATAGTGTTTGGGTAAGTTCTTCTTAATCCAGTTGCTTTTATAGGTTCATGAGCATTTATTGCTATCTGATATTTAGCCGCTTTGATGACGGTATTATTATAGTGATTTACCATATATTGCCCGTGGTGATACTCCCCTTTTGGTAGAATTTTTCCTACGTATCCTGTTTTGACTGTATGAATTCCTAATGATTGCATCATCTTGTAAGCTTTTTCCTGCTGTTTTTCATATGTTTCTGTTGCCGATGATGTTTCATGGTGCATAATAAGGTCAACTCCATTTGCCTTTCCGTATCTTACGACTTCTTCTAAATCATAATCGGGATACGGGGTGAGAAAATCAAAAACGCCCTCCCTATCTTCAAATCCTATCCAATGTTCCCAACCTGTGTTCCATCCTTCTACCAGCACTCCTCCAATATTATTTTTAGAGGAAAAATCGATAAAGGCCTTGGCATTTTCTGTGGTTGCTCCATGCCTGCCATGAGGTTCACCCCCAGTGAATGAGGTCATATCCTGTGTTGCTGCATAATCCCAGGTAGATTTACCTAGGTGCATTTCCCACCAAATCCCGGTATACTTCATCGGTTTAAACCATGAAATATCCCCTAATTTATTGGGTTCATTTAAATTTACTATCATTTTAGATTCTATTAAATCTCCTGCATTGTCGGTTATTTGAATAGTTCTCCATGGAGTAACAAAAGGAACTTCTCTTTTAACTTTATATCCTGTTCTATCTGAACCCACCAATTCACTTTGCATTGACAATGCATCTTTATCAATTTTTAGTGTCATCCCTGAATAATCCACTAATGCAGCTTCATGGAAACTTAAATATACTCCATCTGATGACTTCATCGTTACTGGGGTATTTACTGCATTTTCAGGGATATAGGTGGCATTCAAATCAGGATGATTTGCTTTGCTTAAAGCATCAATTTGAGAAAACTTAGTAGTGCTATAAAGATGTTCATATAAGTCCCAGTCCCCAGGGATCCACCAAGTGGTATGATCTGCAGTTAGATTAAATTGTGTATTTTCATCTGTTATTATTATCTCTTTCAAATTATCCTGTTTTGGGAAAGAATATCTGAAGCCTAAGCCATCATTGTACACCCTAAAAATAATATCAACTTTTCTATTTGGTTTATCCAACTCCACCAATGAAGCCTTTAATTCATTGTAATGATTTCGAACTTTTTCTTGTTCTCCCCAAGGCATTTTCCATGTTTTATTAAAAGATTCTGTCTTTGTATCCACAACTTTTAGACTATCTTTTAATGAAGGAGCATTTTTAAAGTCAAAACTGAGAAAAGAAGTATCTATAACCTTTTTATTTTTAAATAAAACATTGTAGGCAATCTCTCCTGATTCAGTTTGTATAAAATTAAGTTGAATGTTTCTGTCTGGAGAAAAAATCACCCCTTCAATTATTTCAGCTGATCTGACAGAGATAGAACTGAAGACAATAAAGCTGACAATTATTAGTACTTTAAAATCCATATACTTTCTAACAAACTTAAACATCTCTTTTCCTCCTATTTTTTAATTATAGTTGTTAATAATTTTTTTGCAGATACTAACCAATCATTATAAAATGTTATTGCTATGATAATCAATGCTAAAATGCATAGTATAATTAGTCCACCCAGTTTTTTTATAAAGTTATATGCTGATTTTTCTAAGATGTACTTTACTTACAATATTGCAAAATATCTAAAGTATGTAATATATCGGATAGACAAGATATATATTACCATGGTTGACAAAAGGAAATAATATTCTATCCTCATATAGGATTATGTCTTATATCAATATTAGTTAGGTATACATAAAGAATGGATAGTATAAAATTAAAAATAGAGAGAGTTACTTTTGTAAATTCTGATAACGGTTATGTTGTATTAAAAGGTTTAACAAAAAACTACAGGGAAACAACTGCTGTTGGTTTTTTGTCAGATGCAATCTCAACTGTTAATTTGGTTGGGACTGAATATGAATTCTACGGGACATGGGAAACCAGTAAATATGGACACCAGTTTATATTTCAAAGAGCGAGACTGGTTACTAATCAATTATTTTATTTTCTCGCAAAAATTGTAAAAGGTCTTGGAGAAAAACTATCTCGTGAACTTATAAATCATTACGGAGAAAAGACACTTATTGAAATTCTTGAACACACGCCGGAAAAATTAACTGAATTTAAAGGGATTAAAGAAAAAAAAATAATTAAGATCAAACAGTCATGGGAAAAACAAAAAAATGTTCGTGCGTTGTCTGAATATTTGTTACCTTATGGCATCACCCCCAATTTATTGATAAGAATTCATAATTATTTTGGAGAAAATGCTTTAAGCAAAATTAAAGAAAACCCTTATTCTCTTGTAGATATCAGGGGTATTGGCTTTAAAACAGCTGATGAGATAGCAGTAAAATTAGGGACTGAATTTAATTCTATTTTTAGAATACAGTCAGCAATCAATCATGTTTTGTTAGAAGAGGGGGAGAATAAAGGGCACACTTATTTGCCAATGCAAATGCTTTATGAACAATTAGAAGAATTGTTAAATATTGATCCCCAAAAAATTTCGATGCAAGTTGTTCATAAAGCAATAGAGAATATGTATGATTTGGGGAATATATATGCAGAAAGAGACAATAATGGTATAAAAAAAATTGCTCTTGCAGCTTATAAATATATGGAAGATGAAATATATTCTTTTTTTAAAAACAGATCAAATAATGCATTATATGATCCCATTTCTACTAATGTTGATGTAGAAAATTTTATATGTGAAGAAGAAAAAAAACAGCAATTGAAATTTTCTGTTGAACAAAAAGAAATAATTAAACTAATTGGGACTAATAAGAGCCGGGTTTACGCTCTTTCAGGTTATGCTGGAACAGGGAAATCAACTATATCAAAAGCCATACTTGAATTTTTAGGAAAGAATTTTTGCGATAAGGCTGATATAGCATGTTGTGCTTTTACTGGGATGGCAGCTGTAAGAATAAGAAAATTGACAAATTATCCTTCTTCCACAATTCATACACTTCTCAGGTATAAAGGTAATAATCAGTTCGAATATGGGAACGAAAATAAATTGCCTCAAAAAGTTATACTTCTTGATGAAGCAAGTATGGTTAATCTCAATCTTTTTTATCGTTTGATTCAAGCGGTTGGGGAAGACACTCTTTTTATTATGGTTGGTGACCATGCACAACTTCCACCTATTGGGTCAGGAAATGTGTTTGATGATGTTATTAAAAAAGAGATGTTCCCTAGAGTTTCACTGACAACGATTTATAGACAAGATGAAAAATCAGTGTTGGTTCATTTTGCCAATATTATACGTACAGGAGAAGTCCCTCAGCAATATAAATGTGAATATAGAGACTTTACATTTATTTCTCAAGATATCCCATATTATTTTAAGTTAAAAGAAAAACTTCCGGAGGAGAAAATAAAACAGTTAAAAGATGAAAACAATGAAAAGATAAGGGATAAAATACTTGAATTTGCCATGAGGTCCTTAAAAAATCTAAAAAATCCATATTGGGATTTTCAGGTTCTTTCTCCGATGAAAAGGGGAATATTGGGTACAGAAAACATGAATATCTGCCTGCAGGAAATATTTAATAAAAACGAAACAGATTTAGTTTGCAAGTTTGGTGTAAATTTTAAGAAGAGGGATAAAGTTGTACATTTAAAAAATAAAGATATGGAAGTTACTAATTATTTCCCCGGAGTTCTAAAAAAAGAGGATATCCCATATTTTAAACAAAGAATATTTAATGGCAATGTCGGAATGATAATGGGAATAGACCATGAAAATGAAAATTTTTTTGTTCTATATCCTGGCAATATATTAGTTAAATATAATTTCGACCACATAAAAGATTTAATAGATCTGGCTTATTGCTTGACTGTTCATAAGGCACAGGGGAGTGAATATAAAGTTGTGGCTATCCCCATGAGCAATAGCCATTTTATTATGCTTAACAATAAATGGTTTTACACTGCATTGACAAGAGCTGAAAAAAAAGTTTTTTTAGTAGGGCAGGAATATGCGTTTGAAAGAGCCTGTACTAATACCAGTTCCTTAGAAAGATTTACTTTTTTAGCTTTATGATAAATGCTTTGTAAGCTGTTAATTTAATAGCTATACTTTATCTCACGTTACATGATTAGATTGCTATAAAAATAAGTGGACTTTATTATGAATAACATATACACTTTTCGGACTATTGTATAAATGATTTTGCTATTTTGAGGATAATAAAAATTATAGTTTTCAGCAAAGGAGAAAAAGATGAAAAGGATTATTATGAAATTTGTGATTTTGAGCTGTATGCTGGTGATTCTTGCCTGTCAGGGCAATGAAGCACAAAATTCGAGTCTGATATGAATAATGTTAGTACAGATGTATCGGTAAATCAAGAAGTTATTGACACAAACGATAATAATGAAAAGGACAACTTTGTTGTTGCAAAAGTTGATGATATCTTGATAACCTCAATGCAGGTTGAAAATGAATTAAACACTTTGATGGCCCAGTATCAACTAATGGTTCCGAAGGAACAATTGGATGCGCTGCGCCCCAAGATGGAAAAACAAGCAGTTGAAAACCTGATTAATAAAGAACTCCTCTTAAGAGAAGCTGAAAGTCGCAATATCCAGGTCTCTTCTGAGGACATTGATAAGCAACTTAACAGTATCGTTAGCCGATTTCCTTCTGAGGAAGTGTTTGATCAGCAGATAACTAAAATGGGGACAAGCAAAGAAAAATTAGTCAAAAATATTGAACAACAGTTAAAAATTAGTTCCTTATTGAAATCATCCATGACTAGTTTGAAAGCTATTACTGATGACGATGTAAAAGTATTTTATCAAGAAAATAAAGATAAATTTAAAGAGCCTGAACAAGTACATGCAAAACATATACTTTTTAAGATTAATGCTTCTGATCCTTCAGATGTTAAAGATAAAAAACGTAAGGATTTGGAAGTTTTGCGTAATAAAATAAAAAATGGGGAAGATTTTAGTGAAATGGCCAAAGAATATTCTGAAGGGCCCACAAATGTTAAAGGGGGAGATCTTGGCTATTTTGGTAGAGGGCAGATGGTTAAGCCATTTGAGGAAGTGGCTTTTGGTTTAAAGGATGAGGGATTGAGTGATATAGTTGAAACTCAATTCGGCTATCATTTGATTAAGGTTATTGATCATAAAGAAGCAAGATTATTGCCCTTTGAGGAAGCTAAGGCGAATATCACCACCTATCTAAAATCTAAACAAGAACAAGATGACTTGCAGAAATATTTAGGAGAATTAAAAGCAACTGCTAAAATTGAATATACAGAAACTAAAAAGTAACATATATTTTTGTGAACATAAAATATAATTATTTATAGTATTTAATGTCTAATAATAAGCCCAGCGGATATGTGTCGTTGGGCTTTATTTCTATGTGATTGATATCCTAACTATTATTAGCTTGGAGATGTGATGGATCTATTTGTTGTTGAAATGCATCAGACTATTGATGGAGAAGTTAATAGTAAAGGGCAGGGGGTGCCTACATATCTTATCAGACTCGCAGGATGTAATCTTAAATGTTTTTATTGTGATACAAAGTATTCATGGGAGATTAAAAATCAAAATAAGTTGGGTGTTGAATATATAGTAGATAAGGTGTTATCCAGCAATATTAAGAAGGCAACAATAACAGGAGGAGAACCTTTTTTGCAGGTAGATGGTGTATCGGCATTGATAAAAAAATTAGTTGTTAAAGGTTTGGCTGTGTCCGTGGAAACCAATGGAACTATTTTTATTCCAGATGAATATTTTATGTTTAACCCTGATTTTACATGTTATATCGTTGACTACAAATTTGTTGACGATGCCAAGATTATTTATGCCAATTATTCAAGATTAAGGAAAGGTGACTGGGTAAAATTTATAATTCAGAATAAAGCAGATTATATCAAAGCTGTGGAGAGAAGTAATTATCTTGTAAAAAGTTTGAATTGTTGTGCAAAAATAGCCTTTTCCTGTATGTATGGGGGAATAAGCTATGAATCTCTTTTGAGGTGGATAATGTGTGATATAAATAGGGGGAGCTTGTTTTCCAATGTTTATCTGAACGTTCAGCTCCATAAATTCATTTTTAAAGATGAAAGAGAATTAAATCGTTGATGTAAAGTACTCTACGATTTTTTAACCGATTTTTATATGTCCCTTTATTGCTTTTTTCAAATTTCCATTGTAATGTTCAAGTGTTTCAAATACCTTTTTCCCTTTTATTCCAGTAAGTATTGAAAATATGGCCGCTTTAGCAGATTTATATTTTACTAGAGCTTCCTCAGCTTCTTTTCCGGAGGCGCAAGTTGTTTGGATTACTATATTTTTTGCTCTTTCTTTTAATTTTTTATTTGTAGTCTGTACATTTACCATATAGTTTTGAAAAACTTTATTTGTTTTTATCATAGAAGCGGTAGAAAGCATATTCAATATCATTTTCTGCGCAGTGGCTGCTTTCATTCTTGTGGATCCAGCTATTATTTCAGGGCCGACAATGACAACAATTGGATATTTTGATATTGCTTCTATCGGTGAATTTTTAGAACAGACAATAGACATTGTTTTTGTTTCTATACTGTTTGCATATTTAAGCGCACTAACTACGTAGGGAGTTCTGCCGCTTGCAGAAAGGCCTACCAGTATATCATTGTTTGAGAGCTTGATATGTTTTAGATCTTCAATTGCCTGATTTTCATCATCCTCTTTCCCTTCAACGGCCTGTTTTAATGCTTTGTTTCCTCCGGCAATGAGACCTATTACCATACCAGGGGGTGTGTTGAAAGTTGGGGTGCATTCTGAAGCATCCAGAACACCTAAACGCCCGCTAGTGCCGGCTCCTATATATATGAGCCTTCCTCTTTCATTAAAAGCTTCCACTATAGTGTCTATGGCTTTTGAAATATCCGGGAGTATTTTTTCTATACAATTTGCTATAGATGCATCTTCCTTGTTTATTATTTTGATTATATCGAAAGTGCTTGCTTCATCTATGTTCAAAGAACGTGGATTTATCTGTTCTGTATTAATGTTATTCAGATCCATACTATATGAATATATATTATCCCTTTATTATTTAATTTATTATCTTATCTACCATATATTTATTTTGTTTATATGTAAATAATATTAGGATTGGATTTTCTTTTTCCCTGATACACATACCAAAAATGAAATAAATGAACCAATAACCAATACCCATGGAAAAGCTGGGGCTTCACCAACAAGGCTGATGACCCCAAGTTTTTTAAATACAAAATCCCATATATAGGGTTGCATAAATATAGACAGTAAGAATCCAACAATAAGCGCGCTAATCACAGAATGTCCATTCCCTTTTTTTGTGAAGAGTGCTGTGAGAAATACACCAATCAATCCTGTATATGCAAAAACCATCATGCTGAGCGCAAAATTAAGTAAAGGCATATTAGAATATTGTTGCATAAAATAACTTGCATAACTTATTGTTGAGAGCAGAAAAACAGTCATAAGCATTCCAATTCTTCCAGCTTTTACGAAATGGTATTCATCTTTTTCTATTTTATGTTTTTTTAGGTAAGGTTTATAAAAATCATTAATTAAAACAGAAGACATGGAATTAATCCCAGAATTAAGAGTTGACAAGGCAGCGGCAATCACACCTATAGTACATAAACCTTTCAACCCTGTCGGCATTTCATTTAGCAGATAGTACATAAATATTTGTACACTAACAGGAGCCTTATTCTGCATATCTATAACATAACTGCTGTTTCCCATAATTTCAGGTTTTTGGTAGAAAATAAAAAGTAAAAGCCCTATGGACATAAAAATAAGAGCAGTAGGAATACTTATAAGCGTTCCCAATATTGCAGATTTTGTTCCCTCTCTCTTGTTTTTGCAGGTTAATAATCTTTGTGTCATATCCTGATCCATTCCATGTGAAGCCATTCCTAGTAAAACAAACCCTGATAATGTAGCCCATACAGTAAAGTCACCCTTTAATCCATTGAAGCTAAAATCCATAAGTTTAAATTTTGACCCTCCATCAGCAGCTGAGTGTCTGAGTACTTCAATGATTTCCGGGATATCAGCAGGGATACTTTTCAGGAGAAAAAAAATAGAAAATAAAGCTGCGCTTACATATACAATAAATTGAATAAGATCACTCCAGATAACAGAACGTATCCCCCCTTGATAAGCATAAGCAATGCCAAGTAAAGCTAAAACAATAGTTGCCATAAGAATATGCCCTTTTTGTATATCAAAGAACAATATCATGGACACAGCGATTGCCGCCATGTATAGTCTGGCACCACTGGCAAATGTGCGTCCTATAAGATAGCTTATACTTGCTCCTTTTTTTGCGATAACCCCAAAGCGGTTTTCTAACAGCTCATATACTGTTACAACCTCATATTTATAGAATTTTGGGATAAAAAAAATAGCTACTATGCAAACACCTATAATAATACCTGCATATGTAAACAGATAGGTAAGGTTGTTTCTATATGCGCTTTCAGGTCCCCCGAGAAATGTAGCTGCAGATTGAGTGGTGGCAAGCAGTGAAACAGCAGCTGCCCACATAGGCATACTTTTATTGGCAAGGAAATAGTCTTTTGTATTTGATATTGTACGTTTGCTCAATAGTATACTTGATATTGCAACCATCACAAAATATCCTAAAAAGATTATCCAGTCTATAATTAAGAATTTTGATGCCATTTAAGGATTCCCGTTTTGAATTCTGTACTAAATATTAAGAATATATCATATATTCGCTAAATATATACCACCAAGGATAGTTCTTTTAGATGCCCCTGTTACAGTGGGAATGTTGCCACTTTGTTTATGGATAGTTCTTTTTGCCAACCAGGCAAAAGCTGCTGCCTCGACATAATCTGGGTCTATATTGTATTCTGATGCGCTGAGAATTTTAGTGTGTGGTAGAAATGTTTTTAGCTGCTGCATAATCAATGGATTATGAACACCCCCACCACAAACTATCAATTCTTCCACATGGGTTTTTATAGCAGCCACGCTATCTGCAATAGTTTTTGATGTTAGTGATGCGAGTGTTTTTTGTATATCCTGTGACTTTATATCAGAAAAACCAGTAATATTTTTTTTAATCCACCCAATATTAAAATATTCTCTTCCAGTACTTTTTGGGTAGGCCATAGAAAAATAGGGATCATCAAGCATGTTTTTTAACAATTTTTTATTTAGCGATCCTGTAATAGCCCAGTTAGCATTATAATCATATTTTTTACCTTTGTTTTCTTTAATCCATGTGTCCATAAGTATATTTCCAGGGCCTGTATCATATCCATATGTTTTCTCATTATTAATAAGAACAGTTATGTTGGCTATACCACCTATGTTAAGTATTACGCGATTTTTTTCATCATCTCTAAATATGTTTTCGTGAAAAGCTGGCACCAGAGGTGCCCCCTGACCGCCATAGGCCATATCTTTTCTGCGAAAATCAGCAACTACCGTTATACCTGTTTTTGCTGAAATGATGTTTGGATCACCTATTTGTATAGTAAACGGATGCGGTTCTCCTGGCGAATGAAATAAGGTCTGTCCGTGACAGCCTATTGCAGTTATCTCATCATTTTTTAAACTTGCATTTTTTAGTAGTTTTATGACTGATTCAGCAAAAAGCTTTCCAAAAAGGTGATCAATCTCTCCCAGTGTATGAAAATCTGCACTTTGTCTATCGCTTAAAGATATAATTGTATTTTTTAATTTTTCTGGTATCGGTTGTGTCATGGTATCAACTACTTCACATTTATCATTATCAAAATGCGCTAATGCCACATCTATGCCATCAAGACTTGTTCCAGACATAATCCCAATATAATAGTTATTTTGATCTTTTTTAAATGTGATCATAAAATAATTGAAAAATAATATTTAGTAATATATTAATTCTGAAACTTATAACTTTCACGGGTAACGACAGCTACTTTTATAAGTATATAAATATTCATATCAATTATAAGTTTCATATCTTTTAACGCTTTTGTTGTTATTTTAGCCCATATAAGTGTTCCAATATCGATATGAAGGTACACCATAAATTTTTCATCGGGGACTATCTCTTTTATCTTCCCTTCGAATATGTTTTGAATACTTGTATTTGCAGGCTGATCCAGGGAGAGAATGACATCACTGGCTGTAATTACTACCCTGACCTTAGCTCCAATAGACAGATCTGTTCTGGATAAAGTCATGACTCTGCCAGAGAAGAATAGTTTTGTCAATCCATCTTCTTGATTAACTGATGCAATCTGGGCTGATATGATACTGGTCTTATCATTAATATTTGAGCTAGTCAGCCTGCCTTGCATATTTATAACATCCTCAACATTTCCTACTGAAATAACTTGACCGTTATCTAACCAGACAACTTTATCCGCCAGTCTCAATATTTCATTTTTTGAATGTGTAACATATAATACTGGAATAGAGAATTTCTCATGCAATTCTAAAATAAACGATAATAAATCACTTTTTCTTGAAGGGTCGAGTGATGCCAGAGGCTCATCCATTAATAAAAATTTTGGATTTGTCATTAATGCTCTTCCTATCGCAACACGCTGTTTTTCCCCACCTGACAATTTTGCTGGCCTTCTGGATAATAGATGTTTTATGCCCAAGACATCAACAACATTATCAAAATTTATATAAGATCTGTTACGTGAATTATTTGTATGTCCGTATTTTAAGTTCGCCTGAACTGTCAGGTGAGGGAATAGTCTTCCCTCTTGAAAAATATATCCCATATTTCTTTTTTCCGGGGGCAGGTCTATTTTGTTTTCTGAGTCATATAAGATATTAGAACCTATTTTAATATAGCCTGTGTCAGGGTTTATGAGCCCGGCGATCATATTAATTATGGAACTTTTCCCTGCGCCTGAGTCACCGTAAAGTGCAGTGATACCTATTTCATTAATTTTAAATGTGACGTCTAAATCAAAGTTGCAAAATGACTTTTTTATTTGTATATCAAACATCATTACCCATTAATTCTTTTGGCTAATTTTTTTGATACTCTATCAGATGCGATTAATGCTAATAAGGAAATCAGTATGGCTAGTAAACACAATCTTATTGCTTCCATCCCCCCGTCTGTCATTTGTGTTAGAGTATATAAGGCAAGGGGGATAGTCCGTGTTTCCGTTGGTATGTTTGAAACAAATGTTATGGTTGCTCCAAATTCTCCCAGGCTTCTTGCAAAAGCCAACATTATCCCTGTAATTATACCTGGGGTTATAAGTGGAAGTGTTATAGAAAAGAATGTCCGAAAAGGACCAATCCCTAATGTTCTGGAAGCATCTTCCAGTCCTCTGTCAACACTTTCTATAGACAACCGGATAGAGCGTACCATAAGAGGAAAAGCCATTATTGCTGATGCTATTGCTGCTCCTTTCCAGTTAAAAGCAAAATTTATCCCCACCTTGTTCAATAATATTCCCAAGAAGCCTCTGCTGCCAAAGGTCAAAAGTAATATATATCCTGTGACCACAGGCGGGACAACCAGGGGTAGATGTATTAAACCATCGAATAAAACTTTTCCCACAAATTCATGTCTGGCAAGTATCCATGATACTAATATTCCTATAGGGAGACTGACAAAAACGGCCCATAAAGAAACCTTTAAACTTAGCTTTATGGCTTCGATTTCAAAAGGTGATAAGGTTAGTATTCCCATTTAGAAATTAGCTATAAATCCATACTTTTTAAATAGTTGTCTGGATCGCAATGAGGTTAAGAAACTTATAAATATCTTAACCTGCTTTTTTACCACAATGTCATCTCTTTTTGAAATAATGGCAACAGGATAAACTATTTTGGGATAGCTTTCATCTGGAAAGGTATCAATGATTTTTACTTTCTCAGATGAATAAGCATCTGAGAAATAAACAATACCTAAAGGAGATTGCCCGGTTTCTACTAAAAACAGGGCTCTTCTGACATCAGATGCTCTTGCAACATTCTTTATAATTGAATCCCATATCCCAAGGTGTTGAAGAGCCATTTTACCATATATACCAACAGGAACATGATCAGGATCTCCCATAGCGATAAAACCATTATCGAGATATTTTATTAAGGGGAACTGTGGGACTATTTTTAGGTTTATCTTGCTATTCACAGGAGCAATCATTACTAATTTATTGCTTAATAGATCAAATCTTGAATTTTTTGTTATAAGTTTATTTTTCTCAAGAAAATCCATCCATTTTATATTAGCAGAAATAAAGATGTCCGCAGGTGCTCCATTCTGTATTTGCTTTGCTAAAGTAGATGATGAAGCAAAAGAAGGTACTGCTCTTATGTCTGGGTTTTCATTGAATAAGTTGCATACTTCTGTTAGGGCCTCAGTAGTTGAAGCAGCAGAAAATATCAAAACCTTTTCTTTTGCATAAAGTATACTGCTATTATAGGTTAAAAACACAATCACCAATAAAAATAAGATGTAATAATTTTTCATTTTCACTCCAAAGTATTGTAGACTACCAATGTAAAAATAAAACTATTGGTTGTCAATAGTGGTCTTTATCTTGTCAAACCAAAATAAAACATTATCTTCTATCGCAGGATTAAAGGTTTTATATAATTAGGAATTATGTTAAAATAATATGAATTATTTACATAATAAGAAATCTGGGGTCAACAATGGATACAATTATATTGGCAGGAGGTTTTGGCACAAGACTTTGGCCATCTTCAAGAAAGACTTATCCCAAACAGTTTCTAACGTTACATTCTGAAAAAACACTTATTAAAGAAACTATTGAAAGAATACAAAATATAAGAGCTAACAACAAAATTATCGTTTCAGTAAACAAAAACCATAATTTTTTGGTAGAGAGTCTAATCGATCAGAATAATGAAAATATTGAGATTGTCACTGAACCTATTAGTAAAAATACACTACCTGCAATAATGTTAGCAATTAGATATCTTAAAGATAAACATAAAGCAAGTAGGACCAATATAGTATTTATATCACCTTCAGACCATATTATAGAATCTTTGGAAAAGTTTTCAAAAACAATTCTAAAAGCAGAAGAAGCTGCAAAGAAAGGTTTTATTGTCACTTTGGGGATTATACCAAACAGAGTTGAGACTGATTATGGTTATATTGAAAAAGGTGATAAAATTGAAAATAATATATATCTGACTAAAAGTTTTGTGGAAAAACCTCCCTATGATAAAGCTAAACAATTTATTGAAACAGGGGGATATGATTGGAACTCTGGAATGTTCATATTCCCAATATGGTTATTTGAAGAAGAATTAGAAAGATATGAGAAAGAGATGTTTAGTTTTTATTCTTTAGGATATGAAAAACTCTACGAAAAATTTCATCTATTACCTAGCATATCAATTGACTATGCTATTATGGAAAAAACAACAAAAGCTGCAACTATAGAAACAGATATAATGTGGTCAGATATTGGCTCATGGGATTCTTTGTATGAAACATTAAAAAAAGATGATGATGAAAATGTTATTATAGGTGATGCTTTAGCTTATAATATTAAAAGAACATTAATCTATAATAAAACAAGTAAAAGAGTTATAGTAGGCACTAATATAAATGATTTAATTATTGTTGATACAGATGACGTGCTTTTGGTCGCAAAGAAGGGTTCAAGTCAGAGTATTAAAGGTATTGTTAATGATTTGGATATAAATAAATCAGGATTAACAACACATCACTTAAAAACATATAGATCATGGGGTAATTATCAAGTTTTAGATAAAGATGAGTCCTTTAAAGTTGAGCGTATAGAGGTTTACAAAGATGAAGAATTAAGTCTACAATCCGATGAATATATAGCAAAACAGTGGACAGTTGTTGTTGGGATAGGGGAAATTACCATTGATGATAAAATAATTAAAAGATCAGATAACGATACAATTTTTATCCCTAATGGAAGTAAACATAGAATAAAAAATATAGGAGATAACACACTTATTTTTATAGAGGTTCAATATTGCGACTGTTTATAAGAAGATGATATAGTTACTTTTGAAAATAAATACGATAGAGTGTGGTCATATTATGAAAAAAATCAAAAATATTGGAATAATTTCTACAAGAGTTGAAGGAACCGATGGAGTCTCTCTAGAAATTGAAAAATGGGCTTATGTTCTAGAAAGAAACAATTATAATTGTTTCTATTTTGCAGGTTCTTCAGATAGGGAAAAGGATAAAGTGTTTCTTGTTTCAGAAGCGCACTTTAATCATACTGAAATAGATAGAATTAATAAAGCATGTATAGGCACAAGGAAAAGAAGCAAAGAGATGAGTGATCATATTACTAAATTAAAATTATTTTTAAAAGATAAAATATATGCATTTGTTAGAAAATTCGATATTGATCTTATTATTCCAGAAAATGCATTAGCCATTCCAATGAACATTCCTCTTGGCCTAGCCATTACTGAATTTATTGCAGAAACAGGATTTTCTACAATTGCGCATCACCACGATTTTTATTGGGAAAGAAGACGTTACTTGGTAACAGCTTTAAATGATTACTTCGATAGAGCTTTTCCTCCAAATCTTAAAAGCATAAAACATGTAGTAATAAACTCAAGCGCGAATGAACAATTAGCTCATAGGAAAGGGATCTCTAGCACAATCATTCATAATGTTTACGATTTTGCGAAAAGTCCATTACCTTCAACTTGTCATTGCAAAAAAATTAGAGAGGTCTGTGGACTTAAAGAAGGAGATTTGTTAATATTACAACCAACGAGAATTGTCCCTCGGAAATGGGTAGAGAGAGCTTTAGAGATTGTATCCATCATGAACTTGGATAATCCTACCTTAGTTATATCCCACGCATCTGGAGATGAGGGTGATAAATATTATAAAAGGGTACAAGAGTATGCAAAGAAGTTAAATGTAAGAATTGCCGCGATTGATGACATTATAGGAAGTTATAGAGAAAAAATTTCAAAAAATAGCAATAAAAGGTACACCACTGATGACATATACGAATGCTCAGATTTAGTTACTTATCCTTCAAGTTATGAAGGCTTTGGCAATGCGTTTCTTGAGACTATATATCATAAAAAGCCAATAGTGGTAAATAGGTATTCAATTTATATTGCAGATATTGCGCCAAAAGGTTTTCAAGTTATAGATTTCGATGGTTTTGTAACATTAAAAGAGATAGACGAAATTTATGAAATACTCAACAATAAAGAAAGTTTGCAAAAAATGGTTGAAACAAATTTTGAAAAGGGAAAATCATTTTTTTCTTTTGAAGTGTTAGAACACTATTTGTTGCAAATAATTAAAAATATAGAAATTGAATGATTAAGTGAAAATTAAAGCATCTATAATACTACTTCATTATACCAGTTTCCCAGTTGTTGGTGGTGTTGAGGAGGTAGTTAGACAACAAGCTCTACTTTTTAGTGGGCATGGTCACAATGTGAAGATAATCACAGGTGAGGGGGTATGTTTTGATCCATCCATCCCTGTGATATCTAACACCTTAATTAACTCTAATAACCATCAAATTATCACTCTGCAAAACGAATTAATAAAATATAATAAAAGATCTAAACAGTTTGAAACTATTGTTAAAGTGATAGAAGAATTTCTTAGTAATCATTTAAAAGGATTTGATTTTCTTATTGCTCATAATGTTTTAACTATGCAATATAATTTACCTCTTGCATATGCTTTACATAATTTATCTAAAAAAAATATTGTAAAAATTATAGCATGGTGTCACGATTCTTTATTTTTCTACAAAGATATCCCTAAAGTTTACTATACGTCCCCTTATAACATTTTACGAAAATATAATGATGACATTTATTATGTTACTATTTCTGAAAGTAGGGGGTATGAATTTTCACAGCTATTAGGGATTAATAATATTAAAGTGATAAATAATGGAATTGATCCTATAGAATTTTTTGAACTATCTAATGATACAATTGGAATTATTAAATCAGAAAATCTTTTTGAATCAGATTTAATAATGCTCCAACCATCGAGATTGCACCCCAGGAAGAACATTGAACTATCCATAAATGTTACTAGATCACTTATAGATAGGGGCGTAAAGACAAAATTATTAGTAACTGGAGCATTTGATCCCCATGGAAAAAGCACAAAACTTTATTTTGATAAATTGAAACATATGATTAGCCAACTTTTTTTAGAAGATAATGTTTTAATACTCGCAGGATATAATGGTAAAACTAATAAAATCTTAACCGTTAGTAGACTAATGATAAAAGATTTATATTTAATCTCAGATATTCTTTTTATGCCGTCAATACAAGAGGGTTTTGGAATACCTTTAATTGAGGCTGGATTGAACAAACTACCGATAGTTTGTTCACGTATCGGGCCCTTTAAAAATATTGCTGATGGATATGCGCTGTTCTTTAATCTTGAAGAACAGCCAGATAAGATTGCTCTGAAAATTATAGATTATTTAAAATACTTACCAACGCAAAACTTCTTCAGAAAGATACTCAAAGAGTATACCTGGGACAATATTTATAAACTTATCCTATTACCTTATATAGAAAAATTAACGTAATGCTAAAAAAAGAGGGTCAAGTCTGCTTTTGACCCTTGATTACCTTGACCCCCACCAATTTATCTAGCTAGATAAATTGGGAGAATTGAGGGGACAGTAAATATGTGGCAGAATATCGCAGCATAGGCAGGGTATCTGCTTTGTGAATTCTAGCTTTTTTTGAACACAATTTTTTTAGAATAATTGTGGTGTTTGCTGGCAAATGTTGTTCTTATGTTTTGAAATTTTTTCTAGAAAAGTGGGATCAATACTGATTTTAATTGTTTTCTAAGTTATTGATATTGCATATTTTCTACGAAAAAAAATTGCTAACAGATTGTTAACAAAAGTCGGTTATTTTTTGCTATTTTTGTCTATTTTTTACGATTGACAAGAAAAAGAAAAAAGCCTATAAACCCTTGTATACACTGAATTTAAAGCAAAAGGGCAATTGGCTCAGTTGGATAGAGCGCAGGTCTCCGGAACCTGAGGTGTAGGGTTCGACTCCATCATCGCCCGTCCTTAATCATCGCCGATGTTTTCCAGGAAATTAGGGGACACAATACTTGTTTCTTTTTCTTTTGCGAGCATATCAGGAGTCGAATATTGAGACATTATACCTTTACAATGTATTACTTTTGTCAACAAAATTAGTATTGTGTTCCCCACGCCATACAATTAAAATATTTGTGATCTTTTCTGCTGTTCAAGTCAATTCTTAAGACTAACATGAGATAAATTTAGATATATTGTTTGTCCTGTAAATTATTCTAGTTATTTATATAAATAGACCTTTGCGCGGTAAATATTGAAGGGTCATTATTCAAAAACTAACAGACTACGAGATAAAGATTTGTTTCTCATCTCATTCTTACATTACATCGTGTAATGTTTTAGAGGCTATTGCTGTTTTTGCCATCCATGTTAAAAAACCAGGCACCCAAACCGTTCAAAGTAAATCCTTATATCTTGTTTATTACTTGTATAATCTCTACTAGTCTACCTTCTTCCTGTGCAAAGGTCTTTTTTTGTCAATAACAAGGGCAGCAGATTTTCTGGGTAAAGATGTTAGATTTGTAGCGAAAGCTCCTAAAATTCAAAATGTGAATTCATTTTTAAAGCAATAAGTGTACAAAAAATGGGTGTATATCTTATAGAGATAAAATATAAAATGCTAACTGGAAAAAATCTCCATCCTGCATTTTATCATGAGTAAGAACCTTAAATAGAACTTTTTGGAGTAAGTAATATTTAAATAAAAAACGTATAACTACTGCATAACAACAGAGTCAGTATTTGTATGGGCATTAATCCAATCTAGAGTCGGTTTATTAATCATTTCTAGGTTTGTTGTTCCTGTATAGACGTCAATATGCCCCAACTCTGTATATGTTCCACCATTTGTAACATCCTTATTTTTTATCCCTGGATTGTATGGACCAAAAGCCAAAAGACCAAGTCTGCTTTCAAAGACCAGCATTGGGATATCTATATTTTTGTAGTTATCAGCATAGTCAAATTCACTGTTAACGCTTTTATTATAATTATATAGCAAGGTTTTTACTTGATTATCACTGCTTTGATCCGTATTCAATATTTTAAGAGCAGTTTTCACCGCCTCTGGCAATTGTGATAACTCCATATTAACACCTAATGTTTTTAGTAGATCAATGGGTTCATTAGATGTTGTTATTTCAAATTCAAACATATTAATTACTTCAAGAAATACATTTATTGGCCAGTGCCTTGAATTATAGACAGTGTTCAATGCAAGACCAAGGGGTGTATTATAACCATTTTTATAATTTGTAAAAATTCCTTTTATGGGACCAGCGTATACATATTCACCACCCCACTCCATATAGGTAGCGCAAGGCTTACCAGTATCCGAATTAAATGGTTTTAGATATTCTCCTGTTACAGGATCTATTGGATCAGCAAGTAAATCTGTAAAAGCCATATATTGTGTTTCAGCAAAATTAGGTTTACCCCCTAAATATAATGGGATTCCCATAGTGTTTAAAAATATCTGAGCCGTTTCCATAATTTTTGATGATCCTTCGTCTGATGGTTGTTGATCATCAGAATACATATTAAGATTGTTAAATATTATTTTCTTTAAATAATTATTAATTAAAGATTGTAATAGCCTTGGTGTAATATTTTCGTCAACCAGAGAAATCCTTGGTAATTCAGGGATATATTTTATAAATTCTGCTTCAACTAATTTCCATAACTCTAAAGGTATTCTTAGTCGATATTTCCCTCCATTTCCTCCATCCAAAAGAATTAACCCTTTTAGATCATCCTGCCAGTATCTGGAGGCATAATTCATTGTAAGCATCCCACCAAAGGATTGACCTCCCAAAAAAAGTTTTTTATAACCAGATATTTTCTTCGCTTCATCGATTGCCATCTTTGCATCTGAAACAAAGAAATCCCATCCCCACTCTTTCATAAATGCTGTTTCTTCAGATGGTGTTTCCGGAGATATATAGAATGTTCTGTAATCCATTGTATAAACGTCATAGCCGTTTGCAGCCAAAAATCTTGTTGTCAGCCTATCGGGGATTGTCTTTAACTCTTTATATACGTCATTAGCTATCTCTTTTTTCTCCTGATCATTAGAATGCTTGTCTATTGATGATATAATATTTTCTATGAATTCATCTGATATAACCTTGAAGCCACTGTCGTGGGTGCCTGGAAAAAGAAAAACAGCCCCTTTTGATTTAACAGATTCATTGATAAGCCTGTGAAGTCCTATTTTATCGTGTTTTGCGTATGGCGGCAGTGAAACCTCCCATTTATAATGGGTTATATCAGGCTGCAGAGACAATGATTTTTTTTGAACAAGAGTCCAATCACCTATTTTGTTTTCACTGTCCGCAATACCAACAAAAAGAAAAAGAAACATTAGCGTTGTAAAAATAGCAGATATAAAATTTTTATTCATTTACTACCGCTTTTATAAAAAGACTTAACCATATATTCCTATATGCTCTATTTCTAATAGTTTGTCAAATTTATGTGATATTTATGTCAACCCAAAGTAGAAATGTCCCCTTTAAGTTTTTCATCATTTACCTGTAATTGCCATAGTAGAAACCCTCTTACCTTGTGCCAAGGTGCAAACAGTTCAACCTTTTAAGCTCCTTTTTGCTCATAATTATTGATCACTCGGGTCAAGTAAATATGTGGCAAAATATCGCAGCATAGGTAGGGTATCTGCTTTGTGAATTCTAGTTTTTTTTGAACACATTTTTTTTAGAATAATTGCGATGTTTGCTGGCAAATGTTGTTATTATTATTTCTTATGTTTTGAAATTTTTTCTAGAAAAGTGGGATCAATACTAATTTTAATTTTTTTCTAAGTTATTGATATTGCATATTTTCTACGAAAAAAATTGCTAACAGATTGTTAACAAAAGTCGGTTATTTTTTGCTATTTTTGTCTATTTTTTACGATTGACAAGAAAAAGAAAAAAGCCTATAAACCCTTGTATACACTGAATTTAAAGCAAAAGGGCGATTGGCTCAGTTGGATAGAGCGCAGGTCTCCGGAACCTGAGGTGGAGGGTTCGACTCCCTCATCGCCCGTCCTTAATCATCGCCGATGTTTTCCAGGAAATTGGGGGACACAATACTTATTTCTTTTTCTTTTGCGCGCATATCAGGAGTCAAATATTGAGACATTATACCTTTACAATGTATTACTTTTGTCAACAAAATTAGTATTGTGTCCCCCACGCCCTACAATTACAAATATTTGTGAGCTTTTCTGCTGTTCAAGTCAATTCTTAAGACTAACATGAGATAAATTTAGATATATTGTTTGCCCTGTAAATTATGCTAGGTATTTATATAAATAGATCTTTGCGCGTTAAATATTGAAGGGTCATTATTCAAAAACTAACAGATTACGAGATAAAGATTTGTTTTTCATCTCATTCTCACATTACATCGTGTAATGTTTTAGAGGCTATTGCTGTTTTTGCCGTCCATGTTAAAAAACCAGGCATCAGACCGTTCAAAGTAAATCCCTATATCTTGTTTATTACTTGTATAACCTCTATTAGTCTACCCTCTTTCCGCTCAAAGGTTTTATAAAAACTTAATTGTTTTCGTAAGGTGTAGATCATTGGATACAAAAACAAAACTTGACATTATTTCCCATGACTTTTATTTTTTCTTTTTCATTACTAGATGAAGCGTTGCCGGAATGATAAATGGATGATTTTGATGAAAAGGGTTGTTTGAGATTATGGGCGTTGACACATCTTATAAAAAAAATTAAAATTTCTAATATCGGTGTTCAATATGGTAGCAATAATTGGAGATGTTCACGGCTGTATAAAAACATTGAAGTATCTACTAGAGAGGTTATTTAAACATTATAATCTTGAAACAATTGTTTTTGCAGGGGATCTAATAGATCGTGGAGCAGACTCAAAAAAGGTAATTGAGCTAATAAGAAATCTTAAGAGACATATAAATGTTATCTGTTGTTTGGGTAACCATGAGGATATGATGATTGATTTTTTATTAAATGAGAGAAGATATGATAAAAAATTATGGTTGGATAATAATGGTTTAGCAACATTAAAAAGTTTTCTGGGCAATAGGTTATATAAAAAATTTAAAAATAGAAGCCTAAAGCCGGATAAAACCGTAAAGCCATTTGGCGATTATTTAGATTTTTTTTTGAGTTTATCTGAATATCATATCATTGAATTAGAATCAAAAAAACTTTTTATAAGTCACGCTGGTGTGGAATTTTTTAATCTTGATATCGATGAGCAATATAAAGAACTTCCAGATAATTTGAGGAAAATCAAACACCCCTTTATATGGTCAAGAAATACTGATTATGAAGAAAATATTTACAACGATTATTTAATAATACATGGTCATACACCCATTAAGTCTTTGGGGCTTACAAATAAATTTGATTACCCATATATAAATAGTGATAGTAATGGGGATATTATAAGTATAAATATTGATACAGGATGTATATATGGATTTGCATTGACTGCTGTTATATTTAATGAAAAAGGTGAATTTGATTTTGAGATCACAAACTATAGAAATTAAAAGATTTTCTTATGCTGGGGATTTAACCGACAAAATGTCCTTATCCGTCATACAGTTTCATTATCTTAAGAATATCCTTAGATTTGAAATAAATGATGAAGCATAGGAGATACAATGATTTATTGATTAAAGGGGCAATTCAGGCCAAACATGAATTTATCCCCACACTGTCAGGTCATGTAACCACCAAAGATATTCATGCAATTAATAAACAGAAATTTCTGTCTCATGAAAAAGATCAAGAAAGAAAATTGCACAAGGTAAGGTCAAAAGATATGTGTTTGTCGATTGGACCAGAAGGTGGATTTACAGAAGAGGAGGTTGATTTATTATTGTCGAAAGGTTTTCAATTGATATCAGCAACTAATTCAATACTTAAAGCAGAAACCGCTGCTATTATATTTTCAGGTATGTTAAAAATTATGTTAGAGCTTTATTAAAGATGAGTAACTGTAATGAGATGGATTCCTATTTTATGCATAAGGCTTATATGCTTGCAGAAAAAAGTATAGCATATAATGAGGTACCTATAGGAGCTGTTGTTGTATATAATGGAAAGGTTGTTGGAGAGGGTTATAACAGAAAGGAAGCTTTTGGAAATCCACTATACCATGCTGAAATAATAGCAATACAAGAGGCGCTGAATTATATGAAAGATTGGAGATTAAATGACGTTATATTGTATGCTACTGCTGAGCCGTGCATTATGTGTTGTGGCGCTATTTTGCAATTTAGAGTTGGTGAAGTAGTGTTTGGAGTTTCCGAACCAAAATTTGGCGGTATAATATCACAAGCTAAAATATTTGATATAACATCATTAAATCATAATGTAAAATATCGATATGGAGTTAGAGATAAAGAAATTAGAAAAATGATGAAAGATTTTTTTAAAGACTTGCGAGATAAAAAGAAATAAGTTAAAATATCATTAATTAGCCTCAGTCATACTAGATTATTCAATCTTAACCCATAATTATTGGTAATATACTTTTTTTTATTTTTCACCTCCATAAAACTTGTTACGCTTATTCATTTTGATAACTGTAATTTACTGCCCATTCAGGCTCATTTGGAGGATTTTTAACGAGTAGTTCTCGCCATTTCTCGTCTGTCAGTCTGTCTTTCATAGGATGCTTAAACTCGTAGTAACTCATAACCGGGCCTGCCCCTATCAATATTCTGCCATCTGGAACCTTATAGGCGACAACCATCAGTTTTACATAACCTACCCCTTCTTCTAATACCTGTTTTGTGTTTTGATCTGTATGAACATCCGCCACAATGGTTGTTTTTTTTGCTTTTTCATCGACATCAGCAATTACTTCATTGAGCCATTCACCAAAGTTTTTGATAAATGCGTATTCATTTTTGGTCAATTCCTCATTATTCAGCTCTTTTACAGATAAGTGCAACAGCCAAATCAATATATCCTCAAGGTTATCCAGTCTCTCTGTAGATGCTTTATCAAGAACATTCATCTCGCCAAGACCTATGTTTGTCATCTTGGTTAGTGCTAAAAGTCTGTTATAAAATTCAGCCACAGGCTCAATATAGCCAACCACAGGATTCTCTGGTAGAGGTGGAGGTGCTATCATTTTTAGAAAGCCGGTGTAACTCTGTTTGGCGTACAGTATCGTGTCATGTCTGAGTTCTGTCCATGAGGCAAGAGCCGTCGTTAATTCTTTGTATTGCCACGAATCTGTCTGCATAAATGAAGGATAACCATTTCCAAAATCTTGAAGCAATGCTTTTAATGAATAAAGCCACGACCAGTAAAGGTTCTTCTGCCATCCATGTTCATCAATAGCAGAAAATTCCTGATTTAATTTATTAAACTGTGTGTCATAGGTTATAATATCTCCTTGTTTATCGTAGCCTTTATATGCAGTATCACCAAGCCCTCTTAAAAGCTGCAACGCTTTTCCAGAGCCTAGCAGCGCCATTGCATCAAGACCCCTTGGAAAAACCCTGGCAGGGCCACCCTCTGTCATCTCGCAGGTAAAAACCTGGCCACAGATGTCTCCCGCAAACATTCCCACTGAAGGAGAAACCAGCTCAGAAAACATATATGAGTCAGGAACAAACCTTTGCCCCATAAGTCTAAAACCTTTTGTTACCTCAAGTATCTCATCTGCTTGTTCTGGAGTAAAAGGTGGCCAAAGCTCTACTTCTCCTGTACCACCGTATATCTTAGGTGATCTTTTTTCCGCAAGTTTTGCCTTTAACCTTCCTATGCTCTCATCCGTCAGGTATGCAGTGTTAAAGTTGCCATTAAACAGATAATTTAACGCTTCTATATATTCGTATGGACCCAAATCATCTGAAAACCCCACATAAAAAGCTGTAACAGAGTAGATTCTGTCCCATTTTAAAAGTAGTGTTTCAGTTTCGTCAAACTTTGATGCAATAATTGCTGCTTGCATCGTTTGAATCTTTGCATCGTATAAGGATATAAGCGCCGTACATGGCGGTATTTCATTGCAAGGCTCACCTGCCTCAACCTGATCCGTTCCTTTTAGAAGCATGGACAGCCTCCCATACCATATAAACGTCTTAAAGTAGTTTTTTAGCTTTTCTGATCTTGTGTAATGCCCCCGTGGAACGTACTGAGAATAGTCTTCCTGGTAAATAAATATGGGAGAACCTGAAAATCCCTCATGTTTTTCTATCAGTTTTAATTCTTTTTCCACATCATCTTTTACAAAGTCAGGAACAACGAAAGTATATTTTTCAAGATCATCCTTGCTGAAAAATGTAGCTGCGAGATCTGGATCTCCACACTCCTTCTCATTTTTACAAAGCTGATCTTTGCCTGGCTTTAAAAGAGTTAGCGCAGTGGCAAGATAAGCGGTGTTCCTTTTTAACGCTTCTTTTAAATCACCGATGGCATTTTTATATTCTTTTATTGATTCATCCAATAGCGTCTTACTGATATCCCATATATCATCATAAAACTCTTTTTCCTCTATCTGTCTTAATGTTTCATCAAATTGTATATGATATAGATGAAGTAGGGAGTCTGTTGTTATAAATATGGGGACTTCTCTTTTTTTAAGTATCTCATAAGGTTTTGTGATATTCTCTTCTTCACTGTTAAGTGGGTTGTCTATTACAACAAAACCATTTTTTTCTAATAGTTTTAACGCCTTTTGTTTAAGTGGGATTTTTCCTGTGAAGTCATCAAAATTAGAGATATCCCCTCTCTTTAAAGGCAGCTTGTATGGTGCAGCCTTTGCGGATACATCTAAAGGTGTATAAGAATAATAGTTTGCAAAATTAAGTTTTTCAGGTTGAGTATCAGCATATATAAAGGGCGGGCTGAATACTTCTGAAGATAAAAATGATAATATAAGGAGCAGGAAAGAATATATTAAACATCTTTTTACTATCATAATGACCCCCACTCGCAAGCTGCCAGGGAATGCAGTGTAAGTAAAAAATAATAGTGCATTAAAACAACACCTTATTAAAATAACCCTATCTCTACTATAGAATATTGCGTATATCTTTACTTGTCAATTGAAATTGCAACAGTTTTGTAGACAAAAAGTTAATCATATTTTTCAAATCTCCCATAAGCCTTTAGGGTTTTACTGGCTACACCTATTTTACACCGTAGGCCTCCGACCAGACCCTATCAAACTCATCTATTGTTTCTTCAAATAGCGCCAGCATATCCATGATTGGTTCTGGTGTTTCAAGGTCAACACCCGCATCTCGCAATAACTCCAAGGGAGGGGCAGAGGAGCCACCCTTTAGCATATTGTTGATGTAACGGGTAGCCGCAGGTTTGCCATGTTTGGAAATCTGGTTGGCAATTGAGATACCACTGGTCAAACCTGTAGCATAGGTAAAAACATAAAAATCGTAGAAAAAATGAGGGACATACATCCACTCACATGCGTCATTTTCACTCATGACAAAGTCAGGGCCGTAGTAGGCCTTGATCAAATCGGCATAGAGGTTATTCAGGAAGTCAGCCGTAAGGGGATTGCCTGCCTCTGCGTATTCATGGAAGCGAAGCTCAAATTCGGCAAATAGAGTCTGACGAAAGATGGTCGTACGAATGTCTTCTATGCGATTGTTCAATAACGTAAGTTTGGTATCAACATCATCGATGTTCTTGAGTAGATACCTGGTAAGGAGATCCTCGTTGGCGGTAGAGGCAATCTCTGCCAGGAATGGCGTATAGCCCGCATAGATCGTAGGTTGATATTTATTGGAATATACCGAGTGTAGTGCATGACCAAACTCGTGCGCAGTTGTAAAGACGGCATTGAGGGTATTGTCAAAGTTGTGCAACACGAAAGGATGAACATCCCTGGCCAAACCACCCTGGCTATAGGCACCTGAACGCTTGTTCTTATTGGGATAGATATCAATCCAGCCATTGGCAGGATTAAGGCCTTCGCTGAGATAGCCTATATACTCCTTACCTATTGGTTTTAATGCCTCAAGGATCAAATTACAACCCTCTTCATATGTATACGGCCTTTTAACACCCTCAATCAGTGGGTTATATAGATTGGCATAGGTTAGAGGGCCTTCAATACCCAGTACCTTTCTGCGCAATGCAACATATTTATGCAGGGTGTGTTTGAGGTTGTCGTTGATGGTATTAATCAGCATCATATAGGTGTCGATTGAGATGTTATCAGGCAACAGTGCGGCCTCTATACAGGATCCATATCCTCTGGAATCTCTGGTCATGATATGAGCTTTTGCGACACCATTAATCATCTCTGCAAAGGTATTTTCATAGGAACGAAGGGTGGAAAAAAACTTATCTGCGTTTTGCTTACGAATCTCATAGACATCGCTATTACGAAAACGGGAAAAATTGGTAATACTCAATGGGACGGTATCGCCCATTTCATTGACCAGGGATGGAAATTCAATATCTACGTTTAAGAATGCCTCGTAAATATCTCTAGGTGAACTGCTCAGTTGGCCTGTAAGCGCCATGATCCGCTCTTCTGCGCTGGAAAGTGTGTACTGTTTGGTGCGATACATATCCTCAAAATAATATTCATATACTTTGAGTTCCTTGTTCTTGGCCATGAAACCATCTATGACGTTTCTATCAATTGATAAGAGCTCTGGTTCCATGTAGGCCAGTGTACTGTTAAACTCTGGAAAAATGGCAGTAACACGCCCCCGCATGGATCTATGCTCGGGAATATCCTGGTCAACGTCAAATAACAGGCTGGCATAAACATAGACATGGGTGAGGCGGTTACCCATGTCCTCAACCTCTTTAAGTGCCTGCAAAAGAACATCTGCGGATTTTTTAAGGTGACCCTCGTAAACACCCATATGTGGAATAGCCTTTTGAACGGCCTGAAATTCTGTCTCCCATGCCTCATTTGATGAGAATATATCAGAAGGCCTCCAGCGCGAATCTTTGGGAATTTCGGAACGTGGAGTAGAAGGATCAGGCTGATAGTTCGATATTTCAGGTTGAACATCAGCATATATATAGGTCGGGCTGAAACCTTCTGAAGATAAAAAAGATAAGACAAGGAGTAGGAGCGAAGATATTAAAAATCTTTTTATTACCATAATACGCCTCTATTTTATTATTTAATAATAAATATGATGTTATCTCCTATTAATGTTTTCCCTCATGCCTGTTTCCTGGCTCATAGTATCTGAACTTATATATCCCCGATATATTGTTGGTATATATACCTCTCCCCCTCTTTAATTTTTACAATGATCTTTTCCGGGTAGGCAGCTATATCTTCCAGAAAACTGTATACATCATCACCGCTCATCGTCCAACCCTTATAGGTCTTAAAACAGACGGGTCTTCCAAAATGCTCCAGACCGCCACATATCCGCCACCTCTATATTCAATTACCAAGGGCAAAAGACTCATCTTCTGAGCCTATCTTTCTTATGTTAACTTCATATATCCTAGCTTTACCATAATATTCACTAAGTTCGCAACTGTTTTTAAATGTCACCTCTGTTAAACCCTCTTTCATCGCGTGAAAAACTTGAATATTTTTATCTAAACCTGGTTCATTGCAGTTTCAAGAGCTAAGAGTAAGTTTTATATCTGGTTTGATGAAGATCTTTTCAGAAAAGTAGTTAATACCTCCATAAGGAGTTCTTCAGGCCTAAAAAACTATTTATTAAAATAGCTGTATCTTTACAGTTGACATGAAAAGTTAAAATGCTTATAAATACACAGCTTGACTGCGCCCTTAGCTCAATTGGACAGAGTGTCTGACTACGGATCAGAAGGTTGGGGGTTCGACTCCCTCAGGGCGCGTTTACCATAATCTGCGCTTTATGTGTTAGAGTCTATTCCTCGGTATTATAAGGCGGTTCAGCTTTCGTGAAAAAACTGATTCAATTTATCATGTAAATATATACATGTGAAAGATATCATGACGTTAAGTGATTGAACAAGAGGAATTTTGATTTTTTTCAACCCCAGGTAGATATCAAGACCGTCAATGCGCTAAGGACAGCAAGGTTTATATATAAAAAGGAAAACATCTTGTTGCGTATGCTATAAATAGTGTTTTTTATCTGTTCCAGGAAAACAATTTAGATCCAACTGCAAGGCATACAGATGTTATTACAACCAAAACTATAAGCTCTTTACTGACATCTATGAGGTTTGCTCCATCGATCATTACCCTGCGCACCGCATTATTGATGTGGGTTAATGGTAATAATTTGGATAAATAAATAACCCAATTTGGAGAGCCTTCTAAGGAAAACCAGACTTCTGACAAAAACATCATTGGCCATGTAAAAAAATTTAGAATGCCGCTGGTAAATTCTTCACTCACTCCACGAGAGGCAACCAATAGTCCTATAGATGTGAGGCTTGCTCCACCAACGAGATAAATCAAAAATATTGTAATGTATGAGCCTTTTATATAGAAATCAAAAATAAGATCACAACCTGTCCAAACAATAACCAGACTAAACATAAGGATAAATATTCTGGATAAAAGCTGAGAGCTCAAATACTCTAAGGCAGTCAAAGGAGTTGCCTTAAGCCGTTTTAGAACCCCATTTTTTCTATACCTTACCATGATATAACCAACTCCCCATAATGCGGAAAACATCATGTTCATGGCAAGCACCCCAGGGAATAACCAGTCGATATAACTGTATTCTATCCCCTTAATCTCTTGTTTAAGCGCTTGATTCTCAATGTTATAAGGAAGAAGACTGCTCCTGTACATCTGTTCTACAATATAGCTTTTTGGTGAAGATTCACTAACCCAGTAGACGGGGTTATCACCAGCTTGAATAAGAAAATCGACTCTTTGCTTTCTCAGTTTATCTAATCCATCTTCTTTTGATTTAAAGCCTATAAATTTAAGATGTTTCGTTTCCCTAAAAGATTCTGGCACGTTAAGAGATTCCATATTTATCTCGATATCAGGATGTGGGAAAACACCAACTTTATACATATTGCTGTTGTCTTCACTGAAGATTATTCCAAAACCTACTACTATTAAAAATGGGAAAAAGAGATTCCATCCAAATGAAGACCTATCCCTGAAAAACTCTCTGTTTCGAGCTTTAACCATGGCCCATAGCCGCTTTAGTTTCATTTATTCCCTCAACTTTTTCCCCGTTAGATGGATAAACACATCTTCCAAATTTGGGGAGTGAACAACCATATCTTCCAAATTTATATTATAAGCTACCAATTTATTAATCATACTGTTAATATTGTCGGTTTGTATTTCAACATATCCATTTATTTCATAAAAATTATTACTTATAGCTTCGTAAGGTACGTTGATGTTTTGAGCGGGAAGGGTTATTGTAACGCCTTTGGCGTGTTCCTTAATAAGCTTCTCAGGAGAACCTTGAGCAATAATTTTACCATGATCCAGTATAGCCAGGTCATCACACAAATATTCTGCCTCTTCCATATAGTGCGTGGTTAGAACGATGGTTTTTCTCTGCTCTTTTATAGAATTAATAATATCCCACATATTTCTTCTGTTTTGGGGATCCATCCCAGTTGAAGGCTCGTCAAGAAAGATAATATCAGGATTATTAATCATAGCAAGAGCAAGGAGTAAACGTTGTTTTTGTCCACCTGATATTTTACTGTTGTCTCTGTTCAGGATTTCATTCAGATTGCAAAGGGTTATAGTTTTATCCAATGTGTCTGGTTCAGAATAAAGGGCGTGGAAAACCTCCAGAGTTTCTTTAACAGTCATTAAAGATAAAAGGGCAGTTTCCTGAAATTGAATGCCGACTTTTTCATGAAACGATTCTGCGCGCGGTTTTCCTCTATATAGAATTTCTCCTGACGTTGGCTTGGTAATATTTTCTATCGTTTCCAGAGCTGTTGTTTTGCCTGCGCCGTTTGGTCCTAAAAGGCCGAAACATATACCTTCTTTGATGGAAAAAGTGATATTATCAACTGCTCGAAGCTTTCCATAATTTTTAATTAGCTGTTTCACTTCTAAAATAATGTTTGTATGTTTCATGAAGGTATAAAAAGGCTATTTTCATGTTTTGTCAATAAACAATAATTTAGATCTATCACTATCATTTTCAACAGATGTTGTGCAGACGAAATTGATAAAATCTTGTTTTGACACAATTTATTCCTTGTTATACCCTTGAATATGTGGATGCTTTAGTAATGACAGGTATATGCTGTTATCAACCTAATGGTGAAGGATTTATCTCATTATTGTTACATTCAACACTACCTGATTTTGGTGTAAGATCTAGGCTGGAGCTTGCATATCTCTATTATACAGGTATGGGGTTTGAAGGGGTTGTTGTATTCTCCGAATGGAATTTCATAAAAGTTACGGATAATGACTAAAAAAGTTCTTTACCATAGAGAATTTTTGCGCCATTAAATGCTTATTAAAAATTCCACCTTTAGATTTATTAGTTTATTTTTTGTGTATTGTGTATTTGGCAGCTTGACAGAATCAAAACTTGCTATATTGCTATATAATGATTTGATAATATTTTGAAGTCTTTACAATCTTTACAATTATACAAGAGGAATAATTTACATTTTCTAGGTGTAATTATGTCTGAATTACTCTATAATGGTAAAAGAAGGGTGAACAAGGGTAAACGTGATAATAAAAAACAGTGCCAGCTGTAATTGTTTTAACTGCTGTTTTATATATCATTAACGTGATGAAACATACATAAAATAAATATGCTTTTTTGATTGAAGGATTGGGTTTACAGGAGGCCATATATCATGGAACAAAAGTTAGCTTTTAGGAACAGAATATCAACAAAACTTACTTTGAGTATTTCACCAATCTTACTGATTATTTTCATCGTAACCATTGTTATATTATCCACCGCTACTAGAAAAAGAGAGTTAAACAGTTATGAACTCAGGGGGAAAAATGTAAATGCAGTAGTAGTAAGTGCGCTCTTAAACTGGGTGAACAGCATCACAACCATTGTGGATTCGGTTGCGAGTAACCCAGAGATAACAAAGACCTTTCTTTACCCCGAAGATGAATCTTTAAGGAAGAGTACTCAAAAATATTTAAATTATATCTGTAATAATCTTGAAGGTTGTGAAAATATTCTTCTGATCTCCTTTATGCAAGCAGGTAAAAGGATTCTTGCAGAGGTTGAGGGTGAAAAAAAAGAGGTATTAAGTGGATATGGTTTTTTAAATGCAACAGGTAAAGATTTTACTACAGGAGAGAATTTTAACAATAAAGATTATATTCAGGCTATCAAAGATGGAAAAGAGTGGTATATAGGGGAGGCATATTTGAGTATGGCAACAGATTTTCCCATGCTCCCTGTAGCCGCGCAAGTGAAAGTAAATGATAAAATTATAGGAGCAGTTGTAATAGAAATAAGGCTTGATCTTTTTTTTAATATATTTGTCAATAGGACTGATTTTGGTGAAACAGGGCATATATTAATTTTTGATGAAAGAGGAAGACTTCTTTATCATCCTGATCCTAGTTTTGTGTTACGGAAGTCTGGTGAAGAAAAGGTGAGGGATATAGCAGAAAGGATTTTAGCCGGTGAAGAGTTTTTTATAGATATAGTCGACGGTATAAAGAGGGTATATTTTTCAGGAGGTACAGGAATCAGTACTGAGCATGTTAAGGATGTATGGTATATTGTCGTCAGTCAGGAATACAGCGAAATAACAGCTCCCGCAACAAGGTTAAGTTATGTTTTAATAATTGCAGCTGTTATAATGGTTAGTTTATTTGCTGTTGCTGTCAGGTATCTTTGTTACTTATTTATGGGCATCCATATAAATAAACTTAAGGATGCCTTGTGGTCTATTTCACAGAGAGATGGAGATCTAACGCATAAGCTAGAGGTTTCTTCTAGGGACGAGTTTAGCGTTCTTGCAAACAATTACAATGTCTTTGTAGAAAAAATTGGCGAG
>Ga0209345_10000680_pt1 | contig 43698 bp, 34 predicted proteins | sample Cruoilmetagenom7_FD_187294 | JGI IMG/M metagenome (GOLD analysis project Ga0209345, IMG submission 187294) | Oil polluted marine microbial communities from Coal Oil Point, Santa Barbara, California, USA - Sample 7 (SPAdes) (version 2) | ecosystem: Environmental > Aquatic > Marine > Oil seeps ...
AGGCGCGGACGACCCCGGCGTGCGCCAGGAGTGCCTCTATCGCCTTTACGGTCTTTCATAGGCAGGCCTGGTCGGTGTTCCGGCCGAAACAGCTGGTTGGGGCCGGGGTCTCGGTGCACGTGGCCGCGCCGGGCAGATTGCGGCTTCGGAAGCCCAGGCAACGCGACCGGTCGGTGTTCCGGCCGGAACGGGGTTGAGGGGTAGCCCGAGGTCCGTTGACCAGTAGCGAGGACGCGATCTTCGAGCGCCCGTCCGGCCGATACCGGCCAGTAGGGTGGCTATCCGGAGAGGACTCAGAGGCTGCGCGATCGGTCGCTGTTCCGGCCGGAACAGGCTGAATCTTCATGGCGCTGCCACCCTCTTGAGTGTGGCTATTGCGCTGGATTCGCTCATTGGGAGGAGCACGCCTACCGGGCGGTCGATGTTCCGGTCGGAACAGCTCGGCAAGGAACGCCACTCCAGCTCGAATAAGTCTTGGGTCACATCCGGGGCCGCCCGAACCCGGCCACTGGTGAATGAACGGATCACCCGACCTCAATGATGCAGTCGATGCTCGGGCGGGAATAGTCTCGGCAGCCATATGCGCCCGACCAGCCCGGGAAAGGAGGCGTCAATTTTTCCGACCCTATCGTTTCCGCGGTCAGTATCTGCTCTGGTCGATCAAGCTTCGGTTCGGCGGCGCCCACCGCCAACACGACCCAATCGCGCAGTCTGTTCCGGTCGGAACAGCGACCGCCTTGTTGCGGCGAGGATATGGACACATCTTCTCGACATGACCGATCAAACCCTGATGTTCATCGACTTCGAAGCCTCGAGTCTGGCTCCCGACTCCTGGCCGATCGAGGTGGGCCTTTCATGGATCGATGGCGGCTCAGTGCATACCTGGTCGTGTCTCATCCGTCCGCATCGAACCTGGTCGGAGGCCGGATGGTCTCCCGACAGCGCCTCCGTGCATGGAATCAAGAGAGCAGATCTCGAAGCTGCTCCCGAGGCACAGGAGGTGGCGCAGGAAGTGCGACACTGGATCGGACGCAGGAAGGTTGTGTCCGACGCGCCGACCTTCGACGGGATATGGATGGATCGTCTCGCCCAGACCATCGGGTCGACAAGGCTTCGCCTGCACGACCTCCATGAACTGGCCAGCCGGACATTCTCGGGGTCGAGCCTGGATTGGTTCTACGAAGGACTCGAGAAGCGCAAGGCGCCCCATCGCGCCGGGCCGGACTCCCGGCGATTGGCAGCCGCATGGCAGGACGCAAGCGGCGGATGCGGTTGGGGCAGGGCGGTCTCATGAAAAAGGGCCGCTCGAAAGCGACCCTTGATGACGGCTGAGATGGACGCCTACGCGTCGAGGATCTTCAGAATCTCAGCCAGGATTTCCTCGTCGAGTCTCTCACTCTCGATCTTGATGATCGCCGACTTGTTCTTCGAATAGGCCAGCGAGAGCGATCCACGCGCGGTCTCTCGCTTCCTGAAGGGCAGGGCCGGCAAAGCTTGCCTGCGGGCCCTGGACCGTTGGGCTTCCGGGTTCTTGCTGGCGAGCTTCGTATTGCTCCGCAGCGCCCGGAGCGCCGCATCGATGTCGTCCCGGCTGGCATCTGCAAGATCGATCATCTCGGACAGGGCGGCATAATGTTCGACCACCCCCATCCCGCGGCTGACGGTAGAGCGATTGACGCCGATGATCTCGGCAATCTGGCCCTGGCTTGCATCTGGAAACTTGTTCGCGATCAAGCCGATCGAGTAAAGGCGCTCGATCTGCGTGAGGTCCTTGCGGACCGCGTTCTCGTAGAAGCGCTCCTGAAGGTCCTCGAGCTCGGCTTCATCATTCTCCGAAAAGGAGATGAAGCAAAGGACATCCACGCCCAGCTCGCGACAGGCGGCGAGCCGGCGGCGGCCACTCTGCAAGGCGAATTTCTGGCCAGTGATGTCGCGGGGCGTCGCTTCGTGCGGACGCCATTTGGGGTTAAGGGGGCGCACACGGATCGGCACGCGCTGACCGCGCTGCTTGATGTTCTTTACGAGGGATCGAAAGCTGTCCGCGTCATCGCTGTCCTCTCGCTCTACGATGCGATCGGTCCCGACGACGTCTTCGATCCGGTCGGTCGGGATCTGGATCGGGATCTGGCCATCGATGATTCCCTGGCGCCAGATCACGTTTGCCTTGCGGGCCTCCTCTTCGACCTCCTCCATGCGCGCGCGAAGCCCCTTCCTGGCCTCGACCGCCCATGCGCCTACCACCTCAGGAGGACCTCCCTCGGTGTCGTTCGTTTCGGTTGTGGGTTGATGCGACAGACCACTCTGGACCCCTTGCAGGAAAGCTGCGGCGCCGCGTCTCTTCTTGGGCTGGCTCATGCCGCGATCTCCTTGCCGGATGTCTTCTTGATGTCGATTGGTTCAAGCTCGGTATCACTCCACTTGGGAATGGCGCCATCCTCGTAGCGCTCCTCGATAAACCCGTCGGCGAAGCCGCGACGAACCATGCCCGCCACGCTGCGATGCAGGATCTGCTCGCTGACAGCGTTGGCGTTGGCGATCACGTTCTTGATCCCCGCGCGCTGGTTCTTGTCGGGGACGAACTCGTAGGCGGATTGGTATTTCTGAAAGGCGTTGGCGGCCGCGTCCTGGGATCGGTAATAGATCGGCGAGATGAACTCGGGGTCGATCGAGTAGAGCTCGCCGATGGTCCTGATGTCGACGTCGTTGCGCGTGTTCACGAGGGTAGGGAGGATCATCGACCCGCTCGGCCGAAATTCCACGGGGTTCGGCAGCTTCTGTGCGAAGTAGATATATTCGTCGAGACTGCCCAGGTAGGTATGCAACGTGGAGAGATCGAACCCCTTCATGGTCTGAGGAACGATAAGCGTGTCGGCCGCCATCACGGCGTTGACTTGCGCCAGGCTCAGGGAAGGGGCTGTGTCGATGACGATGATGTCGACCGCTTCCGACAGTGCACGCTCGTAGGCGTCGTCGTCGAAGCTACCGTCGGGCCGCGCCAGATCCTCAGGCGCTGTCTTCGGCTGGAAGGCCTGATCCCATTCCTCGATGGCATCCCGAAGCATCCGGAAGATCTGCTGCTCTTCCTTGTTTTTGGATTGCGTCATCATGAACAAAGCGATGTCGGCAACCTGGATCGATGCTCCGCCGGGGATTAGGCGAATGCCTGGCCATGGCGTGGGCTTCCAGAAAGAGTTTAGCCGCAAGGGGTCGTGCCGAATCTTCCGACGAGCTGTTCCGTCGCGGGGCAGGCCCATGAAATCGGTGAATGTTTCCACATCAGGGTCGATGATATCTATCTCGTCGTTGACGAAGTAGAGCGAGCATGTGGACTGGGGATCGCAGTCGATCACTCCGACGCGCAGCCCATAATACATGGCGCAGAACTGTGCGAAATGAGCGCTCGAGGACGACTTGCCGGTGCCCCCTTTCAAAGAATTGAATGTTATTACTGGGATAGGGTCCCCTGGCTTGCGCCACGGCAGGGACAATTTGCGACTGTTCGGGTTCGACGCGGCCATCGCCCGCACCTTCATGACGTCCGCCATCGACAGGGTTTTTTCGCGGCCGCGCACTTCTCCCTGCGGGGCGTCGGGGTGCTTGAGGAGCGAGTAGAGATAGCTCCTGTCGCAGCCGAGGATTTCGGTGGCCTCGGTTAGGGACAGTCGTCTCAATATCCTGTTGCGCCGCGTCTCCTCCAGACGAACGCGGGAGAACGCCGCCTTCACACTCTCCAGCGCGTCCTCGACGAAGACGGGAATGCTTTTCCTGGTTTCCTTCATGGGGGCCTCCTGTCGCGGTCCTTTGTCGAACCTTCTGATGCTGCCGATGGCGGGATCATCGCCCAAGAAGGCGGTGTAATCAATATGTTTCGCTTTTACGGCCCAATATCGTGTAGAGTGGATGGGGCAATTATCGCTCAGGCGGACGTTAGTCGGCATGAATCTGGTATTTTCTCCGCCTGGCGGAATCCCTTTCTTTAGTTTGCCCGAGGAAACTCTCGACAACGGAACGAGAGGACCTTTTTCATTCCGTGCCAGAGGACAAGAACCTGCGTGGCTTGTCTTCTTGACCACCTCTGTTCATTTTGCCTCAGGCCAGCTTTCGGGGCTCTTCCATCGGCGCTGCATCGTTTAGCTCTTTCGGAAGATGGATGCTCGCGATCCAGGCTCGACCACGTGCGCGGGACGCCCTGCGTCGGTCTTCGATAGGGGGCAGAGCCGCCTCGATCGCACTGGCGCAGGCGTCGATGATCTGCTTGGTCGTCGAGAGCCGGCGCCAGTGCGGCCGCCATGTCCGGGCAAGGGCAGAGATGGCCGCCGCGATGGATTCCGTCGTGCGGGCGCGGCCTGCAATTGCGCTGGACGCCTTCAAAATTTCCTCTCCTGTCGCCTCCAGTTTTCGAGCAGCGACGAACTCGTGGAGGGCTTCCCTGGCAAGCTGCTCGGCCGCTTCCTTTTCGAGAAAAGCGGGTTCTTCGGCCAGCCTCCCGAAATACTCGATCGCCCGGCGCAGGAGGTCTGCCGACGGACGGCGATGGACGGCGCTGGGTGGATCGTCATCCCGGGGTCGAAAGCGCCGCCACTCAGCCTCGTCCTCCTCGGACCAGACAACCCGGTGAGTCTTGATTTGATGAATTTTGGTTTTTGGACCCGAAGGGTCCTTGCGTTCGGCTGGCTGAACACGGCGTTCAGATGGCTTCGAGCACGATCGCGTCCGCTCGCGAACGGACGTGTGCGGGTTCGATCCCTCCGGCCGGTCCGCAGGAGCATCAACCTCTCTCCTGGAGGCCAGGGTGACAACCGAGTGAGAAGCGGATCGCTCCGATCCCTGCATGCGGGCTCTTTTCGCCTGTGAGAGTCTCTCCCAATGGGCCAGCAGGTCCCGCCAGCCGATCAGGGTGATGAGAAGGCGGTAGTTGTAGCCATTGCCATATCGCTGTCGGGTGCAGTGGATGAGGCCTGCCTCCTGGAGCTCGCGCACATAGGCGGAGATCGACGCCTTGGACCTCTGGGCGATCTCGCCGAGCTGTGCGTAGGAGCAATAGCTTTTGCCCTCGGAGTCCGCATGCGCGCAAAGAGCCATCAGCAGGACCTTCGCTTGGGGGGTGATGGGCAGGTGGATGTATTGCTTCGGAAAGCGGACGAACTCATCCTCTGCCCGCGGGGTGATCGCGGTCATTTGAGCAATCCCTTCGATTCGGTCGAAAACCGTTGCAGGATGCCGTCGCCTTGGGTAGATTCGGGGTGCATGAGCCGAATTGGAGCCCGATGTCCACCTTGGAGTGACGGCGTTTTCAGTTCGGTAAGGAGCTCCCGGTCAGTTGGCGCTGTCCGGGGCTTCTTATTTTCAGGGGTCGGGCGGCATGGCGTCCTCCCTGCGTGTTGCGGCATCTTGAATGTCAACGGATGCCGTCAGGGCGGCAAAGGCGCGCCCGGGCAATAGGGCTGCCTGGGCGATGCTGTGGCCGTCTGGAAGAAGGCAGTCGACCGATGGCAGGTCCCCAGGCCCCTTCTTGATCTTGAGGTAGATCTGGTCGAGCGGAGTGCGTCCAGCCAGGGGCACGAAGCCGTCATCGGTTGTGCGGCATAGCTCGAGGCTCAGCAATCGAGACATGCTGGGATTGGCCGCGATCTGCTTGATCGCGGTTTTCAGGGTCTTGGCCTTGAATGATTTCAGCTCGCTGTTGAGCGGTATGCGGCGCCGCAGGTCGTCAATCTGCATGAAGACCGGACACCCCTGCGAAGAGACAAGCTTGGCCAGGGCAATGCTGAATATCCGGGAAATCGAGGCGCTCGAAGAGGAGAGGGCAAGATGCTCCTGGTGGGACATGTCGAAGCCCTGGTGTCGCGTGATCCAGGCAAAGGCGTCTTCGCTGAGCGAGATCTTGATCTTGACCAGCTCCTTGCCGCGTCCCGTCTCGCGAAGGTCCTCCTCGAAGGCATCGATCCAGCGAAAATGTCGCCGACGGGATGTGGACCCGTCGAGGCGACGCTCAGCGACGATGCGCACCGAGAGAAGTCGTTGCAAGCGGTCTGTGAGGCGCTTGTAATCTGCTCCGCCGGCTGCGCCGTTATGCCTTTTCATCAGATCGAGAAGATCCTGGCGCCACACCGTGATGTGGCGCGTCGGCCGGCCACTGAGGCGAATGGCATCTCGGACATGTGCCGAGAGAAGGTTTAGGATCTTCCAGTCGAGAGTGGTGGGCAGACGGACACCCTCGTCATCGGTGTGCATGGACAAGACCACGCCGTCGATCTCGACCCTGGCGGATGTTGCCTCTGGCTGTTCGGAGAACAGGGGAAGAAGTATCGTGTTGAGATCGCTCCGCACTCCGCCTACGGTATTTGCCAGAGCGGAACCCGTAGGGTGTTCCGGCGCGTGCCGTCCTCTCTCGGTGCTCGAATGGGTGGTCATATGTCTTGCCTGTTCCGGAGACTTTTCTGTCTCATTGCCAACAGGAAAGCCTATCAATGCACCATTAGGCAACAATAAACCCGCAACTGACCCTGCAAAGCATTGACTAATCGCGCCAGGGAGGGTCTCGCCGTGCCTCTCCATCTACATCTTAGATGGTTGTTTTTACGTGATTTTATCCTGCGTAAAGGGCAAGATCATTCACCGGCGCAGGACATGAATTGGCGTGCTCGGTTCTGCACGTAGTGGCCGTCGCCGGATCACCTGGAGGCATCGGTCTCGGCGAAGGAACCCGAGCGATGGGGCGGCAGAGGGGAATCGAAGAATCGCTGTCGAGGTGACGGAACACGGTCATTGAGACACCTTTCCATATGTAGTGGCTTGTTCCCACGAAGTTGCGAAATGCGGTCACCGAGACACCTCGATAGATGATCTCCATCAGCGGGGGCATTGTTCGGTCACGGGTTGCCGCAGGCCAGATCAAAGGTGACCCGATGCGGGCATCGGGCCACCTCGGAGCTTGCGACGATCCGATCCCGTGCCGGTTCAGTTCGCGCGGGCGAGGATCTCCGCGCGACTGACGACCTGGCCGTTGAACATGACCGTCTCGAAGTAGTTCGCGTAGCGAGCGTAGTCGATGATGGTGATGGCGTCGCCGTCCGGCATGGTGAAGGTCAGATCGCGGTCGGCGTAGCCACTGTAGGTGAAGGTGGCGTCACCGAAGGCGGTCTCGGTGAAATGGATCGTGTCGTTGCCATCGACGACCCCGGAGACCACGTAGCTTCCGTCCTGGGACCGGCGGTGCTCGATGTTGTCGGTGGAGCTGGTCGTGGTGATGGCGCCCCGCGCCTTGCCGTCTTCATGGGCGGCATCGACCACTTCCTGGGGTGTCTTCGAGACCCCGAGGAAAGTGAAGTTCTCCATCCTCTGCCGGTAGCGGGCGAAGTCGACGAGCCTGACCTGGTCTCCGTCGGGGGTGCGCATGAGGAGATCGCGTCCGCTGACCTCGAAGTCGATGTTGTCGAAACTCGTTTCCTGGAAGGTCATCGAGTCGGTTCCGTCGACATCGCCAAAGATCGTGTAGGAACTGTCCGTGGAGGCGCGGTGGACGAAGTTGTCCGTGTCATCGGAGGCCTCCACGCTTCCGCTCGCCTTCGCATCCCAGGCCGCGCGATCGAAGACCTCCTGCTGGCTGGGGCTGGCATCGGGGAAGCCCCACCGGTCGATCGTCAGTCGGTGGTAGGCTTGCTCGTCGAGGAGGATCACGTCGCCATCAGGCGTGGTGATGGTGAGGTCGCGGCCGGCCACGGCGAAACGCGCCTGGGCGAAGGGCGTTTCGGTGAAGGTGAGCGTGTCGACACCGTCGGGATCGCCGAAGATCGTGTAGGAACCGTCGACGCTGGCGGTGTGATAGTAGTTGTCGGCGCCGTCGGTGCCCTCGACGGAGCCGCTGGCCTTGGCGTCCTGAGCCGCCCGATCGTTTACCTGTGCATTGGTGATGGCCTGGCCCATGAAGTCCCAGGTATCGATCATCAGCCGGTTGTAGGCCCAATCGTCCACGGTGATCGTATCGCCGTCGGTGGTCGTGATCACCAGGTCCCGGTAAACGATCCTGAAGCGCGCATCTGCGAAAGACATGTCCGTGAAGGTCAGCTTGTCGGTGCCGTCCGGGTCGAACTGGATCGCGTAGGAGCCGTCGGTCGCGACGGTGTGGGTGTGATTGTCGTCGAGATTGGAGGCGTTCACAAATCCGCTGGCCTTCATGTGGTCGAGGGCGGCATCGTTGATCTGTTGAGGGGTGTAGGTGGAGCCGTCGGCAAAGACGAAACGGTCGATCATGCGACGGTTGAAGTTCCATTCCTCGGCCATGATCTGGTCACCGTCGGGAAGCGTGATGAAGAGATCCCGGTTGGCCATGGAGAAGCGGGCATCGGCGAAGTTCGTTTCGGTGAAGGTAAGAGTGTCGAACCCGTCCTGGTCCCCGATGATGTCATAGGACCCGTCGATGGACGCGGTGTGGGTCCAGTTATCATCAGGATCGGTTCCATAGATGGTCCCGTCTGCCTTGGCCTGGTTCTTCGCGGCCGCGATGATGTCGTCGTGGTTGGCGACGGTCCCGTCGGCGAAGCGAATCGTGTCGATGCGATGGCGCGCGTCGCTGATGAAGTAACGGATGGTGATCTGGTCGTTATCGGGTAGCTGGATCTGAAGATCCGTGCCGTTGTTCACCTGTCGGAAGATGGCCTGGGCATAGGAGGTCTCCGTGAAGTCGAGGATGTCTCCATCCCTTGTTCCGACGCTTTCGGTGATGGTGTAGCCGCCGTCCGTGCTGGCAGTGTGGAAGTAATGCTCGGGGTAGTTTGTGCCCCCGATCTGCCCGGTGGATTTCAGGGAAGCGACCCTGGGATTGTAGATCTCGGGCAGGGTTACGATGCCATCGTCAAAGCGGATCTCATCGATGCCGAAGTCGACGTTGTTGTCCGCCTGTTCACGCAGGGTGATCCGCTCGGCGTTCGGCAGGTGGATCGTGATGTCTTCGCCGCTCGCGGTATAGCTGGCCTCGGCCCGGGTCACGCCGATGATGCGGAGGACGTCAGTGCCTGAGCCCGAGTTCAGCGGACGGTAGGAATCGATACCGTCACCGGGGGCCCAGACATAGGTATCGGCGCCGCCGGTGCTGCTCATGACATCGTTGCCGCCACCGGGAATGATCGTGTCGCTGCCGGTGGTGTCGAGTATGACATCGGATCTGCCGTAGCCGATCACACCGACATAGGTGCCACCACCCATGTCGAGACGGTCGACCCCGGGGGTTCCTTCCAGGAACTCGCCGCCAGCTGGATCGGGGTAGTAGCCGGCGTAGGCACCGGGGTCTGCGCCTTCGTTCGGGTCGGGCAGGGTGTAGGTGTCGCACATTGGGTGCGTGCTCGGTCCCCGGGTCAAAATGTCCGGCGGGATCTCTGTGGTCCACTCCCAGGTGTCCCAGATGAAGAGTGTGATGCCGATATAGTCGCCCCAGTAGTTATAGGGCTCATAGTTGGGCACCGGAATACGGGAGGTATGCTCGGGAGGACCATCGAACGACGTGACGCGTCCGCCGCGCCAGGCATCGAGGCTCGGTCGCTGGGTCGCGGTCCCCGGGACCGTCCAGAAACCTCCCCAGGGGTCCCAATCCCAGCTATAGCCCGTCTCCGGGCAGAAGTCGCCGTCGATGAGGTAGCCGAAGTCGAGATCGGTGATGACAGGGCCACCATTGCCGCCGGGGCTGCTGGTCCCGCGGTCGCCGAACCCTTTCGGGAGGGGGACCGAATCCGGATCGGACAGCGCGGCGGCCGTGTCCTCGAATGTCGTGCTGATCTGAGCGCCCATCAAGGATATGCTGAAAAGCGCAACGGCGCCGATCAGCCCCATCAACATGATGTATTCGACGATCGCCGCACCCGATGTGGATGTTCTAAGCGCAGCCATGCGCGATTTCGTTTTGAGCATCGGTGCGCCTCCCATGATCTTCGCCGACAAGCGCGGCGCTGCATGGTGGTGCGACGGGCAGGCGAGCTTGCGATCCTGGCCATCAGGTAGGGAAAATCCGGCTCGATCCCGAGATCTGTAAGATTTAGGCTCCCCCGCACGACTGACGGCGGGGGAGGGGATCAGAAGCGTCGCGGACGAAGGCGCCGTGGTGCGCGCGGATCGACGAATTTTTTCGGCGCCCCGAGCAATCCCGCCTCGGCAAGGTAGCGCGAAGGCTCTCCGGCGCTCTGCGTCCCCATCCGGTAGCCGGCATAGGAGACGTGAAGCTCGCTACGTGCCCGGGTCCAGGCGACATGGGCCAGACGCCGCTCTTCGTCCGGACCGTAGCTCGTCTTCTCCGATCGCGCGTTCGGAAAGACGCCCTCTTCCATCGCCGGGCAGAAGACGCAGTCGAACTCGAGGCCCTTGGAGGCGTGGACGGTAGACACCACGACACAGTCGTCGCCCCAGCCCTTGTCCGCCCCGGCCTGAAGCGCGACCATCTCGAGGAACTCGAGGGGCGTCGTGTATTCCGAGGCCTCGTCAACGATCATTTCAAGGTTCTCGATGCGGATCTCCTGCTGGGGGTCCTTGTCGTTGCCGCGCCGCCATTCCCAATAGCCTGCCTCGTCGAGGATGTCGTCGAGGATTGCGCCTGCGTTGGTGCCGTTCTGAAGAATGGCATCGATTGTGTCGAGGAGCTCGGCGAGCTCGCTGTAGGTTCGGTGGGCAGTGGAGCCTTTCTTGCTGCGACCGGACAGCGTGGCGGCCGCATCACGCACCGAGCATTTGTCGGACATCATCACGCGGCGAAGGTCGCCGATCTTCTGGGGGCCGAGACCGCGGGCCGGCTTGCCGGCGATGCGATTGAAGGCGACGTAATCCATCGGGTTGCTGGCCAGGGAAAGCCATGCCATCGCATCCTTGATCTCTTCACGGTCCGTGAACTTCATGGCGCCGGCCACAACGTAGCGCAAGCCGCGTTCGCGCAGAGATCGCTCGATCCCGGTGATGATCATGCCCGAACGGCAAAGCACGGCGATCTCAGCCGGGATCGTGCCTTGATCCACCCTGGAGGCGATCAGGGAAGCGATCTCGTCTGCTTCATCCCGCCCGCGATCGTAGTAGCGCATGAAGCTTGCCGGATGGTCGCCGGTGCGGGGACTTTGCAGCCTCTTGTCGAGGCCGTCCTTGGCGCGAAGCGGCTCGACGACCGCGTTCGCCACATCGAGGATTTCCTGGGTCGACCTGTAGTTCGTGTCGATGGTGATCTCGGCGCAGCCCTCCCAGACCTTGGGGAAGTTCATCATGATCTCGGGGCGCGCATTGCGCCACTCATAGATCGACTGGTCTGTATCGCCGACCACGCAGACGTTGCGGTGATCGCGACCCATCCAGGCGACCCACTGGTTCTGGACCGGGCTGGTGTCCTGAAACTCGTCGACCATGATATACTTGAACCGACCGGCCTCGAGGTCGCGAACGTCGGGATGGGCGCGGAAGATGCGAACCATGTGGAGCACGAGGTCGGCAAAGTCGCACCAGCGACGGGATTCGAGCTCGGCCTGGTAGGCCTCGAAGATCTTCGCTGCTCGCAGCAGGAAGTCGTGCTCGTCGCGCATCGGGCCCGTGGAAATGCGAGTCAGGCTCTTGGCAGTGCGAACCTGCTCCGAGTCGAGGCCATCCTCTTTCCATGACGAAATTTGGTTGAGGTAGTTCAGGATCGCGATCTTGTCCTTGCGCGAGTCGAGCAACCCGAGATTCATCGCGAGGTTGGCGATCACGTCCTTCTGTCCGTCCTCATCAAGGACGTTGAAGCGCTGGGGGAGATCGATGCGCTGTGCGTGTCGACGCAACATTTCCGAGGAGATCGCGTGGAAGTTGCCGACGCAGAGCCGGCGGGCAACGTCGTCGCCAAGCATCTGGCCGAGCCGAGAGCGCATCTCGCCTGCGGCCTTGCGGGTGAAGGTTACGGCCAGAATTTCTTCCGGACGCGCTTTCTTCAGGCGGATGATGTTGGCGATGCGCCGGATAAGAACGGTCGTCTTACCAGTTCCGGCGCCAGCCAGGATGCGGACCGGACCGTCGATGGTCTCTACCGCGAGCTTCTGCTTGGGGTTCAGGCCCTCAGTTGGGTCTGCGATCGTCGGCCGGGCGCCGCCGAAGGCGCCTTCGATATCGTCGCGCGTGAACATCTTCGTCATTGCATCATCCTGCTTCCATGCGGCAGAGCATGCGTCAGCAGCTCGCGCTTTCCGGTCTTCCCTTCAGGCGCGTGCGCACCTGCGGGCCTCATCAACGGGCCCGCAGGTGAGCAAGCGACCCCTCTCTGAGAAGATTGGCGCTTTCGCAGAAGATCGAAGATTTTAGGTGGAATTCATTCCTGGAGCAGGATGTCGATGCGGCCGTTGGTGCGCGGCACGAGAATGCGCCCGGCCTCGATCACGCCGTGGATCTCGACGAGATCTCCCGGCAACGCGGCCTTCATCTGCTCCACTGCCGGCTGCCGGTGAACCACGACGTGCCAAGTCGTATTCTGGGCAAGGCTGGATTTTCCAACCGGGCCGTTCGCCCGTATGGTGCAGGTGGCGTAGGGGCGCCGATCAAGGAAAGATCCGATCGCGACGTCGTCGTTGAGAATACCTTCGATGAGGATCGTGTCTCCGCCGTTATCGATCTTCCCCTGAACTTGCATGCCGCCATTCCCTCGTCTGAATTCGAGGGAATGTTAACGGAAAGTTCTCCGTCGCGGCAATTGGAAATGCGCCGGGGTGTCCCGGCGCATTTCCCGCTCAGTTGATCTTGCAGGGCATGACCAGCATCGTGGTTTCGGGCATGCTGGATGAGGTTACCAGGATCGGCGTGGTGACATCTGTGAAGTGGATGCGGACGTCCGCCCTCGGAAAGACCGAGGTTGCGGCCATCATGTATCCCGCGTCGAAGCCGATCGCGATCTCGTCGCCCGGTGTCTCGGACAGGCACTCGGAGGAGCTCTGGCCGGCAACGGAGGAGGTGATGTAGATCCCGTCCGCACCGCGGCTCATTTTCACGGCGACCGTGCGCTTGTCCTTTGCGAGACTGACGGAGCTGCGCTGAAGAGCGACGTCAAGCGTGGCCTTCGGCAACGTGATCTTGTGCTCGGGCTTGATGCCGAGGAGGATGCCATACTCGGGGTAGGGGGCGGCGATCAACCGGACCGAGACCGACCCGTCCTGGCCTTCCACCACGAGGTTGTTTTCCACGACCTCGAGGTGAGCAGGGCCGGCCGATAGCATCGAGGTGAGGAGGTTGAGGGCCTCCCCGGGGATGGTTACGCCCTTCTCGCCCTCTGACCCGAGGTTGACGGCCCCGAGGATGTCTTCCTGAAGATTGGTCAGGGCCAGGCGCTTGCCATCGGTGGCAACGACGTCAACAAGGCCCTCGCGGCGCCGGATATGAACACCCGTAAGGGCGATCTTGGCGCCGGCCGCATCGCCGCGTGCCGCGGCTGCGACCCGTGCGATATCCACGGCCCGCGCGAGCGTCGCGAGGTCGGCGCGCTGGCCGTCCGTGTGCCCGGGGACGATGCGGTCGAAGATGGCCTGCGACACGGAGGGAAACTCATGCGCGCTGCGCGAGGTCGACAGGCGCAGAGAGGTCTCGTTGTCGGTGTCTTGCGTCTCGAGAGAGAAGCTGGAATCGGAGTTCTTCGATGCCTTCACCAGGCGTTCGAGGCCTTGCGGGACGATCGCCACCGAGCCCGACATCCGGATCTCGGCCGGACGCCGCCATTCGGACACGACGTTCTCATTGAAGGCGATCACGCGGATCTGGCCAGCCTCGGCCGAGCGCTCCTCGGTGTCGGGCTCTCCCTCTCCGACCGTCTCGCCGACCCGCTCGGCGATGATCTGGATCGGGTCCGGCGACCTGGATACCGCGCAGGCGGCCGACAGAACGGCCTCGAGATCCGAGCTCTGCACTGTCATCTTCATGTCGATCACTCCGCCTCGGTGCTGAGCTCGTCGCCGAGCGCGTTATGGTAGTCTTCCTCGCCCGAGAAGGATGCGCCGATCTCCTTGATCGCGTCGGCACCGAGATAGCCGCTGTAAAGCGATGCGCCGATGATCCAGGAGGGCGTTCCCTTCGCGTCCATCTCGAAGAAGGTCTGGGTGTTGTTTTCAACCGCCTTGTAGGCGCCCGAGCGCGCGATAGCTGTCAGGATGTCGCGGGTAGGAACCCCTTCGCTTTCTGCGATCTTCATTGCCAGGGTGATGTCGGCGATGCCGTCCGGATCATGACGGTAGAGGGCTTCGGCGGCCTGGGGATGCGTGTCGCGCAGCGCGATTTCGACAGCGCCATAGCCGGCGCTTTCCTCAGAAGACGTGGCAACGGGATAGACCTGGATTTTCCATCCGGACTGGGCCAGCTCATCGGTGACGGACCGGAAACGGCGGCAATGGGCGCAGTTAGGGTCATAGAAGACGAGGAGAGTTTGGCTCATGGGAGCATCGAGGTCGCCGAAGACGATGGCGTGCTGGTCGGAGGTGCGCAGGGTTTCGACGGCCTGTGGGTCGACCGGCATGAGGGCGGTCGATTGGAGCGCCTCGATCTCTTCTGCGGTCATGCAGGGCCAGTAGCGACTGAAAGCCGTGAGGATCGACACCGACGGATGCTGGTCGAGCAGGGCATCGGTGCTCTTGATCGTGTCCACGATAGCATCGCGGATATCGTTCTTGCCGACCTCGCCGCGGGTGCAGAAGGGCGAGGGCTTCTCGGAGATCATGGCGTAAATGGCAATGCCGCCGATGGCGCCCGAGACATAAGACATGCAGCTGTCGTCCTCGCAGCCATCGATGAGCTCCAGCAGTTCGCGGCTGTTTTCGGGGAAGTAGACCTTCGGGTCAGTCTCCTCGGCGAGGACGGGGGTGATCATGGAGAGGCCGACCAACAGTATGGCGGCAAGGCGGGTGATGAACATTTCGGAGTGTCTCCCTCAGGTAAGCTTTCCTGTAGGGAGATCGGTCCGCTCCGGGTTTTCGAAAAACGCCCGATGCGAAAAAACCGGACATCTATGGTATTTAGTTTTCCGGGTTGTTTTCGAGGATGGGGGGCACGGCACGGCCGGTTGTGCGATAGGCTTCGTGAAAGAGAGGCCGAGAGAAGCTCCGCTCGGCATCGACGTCTACCAGCCCGCGCATGGCCAGGCATCCCTGCACGAAGCCCAGCCAGCGACTGAGCTTGTCGACCGGAAGGCTCTCGGACCCGGCGATCGCTTCCCGGCACATCCAGGCAAGATTTCCGAGCGATAGCCGGTTGCCGCGGGATTCCTCGCAAGGCTCTCGCTCGATCAGATCGAGATAGCGCTCGAACAGGATGCGGGTGGCGCCTCGCTCGTCCACGTCAGGTGCCCAGGGCGAAGCCGCGGGACATGTCGAGGTAGAACTCGCGATCGATGCGTTCGAGCCGCAGGATCGCATCCCGGTTGCCCGAGAGATCCCTGCGGCTGGGGCACCCGATGATCCGCCGCAGCGTCTCGGAGACGGCGGCCTCAACTTCTTCGGAGGTTTTCTGCATTGCGGTTGCGATCAGTCCCCAGCGGTCGTAGCGCTGGGCCATCCAGGCATGGAAGGCGTTGTCCTGAGGAAGCAAAAAGCTTCGCTTCAGGGCATCGGCCGCCCTCTTGACCCATTCGTCCTCGGCGTCGGACCCAAGGTCGGCAACACCGATGGCCATCCGGCTGCCGGGAGGCGTCTGCATCAGCCACATCGGGAGGTCGACAGCATCGATGTTGAGAACAGCGCTGAAGTTGCCGTTGCGCTCTTGCTTGAGGCCGGTTTTCGTTGCTTGGAAGAAGCTCGCGGTATTCATGAAGTTACCGCCGTCGGGAAGCTCGTATCCCCCGGCGATCATATCGAGGAGGTCGCCGCGCTCATGCTCCGACAGGTTGTCGATGAAATCCGAAACGTGATCGGGCGATCCCATGAAGACGCAATCAAGGCCGCTGCGCTCGCCGACCGAGGACCAAAATCGGAAGTCATGACGCTCGCAGGCAGTCATGGCGATTACCATGCTCGCAAAAATACCGATCTCGACATGAGGTCGTCCAGCCGAATCCCGAAACCCCTGGCGCGCTGACCAGCGGCCTTCCTCGACTTGCTGAACGACATAGCTAACGGGCGTGGCGTCGCTTTTCGTGGCCCACTTCTGCGCGTTGGACGCGCCTACGGCGGCCCAGCTCATCCCGGTGTAGACCGGCCGGTTTGCTGTAGCATCTGGCTTGATCTGGACGGCCTGGTTCATGTCAAACTCCTTTTGTGGAGAGGATATTGGCCTTTTCCGCAGAGCCGGAAATGGACGCCTGACCCTTTCTCCGGGTCGCGGGAGGCTGCACAGAAAAGGCCCGCGAAACAGGTCCGCGGGCCTCGGTGGCGGTGATTGATCCGAGGATCAGCTCAGAACGAGTGCCTCGTGGCGACGCTTCGGACGCTCCTTCGTCGTGGCCTCGGCGTCGTGGAGCTTGCCGATCACCCCGACGGGATTTTCACCATGCACCTGGACCACGATCTTGTCGGCGCCGGTCTGGACGGCAGCCTTGAGCTGCTCGATCGAGAGGTTGCCGGAGAACTTACGGGGGGACTTGTCCGCATTCTCGATCTCGGGAAGGACCTTGTCCATCGGCGAGCGCAACGCCGGGGCATCAGGGTGTGCAAGGGTGGCGAAGCCATCCTTGGACATCGACAGGCGGGCCGGAGCTTCGTTGCCGGAAGCTTCCGCGACGCGGATCATACGACCGGCCTCTTCGGAGGTGAACTCGATGCTCACGAGATCATCTTTCTCCAGATGCTTCTGGCGCCGCAGGCGATGCTCTTCCTCGTCCCGTGCAACGAACCTTGTCGCGTAGTCGCGCACGGCCTGGGCCTCTTGGCGGGACTTGCCCACCACCGGCATCTGGCTCGCATCGCGAAGGAAGCGGCGCATGTCGAGGTTCGGCTTGTTCTCGCCGGTCTGCGGATCTTCGATCAGCATGTTCTCGTCGATGAAGCGGGTGATCCGCTTCCCGGCGATGTCCGGGGCACCGGACTTGTAGCCCTTGAAGGGTCCGCGCCCCTCCTCGACCTGGGCGACGCGCAGCTTGTCGCGGCGCGATGGGTTCATATTGCGCCAGGCAGCCAGCGACATGACCTCTGAAAGGCGATTGGACATCTCCGGCGTCGTTGCGACGCGATCGGCGCCCATGGCCTCTTCGAGGCTTCCGAAGGCAGCGCGACCGCCTTCGAGGTCGGCCATCTCCGAAGTGGAGCGGCCGGCATGCTGGCGCAGCTTCTCCATGGCACCGCCCTCGAGCGCCTCGGCGCTGACCTGGTCGATGATCTGGCACATGGACTCGTTGAGCGCGACCGTCTGGGCCTTGCCCACATACTTGTCGGCCGCGGTATCTTCGACGATGTCTTCGCCAGGGGCGTCGGTCAGCTCGTCCTCGTCGCGTTCGAAGGCATTGTCGAGGCCCCAGGCCTCGTCCTGCATCGCCCCTTCCTGCGTGAGCGAGCCGCCGTCGTCGCCGGTGTAGGAGGTCAGCTCCACGTCGGTCGTCAGTGCTTCTTCGGCCCACGCCATGGCCGAGGCGATGCGCTGGGCGAACTTGCTGTCGATACCAGGGGCCTCGAAGTTGCCGGACGACAGGGCGTGGTCGATGCTCTTCTCGCGCGCATCGTCGAGCCAGAATTTCGTGGCTTCGGCCAGGTGCGCCGGAACCAGAAGGTTGTCGATGTTGGCGGAGTCGAACTGTGCATGCTGCATCATGCGGTTGGTCGCGCCGAGGAAGTTGTAGAGCGAGTTTGCATCCTCGCGCGTCAGGTCGCTGTCGAAGAACATGTCGGGCGAGGCGTTGATGCCGTCGATCGCGACCTCCTCGCTCCTGGCGCCGTTCACGGCATTGCGCAGCATGGCCGCATAGGCTGTGGGCCGATCGGCCGCGTTCACACTCTCGGGCAGATCGAGGTTCGCCGCGATCGCGGAGGCCTGGAAGAGGATTGCTTCGCGCTCCTCCGGCGTGCCGCGCATCAGCTGCTCGCCAAGCGGCGCCTGCCGGTCGGGGTTCTCGCCCGGCATGAGGTAGTTCGACTGCTCCAAAACGCTCCAGAGAGCGTTGGTCGAGCCGTTGTCGAGACCCTTGACGAAGGTCGCGTTGGCCGGGTCCTTGTGGATGGCATCGAGCAGGTTGAGCGAGGAAGAGACGATCGCCTGCATGTCGTCGTCCCGCACGCGCATCACTGTCTGGGCTTCGAGTTCGAAGTCCTGGCCGATGTGCATGTCCCGGACGTAGTCGACGTAGTCGCCCTTGCCTTCGGCGATGAGAGCCGGGGCCGCGGTTTCGTGCTGGCGCACGGCGGCTTCGTAGAGAGGCAGGAATTCCTGCTCCTCGGCTTCTCCGATCTTGCGGATATTGACGTCGTTTCGGGTCCAGGAGCCGTCCTCGTTCTTCGTGACCAGGTCCTTCTTGACCAGGAACCTGGCCATGTCCTTGATCGACATCCCGAGGGCCGCGAAATCCTTCTCAGAGCTCTTCTCCCCGCCTTCCTTGACGAGCTTGGGGAGACCGGCCTCGACCGCCTTGACGTAAAGATCAGCTCCCAGTGTAGGTTCAGCGCTGCTCATTGTTCTGCCTCGATGTGTGTTCGTTTCTATTCAGGGAGATCGGCGCAGATCGGGATAACCGCGACCTGCACCGGTCGTTTTTTCAGAGGACCTGCTGGTCGCGGTCGCGCTTGGCGGCCTTCTCGGGGAGAACCAGCTCCTCGCGGCGTGTAAGCCGCAGCATGTTCTGTGCGCCGAGCGCCGGATCGCGGCCGAGATCGATGGCGACGTGGCCATCCTTGAACTCCTGCTGGTGCTTCTCGACGGTGCGGTTGCCGAAGCCAGCCTTGGCAAGAGCCGTCGTGCCGCGATGCGACAGCATCGCCCGGTTGCCGGACATGCTGTCGACATTATCGAGCCCGTGCGCGTTGACGACCACGGGGCGCCGCGGCGCGTTGGGCACGTCGAGGGCAGCCGATACGGCGGCATGCGCCGGAGAGTTGGGCGCGCCGCGGTCGATGTCGGTGACCAGCAGGATGTCCGACATGGCGCCGACAAGAGCGGCGGCCTTGTTGGTGGTGTGGTCGTTGCCGGTCGCAGCGATGCCGACTCGGGCCTTATCGGCCTTGCTGTAGACGGAGCTTGTCTCTTCGGGAGGCAGGTGCGAAACAACCACCCCGCCGTTCTCGAGAACCCGCTCGCGGTCGAGCATCGCCGCCTCGTTCCCGACATGGGCATGTCCGCTTCCGATCACCAGGATCTGGGGCTTGTTGACCGGCACGTCCATCGATGTGGCGTGTTCGGCCCGGACCACCGTGGCGTTGGTCGCCGCAACCGCGGAGGTCGCAGGAGCGATCCGGCTGGCTGCGAGACGAGAGCGGACATCGTCGCCTTTCACCGCGTTGTCTCCGACGATCCCATGGGTATCCTGGGCGTTGCGGAAGACGTCGACAGGCCCCTGGACGAAGAGGAACGGCGGCTTCTGGCCCGAGGCCAGAAGGGAGATCGGGTAATCTTCCGGCCCGATCAGCGAGACGTCGTTCTCGGACAGGTGCTTGTTGATGCGGATAAAGGAGTCCCTGGCACTCGACATGACTTTTTCGTCGGCCAGGAGCCTGATCGCTGCGGAGGAGATCTTTTGTTCCTTGCCGAGGTATTCGGCGCCCTGGCTCGTCTTTGCCATGTCGGAGATCTCGTTGATGCTGCCGCCCATCGTCGCGAGCTGGTCATAATCCTTGTCGCTGAGACGGCCGAGCTTTTCCGAGCGGACCAGGGACAGGGCGAAGCGCCCCGCCGGCTCGCTGGCGGAAAGCTCGAAGGCACCGAGGGTGCGGGACTGCGCGTATTCCTTCTTGGACATGTTGGCGTCCATGCAGGTCCGCGCACTCTCCCAGAGCGGCATCTCCTTGCCGTTCCCATCCAGGATCTTGGCGATCTTGCCCGCGCGAGCTGCCTCGGCGATGATCTGGGCACCCTTGGAGGTGTGATCACCGTTCCAGAAAACAGCCACGGCATCGGCGCCGTCGATCACCTGGGTCGACATCGCGACCGGCTTCTTGTTTGGTCCGAGGTTCTTGCCGTTGGCCATCATGTGAGTGCGGCGCTTGATGGCGGTCAGCTTGGAGCTGATGTCGCCACCCATCGGGGCCACGATGAGGTTCTTGGGGAGACGACCGGTCCACTCCTGGGCCTTCGGGGCCATGCCGGTATCGGCGTAGAGGGCCAGGACGCCATCGAACTTCTGCGAGCGCGCAGATCCGGCAGGCAGATTGCGCTGATTGCTCTGCTTGGCGCTCTGCGCAGCAGCCTCCTGGGCGCTGAGTTTCTGACCGCTGAAGGTGTGATAGTCGCCTTCGGGTTCGTCGGTGAGGCGCATGCCGACCGCGTCGATTGTGCGCGAACGCCAGCGCGGCGGCATCGCCTTCTTCTCGAAGGAGGCGGCGAAGGCCTTCATGTCGATTTCCTCGACGGTCTTCGGCAGCTTCTGGCTGTGCACGCCCTTGGCGGGCGGGTAGAATTCAAGGGCGGTGGTGACCAGGGAACGAACGACGGCAGCCGTCTTTTCGTCGGGAGCGATGCAGGTCCAGGCGTTCTCGTCGCCGCCGATCCGCATGGCGCTTTCGACCACGTCGTTGCCGCGCTTTCCGGCTTCGCGGATGAGGCGCAGGGCGTCCTTTCCGCCCTTGTCGAGGACGTTCATGAACTGGGTATACTGCGCGTGTCCGGCGCTGAACGCATCCGCCCCATAGGGGTGGTTGGGATTGCCCAGGACCTGGTTGGGGCCGCCGACCTTGAGGTTGGCCCAGCGAGGATGCTCGGGCGGCTTGCGGCCAAACCCGTCGTATTCCTCGGTCGGGAGGTTCTGGTTCACGGGACCGAAGTGGTTCCATTCGTCGTAGCTTGCGTTCTGCGGAAGTCGTTCCATCGATCCTGCCTGCGTCTGGTTTTGCATTGATCACTGAACGGGAAGTCAGGCCCGGTGCTGGACCTCGCAATGCGACGCGGCAAAAATCGCGAATCCTCTACTCTTTTCAGCCGTGCAGATATCGCCGCCGCGCGTGACGGGCATGAAGCTCTATGAGAAAAAGCCCGATGAGGAACCAGAAAGACGTGCCGATTGCGGCCATGGAGATATGGGTTCGCTGGGCATTCAGCAGGGATTGGTTCGTCGCGGTGGAGGGGAAGAGAAAAACGCGAGGCGCATTACCGTTCATAGGGCGGCCGTCATAGAGGTAGGCAATCCGTTCGAAGACGGTGTTGCCGGGCTCGATCATCACGAAGGTGGTATCGGGTGCGTCGGCGAGGATCTTCCGGATGTTGGCGAAAACCGTCGGAGCTCCGTTGCCCCATTGGGCAGGAAGGGGGACATGATCTTCGGGATGTGCGATGATCTCGGGCTCGAGGAGCACACCGCCATGGGAAATCGCGTTGGCGAGTGTGGCCGCCGGTGGCTGGTCCGCCAGGAGCTCGAGGAGATCTGATTGGCGTTGCCGGGACAGTTCTGCTTCGGGGATCGTGAGAGTGAAGTGAAACAGCAGGTTAAGCACGACGATGACGCCGCCCAGTCCCGCGAAGATCAGGCGATCGATAGTTCGTCGCTTCGGTGAGAGGATTTGGATCGCGATCAGGATCGGGATCGGCATGACCTGGACGAAGGTTGTCGAGAGCTGGGGAAGGATGGTCGAGATGAGCGGGATCTCTTCGAGAGCGCCAAGCCAGGCCAGCGGTATGCTGATGATGCAGAGCAGGGCGCAGAAGCGGATATCGAAATATGGCTTGAAGATCAGCCAGGCAATGTTGGCCGCGATCATGGCTATGAACCCGGCGCCTACCACGGCGAGAGGGAGGGGGAAGAGGACCTGGATGACCCCGGCCCGATCCGGGTGAGATCCCCAGATGAGGTAGGCGGTGACGGCGAGAACGGTGCCGAGAACGATAGCCCAGCTCGCCCTTCTTACTGCGATGTCGCTCGCCCGTCCGCGCATGTTCCCACCGGTCGTTTCTTCGCGCGAGCCGCTGGCTCGCCGGTTCATCTGGCAGACAGGGAGGGATTCGAACCCCCGAGACCCTTGCGGGTCTACGCGCTTTCCAGGCGCGCGCCTTCGACCACTCGGCCACCTGTCCACTGTATTGAATCTTGGTTCGGCGGCAGGATGCCGGAAGAATACGAAGCAAAATTCATCACCCCCCACTTCAGTCGGTATGCGATCCGCCTGCGGGAGAGGAATTTCTGGCCTGACGTGGTCTTGCGGGAGGAGAATGGCGCCCTCGACAGGACTTGAACCTGTAACCTATCCCTTAGGAGGGGATTGCTCTATCCAGTTGAGCTACGAGGGCGGAGGCGAGGTTCATCCCTCGCGGTATTGCGTTGCCCGGGTCATGATCTCGACCAGGTCGGAGGGCGTCGGAACACCCTTGTGGATCTGGTCGGGGCCGAGCCGCCGTGCAAGCAGGTGCCCGAAGCGCGACAGGGTGGCGCGGAGATCGTCCATGCGAGCTGACGTCATGGCATCCTCCTCGATCACGCAGATCGACTTGGGGGTCTCGATCCGGAACCCGGAGGTTGTGTCTTGCGGCCGGATATCTCCGATCGACCTCTCCTGGAGTTCGACAATACGATTGGACTGCATGACTCGGCGACGTCCGTCATTGCGGGACTGCTGCGCCGCATCGAGACGCAGATGGTCTACCTTCATCTCGATACGCAGTCCGAAGTTGGAGCCGATGTATTCCTGTGTCTGTGTCTCGATGCAGAATGCGCTTCTCCAATCCGTTGTCGCCGCCTGCTCGACCAGTTGCTCGATGTTGGCATGAACGATCCTCCTGAGCTCCTCGATGTCGCTGTGCTCCCAGGTGAGGGAGCTTGCGATGGGGGCTTTGGTGGTCGCCTGGAAGCGGATGGAAGCGGCATCGCTGACGAGGGCCACGTCGATGTCGATGGGGGACACCTCGGGGTGTTGAAAGGTCCAGGTGTCGATTTTCTTGCCGCCGGAGCGGCGGCCGGACGAGTGATCGATCTTGCCTTGGGTCATGGGAGTTCTCCGGGGGTCTTGAGCTGCCTGCCTGAAGCCCAAGCAGGCAGGTCAAGAGCGCTGGATGAAAGAGCGGCGGCGCGCTGGATGGGGCGCACCGCCGTCGTCGGGATCAGTAGACCAGGCGGGTGGAACGGCCGTCCTGGATGACCTTGATGCGCGCGCCGACGCGCAGGTTCGGGTCGTTCTGGACCACGGAGATGGTGCGGCCGGACTCGAGGCGCACGAACCATTCGGTAGCTTGGGTGCGATTGACGTTTGCGGCGACGCTGCTGCCGGCGGCGGCACCGGCGATGGCACCGGCGCCGGTCATCAGCGTCTTGCCGCTGCCGTTGCCGAATTCGGCACCGGCCAGAGCGCCGAGCGCGCCGCCGATAAGGACACCGGCGGCCTGGTCGCCCTGCGCCATGTGACGCATTTCGATCATACGGACGTCGGTGATGACGCCGTATTGCACGTGGTTGGCCTGCATGGCCTGGCCGGTCGTGTAGATGGCGGAGTTTGTCTGGGGAGCGCAGGCGGAAACGCCGAGCGCAGCGACGGCGAGGAGCGCCGCGGTGCGAATGGAGGTGATCAGTTTCATGGATGCTGCCTTTGATTTCAGGATGGAGTCGTCTCCGCGCAGGAAATAGGTTCAGGAGAATTTTCCCGGCAGCATCCTGGCAGCGGTTTTTTGCCGCCATCGCGTCCCGGTAATCACTCAGGCGAAAGACAGACAGGCAGACAGGCAGGCGGCGTGCAGGGTGCAATACTGCACAAAAGAATGGCGCGCCCTCGAGGACTCGAACCCCGGACCTGAGAGTTAGAAGCTCCCTGCTCTAATCCCGCTGAGCTAAGGGCGCGCAGGCAGGCAGCATGCACTTCAGTGCGTGCGGGCTGCAATCAAGTTTCGCTCGAGCCAAGCGAGATAAGGCTCGTCGCCGTCGCGTGTCCGGGAAAAATCTTCCATCAGGGAGGCAACAGCGTTATCCGTGTCCAGCTTGATCCACTCCTCGATCTCGGACATGGGACCGACGTATATGTCCATGTGATCCCGGTAGTGACCGGCCTCGCGGGCCGTGAGGCAAGGGACGCCCTTGGCATCGTAATAGTTCGATGTCTCGAGGGCCTGGTTGAATTCCGAGAACGAGCCGACATCGATCGTCAGGATGGTGACCTCGGGGTCGCTATCGTTGACGCTGAGCACGCGTGCTTTCATGCCTGCCTCGATATAGTCCGGCTCTGCCTGGACCGTTATCGGAGTGATGGTGATAATCTTGCCGATCAGGGCTGTGCGATCCAACAGTGGTCTCTCCTGGTGATGGCGGAAGGCGTGGGATTCGAACCCACGGTGCGCTTGCACGCACGCCGGTTTTCAAGACCGGTGCAATAAGCCGCTCTGCCAGCCTTCCATATCAGATTGTCGTCTGGTGGTGCTGGAGTGAAGATGGGATCTTCCGCTCCAGGACAAAAGTGGTGCCCGCGGCAGGACTCGAACCTGCGGCCTCCCGGCTCGGAACCGGGTGCTCTATCCAGCTGAGCTACGCGGGCGTGTCGGTCGCGGAGGTTTTCTGCGTCCGATCATTCGGTCTGGACCGCCCATGCGGATCGATCCACCAGGTGTCTCCACTCCGCTCGATCGATGCGTCCTCGCCTTCCTGCTCGATGAAGAGGAGATCGGCACGAAGCTTCCGATCCTTGTGGAAGTCCGAGGCGCGATGCCCACTTGGGCGTTTGCACATGATGCCGCGGGTTGCACGGCAAGCCGGGCAGGGGGCGGCCAGGACCGGGTGCTTGTAGGAGGTGAAATCGATCTTCATCCGTTTGGCTCCGGTGTGGGGTGGCTTCCTGGCGAGGGGTCAGCGGCTGGAGATGATCTCATCGATGTCGATGGGCAGGAGTCCGGTATGCTCGACGCAGGCATTGACATAGAGAGGATCAGGGCGCTGCCGCCCCCACCAGGTTCTGCGCATGACCAATCTGCCGTGGGTATGGCCATGAACATTGGCGCGGCACCAGTGGGGGATGGAACCACGGTGCAGGGGGTAGTGAGACAGGATCAGGCGATCGATCTTGTGCGTTCCGCGGATGTCCGCGAAGTGCTCTGTGTATTGCTTCAGCCGGTAGATGTCATGGTTCCCCCGAATGAGGATCTTCCGACCATTCATGCGGGACAGCAGTTCAAGGCCCTTGGGGCGCATGGCGACGTCACCGAGAAAATAGACGGTGTCGCCGTTCTTTCTCACGACGCTGTTATGGGCTTCGACCATCATCTCATCCCCCTCTGCGGCACAGCTTGCCCATGGGCGCACCCTGGAGCCGTCGTGATTGGTGAACTGGTAGATCCGGTCTTGATGGAAGTGATGATCGGAGATCACGAACCGTCTTTGCATTTTGTCTGTCTTTCGGATGCTGGCAGAATGCCCCTCTACATGGCGGGAGGGCTGACCTGAATCAGGCCTCGGATAGCGCGGCCAACATCTCCTCGCGGCGCGTAGTTCTCGGAGAGGCGCATCGCGCCTTTCAGGCGCGCGTGCGAAATAGAAGTATGCGTCAGCATGCGGCCTGCTCATCACGCCCCGCTCACGCGGGATTTGGTAACGTGTTCTGGGCGAGAGAAATCAGTCCTGCGAGCCAGACATGAGCTGGGCAAGAGCTGCCTCGTCTTCGGCAGTCATTTCGTCGGTGAGGCCTTCGGCCTCATCGCGCGTGTCCTGAATGCTCTTCTGGTAGGCCTGTGCCATTGCGCGGTGGGCGCTCTCGCGAACGATGACGACGGTCACCCCGCTGGGGAGCGTGATATCGATCGTCCCCGGAAGGGGGTTGTCGCCGACGTAGTCGTAGATCGCATCGCGGATGGGGTCGAGGTGCTTGTCTTTGGCGCTCATGTCGATGTCCTTTGCATTTTTCCAAGCCCCGGGATGGAGGTATCCAGGAGCATTCATAGTCAATGCTCCTGGATATCTCCACCCGGGGGCTTCTTGATTCCCAGCCTGTGTCTTCTGCGAACCGGCTCGTCGGTCCGGGCGCTCTTTTCTGCTTTTCTCTGTCCGGCAAGCGCTGCGCGCTGATTTCTGAACTCCCGGTTTTGTGGAGAATTCAGGGTTTCGAGGGCTTGCTTCCGGCGAGCGTGTAGATTTTCGGGATCGTCTCCGATGGAGGCGATCCACATCGGCCTCTTGGCCCTGAACACCCGTCTGACGTCCTTGTTCTTCGACGTCGCAGCAGCAGCATTGGCTCTTGCGAAGGCGGCGTCTTGGGCAGCAACCTGCTTCATCTGAGCTCGAATTGCAGCCATCGTGCCGGCGTCGGCCTTGCCGCACACCAGTTGATTGCCGTATTTCCCACTCGCCTTCCGTAGCACTGCTGCTGAGTCCTGGTGGACCTTGTTCACTTCATCGCAGGCAACATAGCTGGGTTCATCGGTGTCAAGAAACTCGGTTGCCTGCTTTAGTCGACCAGGCAGGGGAAGGGCGTTTTCCCCAGAGCTGTGGGAGATGGGAACGACGACAAGACGGTCCTGGTCATGGTTCACAACGATCCCGTTGCGCGCCTTGCCGTTCCCTTTACGGTTGTGGAATTCGATCTTCCCGCCGCGGCCTGTGCGGACCTCGGGGCGGTATTCGAACTCCATCCGAATGATGGAGCCAACGGGGATATGGTCATTCATCTTCTGCACCTGGAGCTACTCGGTCGGGAGATGCGGCCCGATGGCATGTCTCGCCGAAAGCCTGATGTTCTTGGAGAGCAGGGCGGGAGTCGAACCCGCCTCGATCCGGATTTGCAATCCGGCGCCTGACCGCTCGGCCACCTGCTCATTGGAGTGATTGTTGGAATAGGATGGTGCCGACGGAGAGTATCGAACTCTCGACCTCCCCCTTACCAAGGGGGCGCTCTACCACTGAGCTACATCGGCATTGATGGGATGGTGGACCTGGGCAGGTTCGAACTGCCGACCTCACGCTTATCAGGCGTGCGCTCTGACCGACTGAGCTACAGGTCCGAAAAGGCTGAATGCCCCTGTAAGAGATATTGCATCGAAGGATAGATCGGAAAAATATCTCGAGAAGAAATTCTGGTGCCGGCGGAGGGGCTCGAACCCACGACCCCATCATTACGAATGATGTGCTCTACCATCTGAGCTACGCCGGCGAGGGACCTTCGGGGATCTCATCGAGAAGATCCCCGAAGGGGAATAAGTCGGCGCCGAACCTATCCCGAAGGACCCCTCATCACGGGGTGGCAGCGGAGCTCATGCCGTTTGTTCGAAACGCCTGGGACAGAGGTGTCGGAAGCCACTGGATTCCGCTGTTGCACCGAGGGAGCCGTCGCTCCTGCCCGTGCGAAATATATTGGTGCAGATGGCGGGAATCGAACCTCTCTCTGCCGGATGGCGGGTGAGAATTATGCGCAACCTTTCACCCAACCATCGAGCACTTGCATTGCTGCATCCGGACAGCTGCCGTGCGTGCCGAGCCGGTCCTCGCGGATACCGGAAGTGACTGCTCTACCATTGAGCTACATCTGCGAAACTGGTGAGGCCATCGCGGGGCGACGACCCCTTAACTGGCTTTGGAGGCAGGCCTCGAACCTTTGGCCGCTGGCGAGTGAATGGCGGCGGCTTTCATTGAGCCCTACAGCAAACTTGCTGACCGGCGTTTCGGGCGATCCCTAATTCCAGCCAAACCTTCCATGGATACGACGATATTTTCCGCGGCCGGGGGTGTCGGTGTGAAGTGGTTTTGGTGGAGCCAAGGGGGATCGAACCCCTGGCCTCTTGCATGCCATGCAAGCGCTCTCCCAGCTGAGCTATGGCCCCATGTGCCCGGCGGTGTGTCACAGGGCAGGTATTTGATGGACCCAGTCGGAATCGAGCCGACGGCCTCCTGAATGCAGATCGGGCGCCCTTCCATCTGAGCTATGGGTCCGTTGAGGTGATATGGTTTCGCCTCCGCGAGGCAAAAAAAACTTCAGGCAGTAGCCTTGTAAAAAATCTCGCGGTGATGCTCGCGATAGCGTGCAAGCACCTCGTAGGCCGCAGCCCGCATGTTGCGGCTGCCGGCGCAGACGATTGAACTCTTGCCGATCCACGAGCCGATCTGGGCGGTAATCCCATCGTCGGTCCGGCGGAGGGCGAAGTCGATGTCTCCATCAAGAACGCCGTCGATTTTTTCGTTGTCGATATGTGTGATTTCGAGGGCCATGCATGGCTCCTTTCTATTATTGGCGCCACCCTCCCTTGGGCGGTGCATTGTTATGAAGACCTACCGTTGTATTGTAAGTCATTGATATTGTTGTGGCGGACGGGGCGGGATTCGAACCCGCGAGGGACCTTTCGGCCCCTGGCCCCTTAGCAGGGGGCTGGTTTCGACCACTCACCCACCCGTCCGAAAATCTGGCGGAAACGCTGGGATTTGAACCCAGGGGGCGACCGAAGGCCGCCCGGCGACTTTCGAGGCCGCTGCAATAAACCACTCTGCCACGTTTCCTTGCTATTGGTGGACCCAGTCGGGTTCGAACCGACGACCTGATGCGTGCAAAGCAACTGCTCTCCCAGCTGAGCTATGGGCCCGTGATCTCACCGGAGCTTGAGATGCCCGGTGAGCTCAGTGATTTTTTTCGGCTCGCCCGGACCGATGGCCAAGGCGGTATAGGTTTCGACGCCGTGGAACTCGGTCCGTCCGGCGTCCTTGATGACGGCGCAGGCGATTCCGGCCTCGCGCGCCCTGCGGTGGAGGTCGAGAAAGGCGTTCTCGCCGTCGATCCCGACCGCTATTTTCGCGAAGGCGCCATCGAGCCACATGCGCACGAAGGGATCGCGTCGGTGCTCAAGGATAACCTTCGAGCTTGCGTGTGCGCCCTGTGCAATTTCCTTGCCGCGCCGCATCTTGAGGTCGGTCCGCAGGACGATGATCTGCTTGAGCTTGCCGCGGTGCTGTCGCATCGCGCGGCGGAGGAGATACATCGGCAAGAGCGCAGTGAGTGCTTTCATGGGGCGGCCCTTTCGGCTCGAGGGCCTTGCGGCCATTAAAATGGTAGGACCTGGCGGGATCGAACCGCCGACCGCCTCCGTGTAAAGGAGATGCTCTACCAGCTGAGCTAAGGTCCCATTCAGGTGGTTGCCGCAATGACCTTGGCAAGGAGGTCTTCCTGTTCTTGCGCGCGGGCCCGCTGGCCCTGAATCCAGTCCGAGGCAGCGCGTTCGAACCCGGGATCTCCTTCTGCCAGACGGAGGGCGAGGGCAGCCGCTGCGTGGCAGGCTCCGACGGTCTCCGGATCTGAAGCGTCCTGGCACATCGTCCTGCGAAGATCGAGGATGTCGCGATGTCCGTCGGCATCGAGGTCCCTGTCGCGATACTCGTGCTCTTCGCGCTTCTCCCAGTAGGCAGCGTAGGTTCTGCGCGCGGCAAAGGAGAACAACTCGCGCCGCGCGTCCGGGCTGAGTTCTGCCGGATTGGGACCGAGGTGAGTTGAGATCATCTCGAGCCGACCGGCCTCGACCTGAGCATCTACGCAGCTGTCGCACAGGATACCGGGCGTCGGCACGTCGCTGCCGCGCGCAAGCCAGATGAAGGTCGCGGTGTCATGGCGCGAGCCGAACCCGGCCCGGACGAACAGGCCCTCGTGGGTCGTGTCGGCCGGGGTTTTTCCGGCGCAGTGAGAGCAGAGGTATCCCATTCGAACTTCCCTTTGTTTGCGATTCTGGTTGCGCCGGTCCGGATCGAACGGACGACCTCGCCATTATGAGTGGCGCGCTCTCACCGACTGAGCTACGGCGCAATGGAGAACCGGGTGGGGGTCGAACCCACGGCCTGCTGATTAAGAGTCAGCTGCTCTACCGCTGAGCTACCGGTTCAAGGTCTTTGCCAGAGAGCGCTGTGGCGCTCCACTCGACGGTCTGGTCGCGACGACAGGGCGTCCCTCCTGCTGCGCAGGGTCATGAGCCTCACGCCCGCATGTCCCTGCGTCGGGCCGGGCTTCCGCGTCGCATCTTGTGAAACTGGAGCGGGCGATGGGGATCGAACCCACGACCTTCTGCATGGCAAGCAGACGCTCTACCCCTGAGCTACGCCCGCGTTCGGACTGGATATGTCCTGGAGTAATGGTGGGACCAACTGGTTTCGAACCAGTGACCTCCCGCATGTCAAGCGGACGCTCTACCAACTGAGCTATGGTCCCGTCTGTCCCGTATATGGGGATCTCGGCGCCGGAGAGGAAAGAAATACCCACCTCTGAGGATATTTTTTTCCGTGACGCGGTGGAGGACCCGGTGAGAATCGAACTCACGTCAACCGATTAAAAGTCGGATGCTAAACCACTCAGCTACGGGTCCGCGCCGCGCGTCGTGCAACGAAAACTTGGCTCCCCCGGCAGGGCTCGAACCTGCGACAATCCGATTAACAGTCGGGCGCTCTACCATCTGAGCTACGAGGGAACAGGGGCTGGAAATTCCAGCGGCTGGTATATGGAGCCGGCGCCAGGATATCTCCGGAAGGTGCGCATCCTCGGGGTATCCATGGCCCCGCGCCGACATAGGGTGAACTGGAGCGGACGACGGGGGTCGAACCCGCGACATACTGCTTGGAAGGCAGGCGCTCTACCAACTGAGCTACATCCGCATGGTGCGGCCGGCGGGACTTGAACCCGCACGGCTCTGGGCCAATGGTTTTTGAAACCATCGTGTCTACCGGTTCCACCACGGCCGCACGATTATCCGACCGAGATCGTCTGCCAGGTGCAGGATCTCCGGATCGTCTATGGTGGCGCGCCCAGCGGGGTTCGAACCCGCGATTTCCGGCGTGACAGGCCGGCGTCTTGACCACTCGACCATGGGCGCGAAGGGCAGGGGACGGCTATCAACCGCGACCTGTGGGCCGCGGGTTGCCGCCCGATCCGGCGCCGCCCGTGGCGTCGACGGTATCGGCTCCTGCCGGCGGGATGGAGAACCCGCCACGCGTCCCGGCGGCGGCACCATGCACCACGGTCGGGATCTGCGTTTTTTGAAAACCTGGTAGCCCGTAGGGGAGTCGAACCCCTCTTTTCAGGTTGAAAACCTGACGTCCTAACCGATAGACGAACGGGCCATTTTGCCGGCCGCTTCCCGGCAACTTATCACTTGATCTTTGGTTGCGGAGGCAGGATTCGAACCTGCGACCTCGTGGTTATGAGCCACGCGAGCTGACCAGACTGCTCCACTCCGCGACAAGTGCTTGACCGAATGCAGGACATTCTTCGGGTCGAAAAACTCTGGTGGGAGGGGTGGGGATCGAACCCACTCACCGTTTCCAGAACGGGGTTACAGCCCGCCGCGACTCTCCAACTTCGCCGCCCTCCCGGGTGGGAGCGGGCGACCCCGAAGGCCGCACGCCCGCTTTTCTTCTGGAACCGCCCCCAGGAGTCGAACCTGGATATCTCGGACCACAACCGAGCGCTCTAACCATTGAGCTAAGGCGGCACTGTTTCGACATTCCCGGCCTCGAAAGGCGGGAAATTACCAGTAATAGACGTGTGGCTTGCGGCCCGTCGGCCAGATCATGTCGTCGGAATCGTATCCCGAGATAACCTTGCGCTCGAGAGCGCGGGTGCGATGCCTGGCTGGCCTCGTGTGTTGCAACTTGTCCCACCAGCGAGGGTGGTTCCGATACCAGGCACGAACGGCGTCTTCTTCGCCGAGTCGATGCCGGTAGGCGTTGCTCGAATAGTGCCCCGAAGCACTTGTCCTGGGGCGCTTTCGCTTATGATGAGCCATGTTGGCTTCTCCTGTAGGTTTATGACCTACATGGCTGGTCTCCTTTCTTATGTTGCGACCCGGACCGTGGGGCCCGGGTCAATCGGTATCGAGAACTCCACTCCAGTAGAGATAGTCGAGCCAGCTGCGATGCAGACTGTCCTTCGGCGGCTGCTTCCGCTTCATTAGCGTGTAGGCGGAGGGTGCTTCGGGGCGCATCATCGGTCGCATGTCGCGACGATGACCCTTGCGGCTATTGCAGTCGACACAGGCCGCGACGATGTTCTCCCAGGAGGTGCCACCGCCATCTTTTCGCGGGATGACATGATCGAAGGTCAGGTCCTTCGGCGCATGCTCGGCGCCGCAATATTGGCATCTGAAATCATCTCGAAGAAAGAGGTTCATCCGGGTGAAGGGAACGCGATCCGGACGGCGGATGTATCGCTTGAGCGCGACCACGGAGGGCGGGCGATAGTCGATGCTCGGAGACCTGAGAACGGTATCGTAGGTCTCCAGGACGGTAACCCTCTCCTTGAGGGTGTTGCGCATGGTCCTCGCGAAATCCCAGACGGACAGCGGAAAGGTGCTGATCGGCGCGAAATCGGCGTTGAGAACCAGCGCCGGGTATGCCGAGGTCATGATATGCTCCTTTCGGTTCAAGTCCTCTCTATGGAAATAGGTCCGGCCAGCGCGGCCTGGGTTGAGGGGTTGGCATTGGCGCTCTCGGGAGGACTCGAACCCCCAGCCTCCTGGTTCGTAGCCAGGCGCTCTATCCGGTTGAGCTACGAGAGCAGTGAATGGTGCCCGCCGGGAGAGTCGAACTCCCACCCTCTTTCGAGGACCAGATTCTGAGTCTGGCGCGTCTACCTGGTTTCGCCAGGCGGGCGTCTTGCGCTCCCCTCAAGAGGAGCGCAGGAAAATCAACGATGTCGAGAGGACGGAAAGCATCGTCGGTCTCATGAAAAAGACCGGCGAAGCCTTCTGGAAGTCTGGTGCCCACCGCCGGGATCGAACCGGCACTCCCTGTCCGGGAACCACCCCCTCAAGATGACGCGTCTACCTGATTTCGCCAGGTGGGCAGGGCCGGCAGGGCCGGTGCTGAGGCGCCTTCGCCTCGAAGGATTGGCTGGAGAGGTAGGATTCGAACCCACAACCACCTGGACCAAAACCAGGGGCTCTACCAATTGAGCTACTCTCCAACATGGGGTTCCGCTCCGGGATTGCGGACTTTTCGCCGTCGCCCGATCGCTGCTCGGGCTACTTCGTCCTCCGCGATTAGAGCGATGCCTCCCGATGATCAGTCGGAGCTACTCGCCTGGGCGCTTACCCGGGTCCTCCGCCCTCCATGGACGGTGCTCTGCCGGAGCTGAGCGGAATTCCTTGGTCTGCATAGTCTTGGTCGCTGTAGCGATGCAGTTTCGTTAATGGCAGGGGTGGAGGGAATCGAACCCCCGGCACGCGGTTTTGGAGACCGCTGCTCTGCCACTGAGCTACACCCCTAAAAAATGGTGCACAGGGCTGGGATCGAACCAGCGGCACCCCGGGCTTCAACCGAGTGCTCTACCTCTGAGCTACCTGTGCATTCGGATATTCATGATGCCCCCCGGCGCCGCGATCTCGACCCCCGTATCAAGCATGATGGGGAGATCAGCGGCACCGGGGCGTCCCACGTCGAACAGATCGACTGATCCGGCCGACGATTGGTCTGGATGGCAGGATTTGAACCTGCGGCCTCCGCTGTCCGAGAGCGGCACTCTGACCAGGCTGAGCTACATCCAGTCGTGTTGGTCGGGATAGCAGGACTTGAACCTGCGACCTCTCGTCCCCCAGACGAGCGCGCTACCAGACTGCGCCATACCCCGTTGCAACGCCCCGGTTCAGCGGGGCGGCCCGCCATGCGGGGCTTGCTGTTCATGGTTGCCGAGGCTGAACGACCTCATCGGAAATGGTCGGAGTGAGAGGAATCGAACCTCCGAACCTCCCGGACCCAAACCGGGCGCTCTACCAAGCTGAGCTACACTCCGAAGCCGGCCGGGCGACACCGCTGCAAGATGTTCGAGCGGTGTCGCCAAGTCGGATTGCCGCTTCATGTGAAGCAGCACATTAAGAACCCGAAGGGTTCCGTTCACCGCGGCTGGTATCCTGATCATCGGAGCGATTGTCTCGCTGCCTACAGGTCCGCGGGTGTCAGGCCAGAAATGTCAAAGAGCGCGAACTCCGTGGAGTTCCCGGCTCAGCGTTCACGTGGAAAGGTGTGTTCGCAGAGCCGATTTTCGTAAGCGCCGAGGGACGGAAGGTCCTGGAAGCGCTTTTGCCGGAGAGAAGAGTTGCTTCGGTCCGGCTCGGCAGTCTGCGATGTGAGGATGGTCTGTTAGACGGGTCCTCCGATGCAGCTGCCGGTGGCGGGGCTATTCCATCCCTGAAGGGAGGGTCGTTCCCGCTTCACGCCGCAGGTATCCTGCGAGCGCAAATAGCCCTCGGATGCCATAAACATGGCGTCGGCGATATGAATCGTCTCTCTCGGCATGTTGGCCCCTTCAGGCTTGCAGTTGCATCGAATGCGGCTCTCGCCGCGGTGTGATGGGAAAATAGGCGGATCTCCAAAATTCGGAAGCGAATTCTTCGAGATTTTAGAAAAAATATTTCAATATACTGATTTTATTATAGAAAAAACTTCCCCTAAAGACTTGATACGCATTTTGCGTCGAGCCGTCAGGCGGATTTCGGACCCGAGATGATCCCGTATGATCACTGGCCCCGGGGTGCTTTGCAGGTCGGCTGCGAGTCGGAGGCAGCAGAAGTCGACGAGCGACTTGGATGCTACGTGGCGTGACTGCCCTGGGCTCAAAAAGGGCTGTGCAAGCGCAATGATCTGCCGTCCTTCTTCCCGCAGCCATCTGCGTCTGGCCAGGGCAATGGGCTCGGCTGCGCCTACCGCCAGTCGTCCCGTGATGATCCAGGAGCCGATATCTCGTCCATCGACCTCAATATTTTCGAATGCCGCCTTCCAGAGGCGGACGCCCTGGTGAGTGATCTCGCCCGCCAACCATGTCAGCGCCAGCTGGGTTTCGCGAGGGAACGATGGCAGGGAGATCTCTGCCTGGGCCAGGAGATGGCCGTAGTAGAGCGCGGCATCATTGTCGTCGAGTTCTGAAAGGGGGGCAAATCCTCCCTTAGCGAGCTGCCTCTTTGCGCTTGCTGACGCGGTCATGAGTAGCCTCCTCTTCGCGGGGCGCCATCATCTGGCAGTGATTTGCTCTCGAGATGTCGATGAGATCGCGCAGTGTATCTCCGCGCCAGCCTTCCTGAGCGGCGTCGGCCGCACCATAGCCCGCGGGAACCTCCCTGCGCAGGATCTTCGGAGCGCTGTCGTCCCCGCGGAAAATCTGCCATGTAAGCCGGGTCGTCTGCGAGCCGGCTTCGTTCAGGCGGGCCGTCAGGCGGGCGTCGTGATCGGTGCCGTTGCCGATCGGCGCGATGATGGCATCCCGCCCTTTCATGAAAGAAAGATCCACGCGATCGATCGCGGTCGACCGCACGGCGATGCTCTTGTGGCCTTCAAGCTTCATCGCGTCGGCATCGGCGCGGCGGAGAGAGAAGAAGACAGGCTCATCGGTTCCAACCCCGTCAGGGGCATAGACGTCGACCGAGTTGATGGCAGCCTCCATGGCACCATCGGTCTTGGCGAGCGCGCGAAAGATACGGGAGTCGTCGTGGAGTTCGATGATCTCGGCATCAGGTCGATCCTTGCGGAATTGCTCCTGCTTGATCTCGATGGCGGGATTGCCCACGATCATGACCCGGTTGTGCCGCGGCTCGACCGCGGCCTCGAGGCTGATAGGGAAAAACTTTCCGGTCTCCTTGTTCCGCCCGGGAACACGGGGAGATACCTCTACGCCCGTCTTGATCCATGCATAGAAGGCCGACCGTGCATCGGGCGTCACCAGGACGGTGCCATCGGCCTCTCGCGAAGGCGGAAAGAAGGCCTTCCTAACCGAGCCTGCGACAGCCTCTTCGCCGAAGTGCTGATGAACGTCGTTGAAGTCACCGTCGTTCAGGCGGGGCAAAGCGATACCAGAACGCTCGATCCCGTTCTGCTGCCAGAACTGTGCCGTGCGCAGCGCCGACGCCAGGCCAACACCGGTCGGCTCCATGTCGGAGGCGGTGATCAGCGTGTCAATGTTTCCGGGGAGGTGGATCTTCGTGAAGTTGGACGTCCCGAGAGTGACGCATGTCGGAATTCCAGTGGCCTGGAAGAGCGAAGCGCCAGTTTCAGGGCCCTCGACGAGAATGGCTTCGTGCGATGATTTGGGGTCGCCCAGCCAAACAGATGATCCGGCCATGAGGCCATTGGTGCGTTTGGGGTTCTCGAAACGAACCTTGGCTCCGTCCGCGGTCAGGACCTGTTGGACCGCGGTGATGTCTCCGTCCTTGTTCCGGGCTGCGAATACGAGCGAGGTTACGGGGCTCGAGGGAATATCCTTCTTCGCGACGCCCATCTTCTCGAGGTCCCGGGGGGAGAGCTTGCGGAAGCGGAGCGTGTCGCTCGATATGTCACAGGTGATCCCGCGGTTGCAGAGATAAGTCAGGCCTTCCTCCCGCCCATCGGTGGGGGAGGTCTTGCTCCAGATCCATTGGGCTGTTCGGATGCGCTTGAGGTCTTCTTCCTCCTGCTGGCGACGACGTTCTTCGGGTGAGGGGCCTGTGTTCAGCCTCTTGATATCGACCTCGCCTGTTCCGAGGCCAAGGAAGTTCTTGGCAAATTCTATTGCCTCGTGCTTGGTCGAGCCGGAAATCCTCTGGTGCAGGTCGATCATGTCGCCCTTGGCTTCCTCGTCGAGGAACCACTTGAATCGGCCCTGGGCCGAGCCGCCGATGAAGACCACGAGGGACTGGTTGTCGAAATACCGAACCTGGCTCGAGGTGCGGTAGGTAGGAGCCTCGCCGATGACTTGGGTGGCGAAGGGCTCCGGATCATTGCGCAGGGCGTCAGCGATATCGCGGAAGGTCGGTTTCTTGCTCATGTGATCTCTTCGCTCTCAATTCCCGGCGGGCCTCGCCCACTCTTCATGGGAAAGAGTGGGCGAGGTGTCTGGAGGGGAATTGGGACCTTTCGGTGCGACTCGGGATTCTTTTGCGAATGGGCAAGAGAAATGCCCGCACCCCGGGTGAGGGTGCGGGCATCTGATCAGTTAGCCTTGAGCTTCTGAACGGCTTCCGATTTGCGATCGGTCATGGCCTGGAGCTGCTTCGGCGTCATTTTCCGGATCGCCGTCTTGCTTGCTGCGATGAGGGCGTCGATCTCGCCGGACGTCTTCGCCTTGGCGAAACGATCGGTGAACTCCTCGAGAATGGCTTTGCCGCTCTTCTTGCCGACCTCGATACCCGCCGTCTCTGCGGGCTCCGGATCGTCTTGTGGTTCGGACTTGGCCTCTCCGGCATCTGCCGGCGCAGGAGTCTCCTCCTCGAAATCGGGGATTCCGTCCTCCCCCTCCATGTCGCCGCGCAGCGCGTCGATCTCCTCGCGGTTCTCCAGGAGCGCGTCGAGAGTCTCCTGGTTCAGGCGAACAAGGGAATCGAGCTGATCTACGGTCTCGCATTCCCCCATGGCGATATCGAGGAATGCACCAAGGCAGGTCTCGGCGTTCACCGCAGCTTCAGCGCCCGCCGCGCTCACCAGGGTGAAGCTCGTCTTGGTGCCGTCTTCCCTTTCCTCCTTGATCTGTTCCTCGCCTTGGCTCGGGCCGAAGGCGGCATCGAGATCATCCTCTTCCAGCGCCGGCGGGAGCTCATTGGAGATCTCCTGATGAACGACATCCGCCTTCTTGCGCGGTGCGGGAGCTGCCACCTTGTCCCGGCTGGAGACGACTTGGATCTTCGGTCGGTTCCGGTCCTGGAGGTCGGCAACCAGCATGCGCTCCAGCTCGGCGATCATCTCGTCGCCATCCTCGAAGGCGCGACGGAAGACGGGTCCGATATTGGCCAGCGCTTCGCGCTTGGCGTCGGCGATTGCCCCCTTTTCCGTGGTCCTCTGCTCGTTGTTGATGGCGGCGATGTTGCCGATCTTGTGCATCGGGATGTCGCCAAAGGCGACACCCAGGCCTTGGTAGACCCGGTCGGTCCCATTCCGCAGATGGATTGTGAGGCTGACCCTGGCGCGGGTGTAGAAGCGCCGGCCCGGCATGTCGTCCGGGTCCTTGTCCTTGTAGCTCTGGCCGGAGGGCATGATCTCCTCGTCATGGCTCTCGAGGCTCTCGATCTTGACCGAATACTGGCCGTCGAAGAGTAGATCGAAGAGGGTCCAGATAACCTCGGTAGGAAGAAGGATGGTCACTCGTGGCACCATCGATCCTGTCGTTGCATCCCAGCCGCGGGAGGTGCGCAGGTAGTGGCAGGCGTTCGGCGCCCGGGAGGCGATGATGCGCTTTTGCTTCATCGTCCAGCCATCTGCGGCCATGATCTCGTCGTTGGGCTCCTGGGTTGCCATGAGGTCCTTCATGGCCTGGATGCCCAGGCGACGGTCGGTCTCGACTTCGAGCTCGGTGATGCCGACGAGATTGCCATCGGCATCCCATACCGGACGCATCTGTGCGCGATTCAGGAGCTGCTGGTCGGTCGAAGTTGCTGTTTGTGCCATGATGGATATCCTCTGAAAATCTTGGTTTCGTCTGCGGGGCGGTGCCCCGCGCCTCATGGAAGGGCGCGGGGCAGCGGTTAGCCGCGAAGAAGGTCGAGAAGCTTGTCGCCTGCGTTCTTCTCCGAGATCTTGCGAGCCCGGCAGTAGGAGTAGCCCGGCTTGATCTTGGCCGGCTCTTCCTTCTCGGCGACGGTAACCCAGCCGTATTGGCGCGTGTCGCTGATGATCGCAGATCCGATGCCGTCCATCTTCTCGGTGATCCGGGCGTTCAGCTCCTTGATCTCCTTGTCGAGCTTGTTCTTCTCAGACGCGAGGGCCTCCTTGCGTTCGATCAGCGTGATGAACTCGTGATCCTTGCGCATGTCGACGACGTCGGTCTGGGGATTGATCTGAGAGCAGAGACGATTGAGAACCTGGGCATCGCGGGCCCCCGACGGGGCGGGGCGTCGGTCGTCGGTTACGCACTCCCAGAAGGCGGCGATGGTTTCGGTGATATCGCCGACGAGCTGTTCATCGCGATCGACGACGAAGAACTTGAGGCTGACCCCGCCGAAGAGTGCGATGACGATACAGCGATGGGCTCCGGAGACGGCCATGTGGTGGTGGGCGGCCACCCGAACATGCTCGGGCGGGGTCCAGTCCCCGACTGCGTTGCGCCAGGTGTCGGCGAGCGTTCCGGCGACATTGTATGCGACGATCGGGTCCCAGGTGGCTCCGCCGTCGTCGCTACCCTCCACGTCGACGCGGGAGGACATGAAGTCCATCTCGGGATGCAGGTAGACCCCCTCGGGGCGCCGTGTCTCGATGCCGTGTTCTTGACACGCGGTGGCGATGACGCCCCACTTGATCTTGGACCACAGGCCAGGACCGCGATTGGGGCTGTCGGTATACCGGCCGGTTTTCATCTCCCAAAGGGCGAGGGGCGAACCGTAGGCGCCGATGGGATTGCCCGCGGCATCCTCGAAATCCTCGTGGTCCTCGTCGAGCGTTGCGTTTTCTGCGATGGTCTCGAAAAGAGACGACGTCTCGTGGGCGGCGATGGTGGTGCGCCGGATGTCGGACCAGTCGGCATTCGTGATGCGCGGCGTGGCGTTGGTCTGTTCCTGGGTGTGCTGTTCGGCTTTGGCCATGTCGATCTCCTATCCAATAATCACCCGCGGGGTTCCGGGGCGCCTCATGTGAGGGCGCCCCGGAGACCCGGGGGTCTTTCGTCAAGAAGATGCGTTTCCTCCGCGCTTGGCGGAAATCGTGAGGAGATCCTCAGGACGGGGATACGGCGCCGCGAACGCTATCGATCGCCGAGCTTCTGGCGCGGCCTGGATGCCCCTTGATGATGTCTTTCTGCCGGGAAATCCCGATGCCGGTTTCCCCGGAGAGCGGATCACCCCGGACCCATCTGGGCAGAACGAAAATCAGGGGTCCAAGGACGGCAATGGCGATAATGCGGGATGACGTGGCCAGGAGCGCGAAAGGAAGCCAGAGCACGGCTGCCGCGCCGTAGAGCATCATGCCATGAGCGGCGATGATGAGCATCGCTCGCAGCAAGGTGGACGCGGTGAGTGCGACGAGGCACGTGAGCGGATCGAAGCCGATCATCCAGGCAAAGATCATGCCGAGAACGATCGCCGCAAGACTGAGAAACCTCGCGGCCGGGTAGCGCCACATGGACCCGAGATGGCGCCGCGGACCAAGAAGGAAGACGGTTGCGGCGTTCAGGGCCATGGCAGCCGCGAGGACGGCAACGGCATCGTCATTGCGCAGTGCAGGAAGCAGGCGGGCTGGGTCGAAAGCGTCAGGCCATGTGATTGACCAGACCAGCATCGTGAACAAGAGCATGCCGGGGACGACGGTGTAGGTCGCGAGAAGAGGCTCGAGGGTGATGGTTGCCCGGTGGCCGCGTTCGCCGGTGCGGTTGACCTGGACGGCGCTGGGGTCGCTGCCGACCCCGCTGATCCGCTGAAGGCTCTCCGCCATGCGCGCCCCCGACAACAGGAGGGAGGGCGCCGCGTGGCAAAGCAGGACGGCCAATGCCATGGTGGCGAGAACGGGTATCATCATGGCCGCATTATTCCTTTAGAAGAGCTCGAGGTCGAGAGGCTCGATGTCCTTCAGGAACAGCGATACCTCGTCGTTCCTGAAGGAGACGTCGAGATCGAAGCGCGCGGCGCTGCCATCGATCTTGGGGAGAGTCGAGCGGACGTAGTCAGCCTTGTCCTTGAAGGCGACGATCTCCATGACGCCGGTCTCGTCGGAAACCTTCAGGATGATCAATGGGTCCTTCTTGGCGGTTCTTTTGAAGATGCTTTCGATGATGATCCCGCCAACGCTGATCCGGCCCGGCAGGAGGTTCGGCTCGTCGAAGATCTCTGCGATCTTGCGCGCCCCCTGTCTGCGATCGAGGATGTGCCGCACCTGCTCGATCGGATGGCCATCGAGGTAGAAGCCGACGACCTTGAATTGGCGTTGCAGGCGTTCGGTTTCGCGCCAGTCGGGAACATCCGGCAGCTTTTCTTCGTGGGTATCGACGATAAGATCAAACATGGTCATCTGACCGCGGCTCTGTTCCTGAGCGCGGTGCCCAGCATCAGCCATCAGCGACGGAACTGCTTCCATCATGGCACGGCGGTTGGGGGTTGCAGATGGAGAGAGGTTATCCATGGCTCCGGATGCGATGAGGGATTCAACAAGCTTTTTATTGATATTGGCCTTCGTGCGATTGACGAAATCGGAAAGGGACCTGAATGAGCCTCCGCGTTCGCGCTCAGCCACGACCTCCTGGGCCATCGACACCCCCACGCCGCGCAGGGCAGCAAGTCCGTGCCGAACACCGTGGGTCGAGTCCTGCTTCTCGAGATCGAAGAGGGCCATCGATAAATTGACATCCGGCGGCAGCATCGCGATACCGCAGCGGCGCGCGTTCTCGAGGGCCTCGGCGATCTTCTCCACATCGGAAATATCGAGGTTCATGGAGGCCGCGAGGAAGGCCTCGCGATGATGTTTGCGCAGGTATGCTGTCTGGTAGGCGATCACGGCATAGGCCGCGGCATGCGACTTGTTGAACCCGTAGTTGGCGAATTTCGCGATCAGGTCGAAGATCGCGATGGCAACCTCCGGAGAGATGCCGCGCTCCTCGGCTCCTTTCTGGAACACGTCCCTCTGGGCATCCATCTCGGCCTGGATCTTCTTGCCCATGGCGCGCCTCAGCATATCGGCCCCGCCGAGGGTGTAGCCGGCGAGGTCCTGCGCAAGCTTCATGACCTGTTCCTGGTAGACGATGATCCCCTTGGTTTCATCGAGGGTCTCCTCCATGCCAGGGTGGAGATATTCCGGCTCCGCATGACCGGCATTGACCGCGGCATAGTGAGGGATGTTCTCCATGGGGCCTGGACGATACAGCGCCACGAGGGCGATGATGTCCTCGATGCAGGTCGGCTGGATCTGGAGCATGGCCTTGCGCATCCCCGCGCTTTCGAGTTGGAAGACGCCGAAAGCGTCGCCATCCCGCAGCATTTCGTAGGTCGGCGCATCTCCTGTCTCCATGACATCGAGACTGACGGGAATACCCGCACGGGTAGAGATGTCGACGGCTCCCTTGATAACGTCGAGTGTCTTCAGGCCAAGAAAGTCGAACTTCACGAGACCCGCCTTCTCGACCGCCTTCATGTCGAAGGACGTCACCGTCGTGCCGTGCTGATCCCGGTAGATCGGGACGATCTCGTGGAGGGGGCGGTTTCCGATGACGACGCCGGCCGCGTGAGTGGATTGATTTCGGAATAACCCCTCGACCTGGGTGCCGATCCGAAACATGGCTTGGATCGTCTCGTCAGCTTCTGTGAGCTCGGTCCGGAGAGGCTCCATCTCCATCGCGTCAGACAGGCTAACTGGCGCGCTCGGGTTGTCCGGGATCATCTTGCAGAAGCGGTCTACGACCGGAAAGGGCACCTGCATGACGCGCCCGATGTCTCGCACGGCCGCGCGGGCCTTCATTTTGCCAATCGTGCCGATCTGAGCGACCCGATCGGCGCCGTATTTTTGCCGGACGTAGTCGATGACCTCGTCGCGCCGCTCCTGGCAGAAGTCGATGTCGAAATCCGGCATCGACACACGCTCGGGATTAAGAAAGCGCTCGAAGTAGAGACCATAGCGCAGAGGGTCGAGGTCGGTGATGAGAAGAGCCCAGGCCACCACCGACCCTGCGCCGGAGCCCCGCCCCGGACCCACCGGGATATCCTGGCTCTTGGCCCATCCAATGAAGTCGGCGACAATGAGAAAATACCCCGGGAACCCCATGCCCTCGATCACCCCGAGCTCGTAGTCGAGGCGCTCGAAGTAATCTTTGCGCGAATACCCATCCGGGCTCACGGCATCGTCGGCAATGCCGATGGCCGACAAACGCGCCTCGAGACCATCGTAGGCCTGCGCGCGCAGTTCCTCGGCTTCGCTGCGACCCTTTTTTGTCGGGAAGGCGGGCAGTTCCGGCGTCTTCTCCTCGATCAGGAAGGAGCAGCGTCGGGCGATTTCCATGGTATTGGCCAGCGCGTCAGGGATGTCCGAGAAGAGTGCAGACATCTCTTCGGGAGACTTTAGATATCCGCATGGATCGGCGCGGGGCCGGTCGTCGTGATCCAGCGTGTAGCCATGTGAGACGCAGAGCAATGCGTCGTGGGCTGGGGCATATTCGGCGTCAATGAACCAGGCCTCGGATGTCGCGACGCAGGGGATATCGAGGCGGAATGCGATCTCGACCAAGTTCTGATCATAGGGCTTGAGAGAGCCCTGGCGCTGGATCTCGCAGTAGAGCCTATCGCCGAGGCCATTCTTCAGGCTTTTCAGGCGCTGCTCTGCGCGATCGGCCGCTCCTGATGCCATGGCCTTGTCGACCGGTCCGCGGGGTCCGCCGGTGAGAACGAGGAACTCTCCCTCGTTTCCGTAGGACAGGATATTTTTGAGTGAGCATGGCCCCTGGGAAAGCAATCCCTGGCTGAGGATGTCGCAGATCTGAAGGTAGCCGCTCTCTGACTGCGCAATTAGAACGAGCTCAGAGGTTTCGGACCCACCCTTGAGGCCTGGGTGGGACACGTCGACTTGGGCCGCAAGAACCGGTTGAATCCCCTTCTTCGTCAGGTCGGATTTGGAGGTATAGGCTCCAGACAGCGTTCTGGTGTCTGTGATCGCGGCAGCAGGGACACCCCACGCCGCAAGTCGATCTGCGAGCACGCTGGTGTGAACGGCGCCCTCACCAATGGAGTAGGGGCTGTGGATGCGAAGTGGGACATAGGGGTGTGGCATTTACTCTTCCTCTTTGAGAGGAAGGTGGGTTCAAGAGCCGGCGATCGGCTGCATTT
>Ga0209345_10000681_pt1 | contig 43674 bp, 33 predicted proteins | sample Cruoilmetagenom7_FD_187294 | JGI IMG/M metagenome (GOLD analysis project Ga0209345, IMG submission 187294) | Oil polluted marine microbial communities from Coal Oil Point, Santa Barbara, California, USA - Sample 7 (SPAdes) (version 2) | ecosystem: Environmental > Aquatic > Marine > Oil seeps ...
GAACCCGCGACCCCCGGCGTGACAGGCCGGTATTCTAACCAACTGAACTACCACTCCACACATCTTGCTTCTATAAATTTTTAAAAGGACTTACAACCTTTGAAACAATTGGCGGAGTGGACGGGACTCGAACCCGCGACCCCCGGCGTGACAGGCCGGTATTCTAACCAACTGAACTACCACTCCACACATCTTGCTTCTGTAAATTTTTAAAAGGACTTACAACCTTTGGATTAATTGGCGGAGTGGACGGGACTCGAACCCGCGACCCCCGGCGTGACAGGCCGGTATTCTAACCAACTGAACTACCACTCCACATATTAATCGCTGCTTTCAACACAACTCGTTGAATGCGGCGGGAATAATACGGTTAAGATTCGATGCCGTCAACCTGTTTTTTTCATTCATTTGTTTATATGTCTAATTGATGAACAATCCGACGTTTTTAACAGCAAAAATGGTAAATTAAATACCATTACACTACTTTTATTAACGTTTTTTACCACGCATTACGATAAACATCAGCACAGCAATCATGATCACTAAGGTATTTCCAGCAATAATATACCATAAGGTTTCTTGTTGCTTTTCGGCAATTTTTGCTTCTTGTGCTATTTTTACTTGCATTAACTCTTGTTTCAGCTTTTCGGCTGCCATTTCGGCATTTTCAATCGCTTGAGCACTTTTTGACCCTGATGTTAATTTATTATCGCCATTGAGCGAAGGAACTAAAGGCCCACCTACTCGCTCAACATTAAAACTAAACTCAGGTACGGTTGCTCTAAACTCTCTACCATTAGTTGTTTCACCAAATACGTTTATTTTTATTCTATGCACCCCTGGCTCAGTATAGGCAATATCATAAGTTCGACTTAAGCCTTTGCCTTCCATCACAGAAAAGGACTCGACTTGTTTATCAGGAAATGTGACTTTACCTTGAATTAAAATGCTGTCCGCGTTAACAAAGCTGTCATTGATAGCAAATGTAACAATATGAGCACTATTTTCATCTTGAGTTGTTTCTACCGATATTGTGATGGGGTTTTTCCGAACTACAATAGGTGTTTGTCGAAGTTCTCTGGTTGCCATCGGCATTTTGATAATATAAATAGGTTCCCATTCTCCCGGTGCAAAGTCTAACTCAAACTCTCCTGTAAATAAGCTATCGTTCGCATGTTCATCCAAGTCTCTACCGTCATCTCTAAACGATGTTAGCTTGATTGGCTCAGCACCAAAGTTATAAAAATCAGCATTGTTGGTACTAAAAAAGTCAACATCGAGTATTAACACTTCATTAAATAAAGGGTTATCAATAGCAATATCACCGTTGAATAACCGCCCTTCCATTTTTAACGTTTCCCCTTGTAATACAATATCAGGTAATGGTGTCACTTCTAATCGGATCTCCGAAATCACCATAATTTTGCTATTAGGCTGTACCTCACCTATCACTTGCCATGGGCCAATCATGGGTGATTTTATTTTGATCATGTCGTAAGTGCGATCATCAAACCATTGCACTTTATCTTTAGGCAAATTATTTATTTTCAGTTTTGAGCCATCTGGGCGCACAAGAATAACGGGTTGAGTACCGCTGCGACGATAAAATAACAGTGTTATTTCTTCAAGTTGCTCATCAATACGAAAGCGGTTGTCAAAGTAAGGAATTTGGTTAGTAATATTATCGCCAGCGTAATAATCAATTTCAGCAGGTATTTGTTGAGCATTAATATGTAAGCTGATTACTAACACAGCTATTATGCTAAATAAATGTACGCTAAATAGTGTTTGTTTTTTACATACCTTAACTGTTGTCGTTATCTTTGACGCTTTTATTTTTTCCATAGCGGCTCAGCCCCTTTTTCAGCAACAATAGCTAAACGATTTTCGTGTGCTATGAGTTCATCGGCCGTTGCTGCTAAAACCTTTAATTTAGGACGGTTTATATCGGCTCTGCGAATGGCATTAGCATCTTCCGCTTGGCTATCACCTGATTGTAAATTCAGCGTTGCCTGTTTACGGGTCATTTCAATATAAACAAACGCCAGCAACTGAGCATCAATTAATGCCCCATGATAGGTACGATCAATTAATTTATCGACTTTATAGAAACGAGCTAAATAATCCAAAGTTTTTGGCGAGCCAAATTCATCTTTAGCTACTTTTAAGGTATCGGTAATACTGCAAATATCGGCCGTTTTAGGCAAACCGGGTAGCATTGAAAACTCATGGTCCATAAAACCAACATCAAACTTAGCATTATGAATAACTAAACGTGCACCTTTAATAAAATCAACAAATTCTTGACCTATTTGTTCAAACACCGGTTTGTCACGCAAAAAGTCGTCAGTCAAGCCATGAATATTGATAACTTCTTGCTCCATCACCATTTGCATGCCATGAGCCATTGGCTTGACATAAACATGGTAATTTCGACCAGTTAGTTGTCGATTGATCATTTCTACACAACCAATTTCAACAATACGATGCCCTTCTCGTGGGTTAATACCTGTGGTTTCTGTATCAAGTATGATCAGTCGCTCGTCTTGTGTGTTTTCTTCAATCAATGTTTGACCCTTTAATGTTCAATTTTGTTATATCAGCATAATGCGGTTTATTTTTCAGGTAACGCTTCGGGAAATTCTGCGATATTAATGGTAAATCTTTTGCTCTTTAATATATAGCTAACAGCAGATATAACCAACGAGCAATGCACTAGCAACCACGATATTGTTTGCAGATGCCAAATAAAATAACCTAAAACACCAATAAGCAAGTCAAATGCTAATGCGACAATGAGCAGCATTTTACATTTTTGCCAACAAATGCGTACCCAAGCTGGAGCTGTCGGTCGTCGTAAACTTAAAACCAATACTATAAATAAACCAATAACACCAGAGACTAAATTTAAATAAAATAATGCTGTTTGCGGATATATCCACTGAATAATACCAACATGATCACGCATATTAGTCACTGACATAATCCAAATAATATAAGCGCGCAAAATAAACAATAAGATAAGATAAATGCCAGGTGCTAGTTTCAAGCAGTCAACGTTATCAAAATCTTTCGGTAAGTAATTTGCGTAATGTTGAGCCGACATAAGCTGTTATTTATCACTCTTATCCGAAGGAATATTTGTTGCTGGCTCTGGGTTCGAATATTTTAATGCCCGCTCATGTTCTAAGCATTCCTGCCCTAAAGTAATCGCCTGCACCGCTTTGGAGTTAAATTCACGGCGATACAAGGTAAAAACAACAAAGATACTGGTTAAAATAAAAATTAGCGGATGAAAAAACCAACACAAGGCGGCCATAGAGAAATAATAAGAACGTAGTCCGAAGTTATAAGAATGGGCCGCCCGGTCTTGCACTATCGCCATTTGCTCAGCATACTTCAGCAGGTTTTTATTACGTCCAGTACGATCAAACGGGCAAGCACCAATCATGACATTAACAAAACCATATTGTCGCATTGACCAAGTAAATTGAAAAAACGCCATGACAAAAATAAGCGTCAGTAAACTTAATTTAACTTGGATTAAGGCATGATTTGGAAACTCTGTAAAAGGGATTGAGGCAATGACTGACTCAAGACGCTCAACCTGAGCAAATAAGGTTAAAACACCGGCTAAAATCAATAAGGTTGAAGAGGCGAAAAAGGTAATGTTTCGTTCTAAATTAGCCAATAAAGCGGCCTCACCGACCCGAACATCACGACTAATAACTTCATACATCCAATGAATCCGGTGTTGATGCAAGCATCTGGCAACACAGTTAGTTGTTTTCGCTTTTTTGCGCGCAAACTCGGTATAACCAAGCCAACAAACAATAAAGCAGCTTAACGCGATCACATCAAGTACAGAAAATGGCATAGTATTTATAAAGTCTTATCATGATTAACAACGATAAAGTTATTATGCTCTAGAAAATTTTAACATTCGAGTGATTAATGGTGATTTTTAGTAATAATGACATAAAACGGCTGTTAACAGCACGGTAGTTAGTGCATATTGCTATTATAAAAACCCCGCGGCTGATGGTTTTTTGTTACTAAATTAACAATATGTTGCCATTTATTAGCAAATTTGTAACAATTTATACAACATAATTATCCTTATCGTAGAATAAGTTACGTTGAAAACGGAATAAAATAATAACATTGGAGTGGTAAATTTGAAGTTTAGTAATCGTGGCCTACCTGCAGTTGCCACCGCACTTATGCTGTTTATACAACCCTGTATTGCCCAAGATAATCCTATAAAACTAGCCCAATTAAATATCCCGCATGTCGAGTTTGACCTTAAAGTTGATGGCGAGTTAAACGATGCAATATGGCAACAAGCACTTGATGTACCACTCAATATTGTTAATAGCCCATGGAACAATAAACCTAGCCCAGTTTCAACAATAGCAAAAGTCGTTGAAAATGGTAAATTCCTCTACGTTGCTTTCATTGCACAAGATCCCAACCCTGAATTGATTCAAGGCTTTTTAGGTGATAGAGACACTCGTTGGGGTGATGACTTAGTGGGTTTTAAGTTAGATACTTACAACAATCGTCGCTTAAATTATGAGTTTTTCGTCAATCCTTACGGTATACAGCACGACAGTATTGCGAATGAAATGACCGGCGACACCGATTCAGCATGGGACGGTATATGGGAATCTGTAGGAAAAATAACAGATACGGGTTACCAAGTTGAGATTGCTATCCCATATCATATTTTGAATTTTGCCGATAATGACGATGTGAAAACGTGGGCGATGGAACTCATTCGTTTGTATCCTCGCGATTCTCGCCTTCGTATCTCGCATATCGAACTTGATCGTGATGATGCCTGTTGGTTGTGTCAAATCCCGGAAATAACCGGTTTTAAAAATGCTAAAGCCAGTAAAAACTTAATGTTGACCCCTACACTGGTGGCGAATAAAAATGAAAACAGAGCATTTTATGCTGATAATGACGGACAAAATAAAGTAACCGATTGGGACAGTGAAAACGACTTTGATGCCGGCTTAGATTTACGTTGGGGTATTAATGCCAATACACTGTTAAATGTTACCATCAACCCTGATTTTTCGAACGTTGAATCTGATGCGGGGCAACTGAGCGTTAATAAAACCTTTTCTTTATTCTATGATGAAAAACGGCAATTTTTTGTCGAAAATTCTGAATACTTTTCCAGTAACTTTGACTTAGTTTATACCCGTAATATTGCCGATCCTGAATATGGCGCTAAGCTAACCGGTACACGTGGTGATCATAGTTACGGTGCATTCATGACGAATGACACCCAAACCAATATTATACTACCGGGCAATACCGGCTCTGGGTTAATTTCATTAAATGAAGCAAGTGAATCGGGTGCTGTTAAATACCGCTATGATATTAATGACAATTTATCTGTAGGTGCTATTGGTACGGTGCGACAAACTGATAAATATCACAATTTTGTTTCCGGTATTGATTCTAAATATCGTTTTGATGATTCAAACACTTTTCAAGCACAAGTACTGTTTGCTGATACTCAAGACGCTGCAATCATGACACTTAGCGGAACTGAAGAAAAATTTACGGATCAAGCCTTTAAACTTCAATATGAACATGATTCGGAATATTGGCAGCTAGATGCAGAACATCAAGAAATTGGTGAAAAATTCCGAGCTGATTTAGGTTATATGCCACGTGCTGACTATAAAAAGAGTAAAGTCTTAGTAAACCGTTTGCTCTATGGTGAGCCTGACAGTGCTTGGCAAGAAATGAAGTTTGCTGGGCAATGGCAAATTTTACATAATGAAAACAATGAATTATTAGAGCGTTCTGTTTCAAGTAGCTTCACTATTGACGGCCCTATGCTTTCAATATTTGATATTATGGTTGTAGCTGCGGATAAAGTGGGTTTACGTGCTCATGAGCTAGACTCTCGCTTACCTATTGATAATAGCATTGACGGTAACACTAAACGTTTTCAAGAAAACCAAGCTGTTATTTACGGTTCAATGCAACCAACAGCGCAATTATTGACTGAACTTGAGTTAACCTTAGGTGATAAAATAGATTACGGTAATAATCGTCTAGGCGATTATGTCGCCCTATATGCCTATATCAGTTATAACGTTAATAAACATTTAGAATTTGAATTCTCCCATACCTATAGTGATTTAGATGCTGATAATGCAAACGTTTTTACAGAAAACCTAACAGAATTACGTGTTTCATATCAATTTAATATTAATAGCTATTTGAAATTTAATGTTGTCTACACTGATATTGATTTCAATCTTGACAATAACTCCACAGCCTATACAGCAAAAGATAATACGCTATCTACTCAACTTATTTATGCTTATAAAATTAACCCGCAAACAGTATTCTACTTAGGTTACTCTGACAATAGTTATCAAGATGATCGATTAAAAAGTTTAGAGCGTGGCCAACGTACTATCTACAGTAAAATCAGTTATGCTTGGTTGCCATAATCAAAGCCACTATGACACTGATATATAACGGAGTAACTTTCGAGCTCATCAATAGTAATCAACAACTATGGATTGCTAGTGGTATTAGCATGTTTTATTAGGCCATTATCTCATCTGGTATCATTATCATTTACCACAATAGTAGCGGATATTTTATCATGGATGGCTTGTCGGTTAGGATCCCAATAAATTTGTGCAAAGCCGAGTAAACCTGTGGCAATACCCGCGCCATAGCCACCATAACGTCCAAAACTGTCCCAGATAGATAAAGGCGTGCCATCTAATTGAATGACACGAATATGGAATAACTTTTTACCCGGTGTTTGGCCATGCCAAATCGCCGTAAACATTGTAAAATAGAAAGCAGCCCAACCAAAACCTATGCCGAGATCTTCAATCAAACCTTGTAGCCAAGCAAAACCTTTATAAACAACCTCGTTACTTGAGTTACCTTTGCTCTTTTCGTGCTCAATATCAGTGTCTAAAGTACTTAATTCAGCTATTTTATCGACTGTATTTTGATTTATAGTACTGTTGTCGTTAATCTCACGGACAAGATCAGAGGCATCAGTAGTCGTTTGATTTTTTTGCTGGGCACCGGTGGTTATATACAATTGTCTAAGCTCTGTGCTTAATTGCTCAAGATGCAAGCGACTTAAGCTGTCTTGCTCTGTAACATTAGCAATCAATAATGCGATAAACTGCTCTGCTTGCTGTGCTGTTGGTGATTGTCCAACATAAGCTAGTAGTAAATCAGCCGTTAATTGTTGCCAACATGCATATTCATCACATTCACTCTGCGCGATAGCAACAGTTGCCGCAACCGATAAAGTACCTTTGATAAACCCTTGCTCATCACGATTATTTTTTATTTTATTTGACGGGCTTAAAACTGTGTCTGGTTGCTGTCCAGCGCGCTCAACTTGGTTATTAAAGTCATTCATTTGGGAGAAGATGTTAGGTAATGTATCAATTAATACAACGAAGACAATAAAAGCACCCGTGAGACGAAGCAGTGTTTTTCTCAATCCCGGCTTTTTGCCAAACTTGGCTGCACGCTGCTTACTGCCAAGTTTAAATAATGTAATAGCAACTAATACAGCCAGCAATTCACCCGGGGCACCGCTTAATATAGCCACTAAACATAGATCAATTAACAGTGCAGCCCCACGACGCCAAGGCACAGCAAGAGCAATACCAAATAATGACTGATCAATTTTAAAAGCAAATGGCGTTAATGTTTCACGAGTTTCTTCAGCAGATAACACTTGCGCGCTACTTTCTGCCGCTGTAGAGCAATTTTCATTACTCGCTGTTGCACTTATTTTCTTAAAGCCAGCATTTACATTATCGGTCACTGTCGTTCCTTTATCACGAATCTTTAGCTATCACGAAATTGTGATAAATTTAACAATATCAATCATCTGCTTACACTTCAAACCTTTTAATGGTGCCCAGAAATAGTTTTCAATTGAGCATTTACCAACAAAAACATTTGATTTAAATACCATTAATTCGATATCTATTCCTTTTTCGCATATAAGAGATCAAAATATCACTTCTTTTTCTGCCATAAAGCGTTAATCTAATGGCAAAGTGTTAACTTAGCTTTGCTGTTCTTTCATTGTAGTCTCTGCTATAAAATGATAAGTCAGTAAGCTATTAAACTGAAAAACTCAGCGGTTAACCCATGTAAATAATTAATACATCTGTATGACACACTCGCTTAATACGATGAAACAGGATTAAAAAATGTCTACTATATTCGAAGATAACTCAACAGCAATTGGTAATACACCACTCGTTAAACTTAACCGCATTGTTACTGGTGAAAATACGGCCAATATCTACGCAAAAATAGAAGCACGTAACCCAAGCTTTAGTGTTAAGTGTCGCATCGGTGCCAATATGATTTGGGATGCCGAGAAGAAAGGTTTACTTACTGCGGGTAAATCTATTGTTGAACCAACCAGTGGAAATACCGGTATTGCTTTGGCGTTTGTTGCTGCCGCTCGTGGTTATGAAATCACTTTAACCATGCCAAACACGATGAGCTTAGAGCGTAGAAAACTCCTGATCGCCTTAGGTGCTAAATTGGTATTAACCGATGGTGCTAAAGGCATGGGCGGTGCTATCGCTAAAGCACAAGAAATTAAAGATGCTGATCCAGAAAACGTAGTACTACTTGGCCAATTTGATAATCCTGCTAACCCTGAAATTCACGAAAAAACCACTGGACCTGAAATTTGGAAAGACACCAAAGGTCAGGTTGATTTCTTCGTTGCCGGTGTTGGTACGGGTGGTACGATTACGGGTACAAGTCGATACCTTAAAAGTGTTGCCAAACATAAGATCATATCCGTAGCGGTTGAGCCGACTGATTCTCCAGTTATTACACAAGCAATGGCCGGTCAAGAATTAAAGCCTGGTCCTCATAAAATTCAAGGTATTGGCGCCGGCTTTATTCCTGGTAACTTAGACCTTTCAATTGTTGATGCAGTTGAACAAGTATCAAATGATGATTCTATGGCTATGGCACACCGCTTAATGAAAGAAGAAGGTATTCTTGCCGGTATTTCATCCGGCGCCGCTGTTGTTGCCGCTAAGCGTATTGCAGAAAGACCAGAGAATGCTGGTAAGAATATTGTTGTTATTCTCCCTAGCTCTGCTGAACGCTACCTTTCAAGTGCATTGTTTTCTGATTCATTTACCGATGAAGAACTTGCACAATAATTAGCACCGCAAAGTAAATACTGAGTTAGCACTAATGTTAGCTCGATGATAAAAGGCATGACTTACTCAAAAGGTCATGCCTTTTTTGTTAATCACGTATCCTTCGTTCCCCTTCATGTTTTGCATCCATCCAATAACATCGAAAAACAAAAAAAACATATAAAACAGCGACATTCAAGTTATCCCACTTTGACTAGCATTTAAAAATAGCATCATAAATCACCGAGAATCATAACCAACCTCTAGCATTGCCCACAACCTTTGAGGTAACATGAGATTAACTTCACATACTTAACTATTAGCATATGAATTATTTAAAATTTATCACCTTAAGCCTCTTGCTGTTACTAACTGCTTGTGGTGAAGAAGACAAAAACAAAATTAACGATGTCGACAACCCCGAAGTTGTCGCAATTGAATTCTTTAATGCATTGTATAATGAAAAAAATATTGAAAAAGCAGCCTCCGTATGTAGCCCTCGGTTATCACGTATTATTTTACACTATAAATCAACAAAAGCGGTTGCAAGGCATTTATTCAATATGTCGTACGATAAGGTTGAGATAAAACCAGATGATAGTGGTGTAAAAGTTAGGGAGCAATTTAAAAATGCAGCGGTTATTACCGTTTTTTTCGATGGTTACTACCACGACGATCATTTAAAAGATGTTAAACGACTATCATTAATTCAAATAGACAATAAATGGGTTATCGATAAGATCTTAAAAGACCCTTTTTAAACTGTCATAGTTATACCAAGTTTATTCAGTTTGTTCTCACTCAGCGCTTACCAGCATTTTGAGAACAACGATCATTTTGTGAATATAGTTATTAGAATTGGTATTAGTACCATTGATATTATTTAAATAACTAAAAACGGCGTCAATATTGACGCCGTTTTTTAGCTGCACATTTAGCAATTTATGCTTTAAATCATTAATAATTCAGCAGTTAATAGCCAATCGCCTTACCTTCACGACGAGGATCAGCACCACCTCTTAAATAACCATCAGATATTTCAATCGCTTGAATGCCACTATTTAAGTCTCGCACTATTACTTTGTGTCCTTTAGCCTCTAATGCAGGTTTAAGCTGCACTAACTCCGTACCTTTTTCTAAGGTGGTAACTAGGTTACGATTAGTCAGATGCGGCAGATTAATCGCTGATTGTGGATCAAGTTGCCAATCTAAAATTGCAATCATGGTTTGCGCTACGTAATTAATAATACGGCTGCCTCCTGGAGAACCAACAACCAGCTTTAGCGAGTCGTCTTGATTAAATACCATCATCGGCGCCATAGAGCTACGTGGTCGCTTACCTGGCTCTAATCGATTAGCAACCCACTGTCCATTTCTTTTCGGATCAAGAGAAAAATCAGTTAATTGATTGTTGAGAATAAAGCCTTCAACCATCAGTGCAGAGCCAAAGCCCATTTCGACACTTGTGGTCATAGATATTGCATTACCCTCTTGATCTACAATAGAAATATGACTGGTTGACGGCAATTCAAAAGCATTGTCATCGGCTTGCGCTACTGCTCCGGTTGGCAGACCAGCAACAGCTGTTCCCATGTCTATATCAAGTTTAATTAATGCTGAGCGCTGCGCCATATACTGTTTATCAATCAACCCTTTTGTCGGCACATTAACAAAACTGCTATCGGCAACATAACGATTACGGTCTGCGAACGCTAAGCGTGAACTTTGACTAAATAAGTGTGCGAACTTAGCATCATCCATCGACAATTTTGCCATATCAAAGCGTTCAAGTTGACCAAGTATTTGAATAATAGCCAAACCACCAGAGCTTGGCGGCGCCATACCACACACTTGATATTGTCGATAAGAACCACAAATTGCAGATTGTTCTTTAGCTTGATAACTTTTCATATCGCTTAATGTTAAACGCCCCGGTGCAATGGGTGAATTTTGCACTGCAGCGACAATTTTTTTCGCTATCCAGCCTTGATAAAAAACCTCAAGCCCCTCAGCAGCGATACTGCGATACACCGCTGCTAGCTTTTTGTTTTTTAACAATTGCCCTGCCTTTATTGGCATACCATTTGGAAAAAAGTAGCCTTTAATCGTCGGCAATTTAGTAATTCCAGGGTTAAACTCCATCGCGACAAGTTTTTCAAGCCGTGGCGAAACAATAAAACCATCTTCAGCTAGTTTAATGGCATCTGCAAACAACATTCCCCATGCCAGCTTGCCATATTTATCATGGGCCTTTTTAAGCCCGGCTAAAACACCTGGAACGCCCACAGATCGCCCACCAACAACCGCATCTATCCAAGAGATAACTTTACCATTTTCATCTAAAAACATATCCGTAGTTGCTGCAGCTGGTGCAGTTTCTCTACCGTCAAATGTGGTTAATTGTTGATTTTTTTTATCCCAATGCAACATAAAAGCACCACCACCAATACCTGATGATTGTGGTTCAACTAAGGTTAATACCAACTGCACAGCAATTGCTGCATCGATTGCACTGCCACCTTGTTTGAGGATTTTATATCCTACATCACTTGCATAAGGATTTGCTGTAGCTACCATGGCATGTTGGGTAACAATGGTTTGCTTTTTAACCACACCCGTTGCCGCTTCTGGTTCGCGATCTTCTCGCTTTTGAGCTGGCTCTGCTGCAATTAAGACACTGCTAGAGAGCAGGAGCAAAGATATTAGCCCTTTAATGGCTGGATTTGACATGATATTCCTTAATAGAAAATTTGAGATAAGCTAAAACCACATTAGTATGACCTAATGTACATAAAAATTAAATGCCTTTGGGCCGGTGAGTTAATCGCTAAACACGTTTACTAAATGATTGTTGAAATTGATTAAACTTAACAAAACTATCGAGCAAGGCTTGATAGTTTTCTGCTTTATTTTCTAGATATATTAAAGCATGACAACATGCTTCTAATGATGAGAGTGCATTATTTTTTTTAGTTTTTCTAATCTGATAAAGGCTGGCAATACCTTGAGGTAAAATAATGTGTTTTATTTTATGTAAACAAGGATTTAACATAAATATACGGTAGGCTTTCTTCCATGTACCATCAAGTATGATGAGACATTTTATATCACTGAGTTTGTTTTTAACAAGTTCAGCTGATTGCGTGCTTAATTCTAATGCCTGCTCACTCGGATATAGCAATGCTATTTTGTCACCATAATATGCCAAACGCTCGGTTAATAGTTGGCATTGCGAAAAGTCTTCACCAACAATCACTTCACAACTAGACAATGATTGCTGTAACAAAGTCACCGTACCTTTGCTTTGTTTTACTTCGCTGGGGTGTTGCAAGACAAGGACATCGATGTGGTTAGCAACATTAACAGCAAAAGCACAAATACAGGCTTTTTCTGGTCGTTGGCATTGTAGACATAAGGCTCTAGACATTGATTTCAAATAACAGAATTTATAATCGTTAAGTTTACGAAATTTTCTCAGCAAATTTAAGCTGTTTGTCACATTACTTTTATAATATTTTCTTATATTTAACCCATTTCATTTACCCTGTAACCTTATGTAATGTTGTGTAATGGCCGTTATATGACTGCTCTACTATATTGTATCTTGGACTTCGTTGTTGCTAATTCAATCTATCAATCAACACTATTAGTTAATTAAGTGACTTTGATCAATAGCCACTTAATTAATAGTTTATCAGGCAATAAAATAAGGTTTAATGAGGAGTAGTTGTGCATAAAACCTATCAACACCATAATGTCACCGATTCAGATAACACGCTGAATTATATCTTAGATGTCATTGTAGAAGGCGTCTGGGACTGGAATGGCAAAACAGGAAGTGTTACCCGTAGTCCAGGGTGGTACCGTATGTTAGGTTACGATATTGCCGCTTTTAAAGCAGACGTTTTTACTTGGGAAAATATTATCCACCCTGAAGATTACCCAAGGGTTATGCATCAGTTTGAGTGCTACATATCAGGTGAGATTAATCTTTACGAAGTCGAGTACCGCTGTAAGAAATCAGACGGGAGTTACCTATGGATTATGGATCGAGGCACTATTATCGACAGGAACCCAGATGGTAGTGTTGCACGTATGATTGGCGCACATCATAACATTCATCAACAAATTATTACTCAACATGAACTGAACAAACAAAATGTGCTATTGCAAGATGGTAATTTGACATTGGCAAAAGTTATTGAGCAAAAAACCCATGAATTAACAGAAAGAAATGCCCAGTTGGAAAGAAAAATTATTGAAATAGAGTCAAGCTCAAACATAGACCCTTTAACTAAGGTTGCTAACCGTAAACTTTTTGAAACCGCATTACATAAAGAAATAATGCGTGCTAATCGCTACCACCACCCGCTGACCTTAGCTATTTTCGATATTGATAAATTCAAAGAAATTAATGATAAATATGGTCATAAAGTCGGTGATGCTATTCTATGTAATATTTGTCAGTTAGTGGACAGTAATATTAGAGATGTTGACTTACTTGCCCGTTGGGGAGGCGATGAGTTTGTTATTATTTTTCCTGAACAGTCTCAACAACAAGCCCATATAACCAGCGAGAAGCTCCGTGTCATTATCAATCAACATCAAGTAACATCGGACATATTAGTTACCTGCAGCTTTGGTGTCGGACAGTATCAACAAGGAGATTCAATAACCGACTTGTTCCAACGGGTAGATAACTTACTTTATATCTCAAAAGAACGAGGCCGCAATCAAGTATACTCCTAAAAAATATTGCTCATACCAAGTCGATTAAGTTTCTTCCCACTCAGCGCTTACCAGCGTTTTGAGAACAACGATTATTTTGTGAATATAGTTATTCTATAGTAAGGCGATTATCGAACCACTAGTAAGCTCCCCAAGGGTGATTTTAAAAGGCTTACAGGCCGTGTTATTGAGTCAATAAGGTGCTCACAGGGATGTGAGTCATTAGAACAACGCAGGAGCAGTTGTCGAGAATAACCATTATCTTCAACCAATGCCTTGCCTGCATGGATGTAGGTACTTAGCTTCAGTCTGGAACTGTTAACCTGTGCCGCTAAAGCTTTTAAACTTCACTGAGTGGGAAGGAACTTAGTAGCATTGGTATCATATACACATAAGAGCAATAGTTTATCACTCGCCAAGCGACTAAATATCAATATTTGGTATTTCTCAGTTGCTACAGTGCTATTGAACTGCTTTTAAAGCTAGCGTTTAATAAAACTATCACTTCTTTATTAAGTGACTTTACTTAAATTACCCAAGTTAAGTTATCTAGAAAATTCCCTCTAAACTATGGTTTCTAAAGCAGCATTCAACTGCTAAAGTGCTCAGTAACATCAAATATTTATATTAACAGCGAATAAGCCCACCAATACATGCTGCAATTAAAACCTTTACCCATACAGGCAACTCATAGCCTTGGTCCTTTGTTCATCTTAGTTATCGCTTTTATCGCGTTTATCCTTGATGCTCAAATTTCTGATACACTCATTTATAATCGCAGCTTAGTCGATGCTGGTGAGGTTTGGCGCTTAATTACTGGCCATTTTTTTCATTCAAATGCTAATCATTTTATGCTTAATGCGGCAGCGGTAGTACTGTTATGGGCATTGCATGGTCAATATTATCATTATAAAAACTATGCCATTATTTTTATCACCAGTGCCGTTATCTGCAGCCTTGGTATTCATTGGATGTCATTAGATATTGCCTTGTATGTCGGTTTATCTGGTGTTCTACATGGCTTTTTTGTTTGGGGTGCCCTTATGGACATAAAACATAAAGAGAAGACGGGCTATTTATTATTTATTGGCGTTGTTTTAAAAATTGCGCATGAGCAAATTCATGGCGCCAGCGCAGATGTCGAGTTACTTATTGGCGCAAGTGTTGCCACCGACGCCCATTTATATGGTGCTATAGGTGGCTTATTAGCATTCTTGAGTTTACATGTTAATAATAAACAAGTAGCAAAGGAGACAGTTTAATCGGCTTAATTATCCGTTTGATCATAAGGGTGTAATTTATCAAGAGCAATAGATAAACCGTTATCTTGAATAATACGAATATGGTGACGATCCAACTTTCTCGCATGCCTAACACCACATGAATGCGCTAATAGTCCAACACCATATTGAATATATTTATGATAGTTAGCTACTCGCTCTGCTTTATCTATCGGATCTAAGCCTCGTTGTAATTTGATGTTATGGGTAGTAATACCAGTAGGACAAGTATCCTTATTACACTGCATTGCTTGAATACAACCCAAGGCAAACATAAACCCCCTTGCTGAGTTTACCGCATCGGCCCCCATAGCAAGCGCCCAAGCAACTTTCGATGGCGTGATTAATTTGCCGGCACAAATGACTCGGATGCGATCACGTAAACCATATTCAGCTAGTAAATTAACCACCAACGGTAAACTTTCTTTTAACGGCAAACCGACATAATCCATTAACGGTTGTGGTGCGGCTCCTGTACCACCATCAGCGCTGTCGATAGTAATAAAGTCTGGTGCAAATTCAGCTCCTTGGAGGTTGATCTCTTCAAGTAATGCTCTTAACCAAAGAGATTCTCCAATAACCGCTTTAAAGCCAACTGGCTTACCTGTGACCTCACGCACCCGATTCACCATAACCAATATATCCTGCACTGACTTGATATCAGGGTGAGCATTTGGACTGATTGAATCTACACCTGGCATTATACCTCGTATTCTAGCAATTTCTGCGGTGACCTTTTTACCCGGTAAAATCCCCCCTTTGCCGGGTTTAGCACCTTGAGACAATTTAATTTCAAACATTTTAATTTGTGACTTAGCCGCTAATGTTGCCAACATTTTATCGCATAACTGCCCGTGCTCATCCCTAACACCATATTTAGCCGTACCTATTTGGAAAACAAGATCTGCACCGCTGGCTAAATGATATTCACTAATACCGCCCTCTCCCGTGTTCATCCAGCATCCTGCTTTAGCAGCGCCATTTGACAAAGCTTTTACCGCCGTTGCCGACAAAGCACCAAAACTCATGGCAGAAATATTAAATAATGACTCGCTGGTATAAGGCTCTCGACAATAAGGGCCATAAGTAATGCTGCTCGGAGGCACAGCATCTTCTTCTAGTGTTGGAAAGGCACAGTTCATAAACATGATAGTGCCCGTCGGCTCTAGGTTTCTGGTTGAGCCAAAAGCAACAGTACGTTCAACATCTTTTGCCGCTCGATAAACCCAACTCCGCTCAGCTCTATTGAATGGCAACTCTTCACGATCCATAGCGAAAAAGTATTGTCTAAAAAACTCACCTTGTTTTTCAAATAAATACCTAAAGCGACCAATCACCGGATAATTACGGCGTATTGCATGCTTGTTTTGTGTTTTATCAACGATATACATATAAATTATCGCCAAAAAACCTACCCCTAACAACAATATAAATAGTGCGGAAAGTTTTTCTAAATAGCTGAGCATGCCATACATGTTATCCATTATTTACCTCGTAAATTGTTATAGTTTTATAAAAGCTTGAGCCAGTAACTTGTATAAATTCATCATGAGCCCTTTTCATCAAGAAAACAGATGCTGTTGCATTGTATTCGTTTAAAGTACATTTAATATCATTATATTGCTAATATTTGGCATTATCACGTCAGTTGTATATGATTATTTAGTGTACTAGGGGCTGTTGATGTTCATTTTAGTCTCTGCTATTAGCTAACTTTTGAGATAACAAGGCGAAAAGTGTGCGATGTTAGGTTGAAAATCAACCATACTTCCTTGAGTTGCCTTGAACAAGCGTCAATCTTTGTTGGCTACAGGACATAGGTACTTAGCGTGAGCGGGACGCGGTAAGCTGTGTTTAATATGTATTTGGGGCAAGCAAACATCATATGAACTGCCTCGATTGCCAACTTTTTCAAGTGCAACAGAGCGGTGATAAAGTGCAAGATCAACAGCCTCTAAAAAATTAACAAACTGTAAAAGTATATTATACCAAGTCTATTAAGTTTGTTCCCACTCAGCGCTTATCAGCGTTTTGAGAACAACAATCATTTTGTCAATATAGTATTCTATATAAAGGAAATTATCGAAACGCTGGTAAGCTTCCCAAGGGTGATTTTAAAGTCTTACAGGCCGTGTTGTTGATTTTGATAAGGTTCTCACAGGGATGTGAGTCATTAGAGCAACGCAGGAGCAGTTGCCGAGAATAACCATTATCTTCAACCAATACCTTGCCTACATGGATGTACTTAGGTTCAGCCTGGAACGGTGAACCTGTGCCGCTAAACTTTTTAAATTTCACTGAGTCAGAAGAAACTTAGTAAAATGGGTATTACTAGCCATAAATGGAATTAGCTTTAAATAAGGAAATCAAATTGCAACAAGATAAAAAAACTCTCGCCATCACCACGCAACATCAGAGTAACGTAACATATCAACTTAAAAAACTATTATCTCTTGCGATGATAATATTCACTGGCACGACTTCAGCTGACACTAACAATGTCCCAGTCATACATTTAGTTACAGAACATCTACCACCATATCAAATTGAAAATAAAAACAAAAAATCATCGGGTTTTGCGGTAGACATCATTAAAGAAACCATGGCTCGTAGCAATTACACCTATTCATTAAAAAGCTATCCGTGGGTTCGTTCCTATAAATTAGCCCAAATTAAAGCTAATCACTGTATATTTTCAATCGCACGATTGAAGTCAAGAGAAGCACTATTTAAATGGGTAGGTCCAATATCAAAAGTTAACAATACTGCGATGTGGGGGCTAAAAGACCAAAAAATAGTGGTTAATAACCTCGAAGATGCAAAAAAATATACCATAGCTGTTAACCGTAACGATATTGCTCATACCGGCTTAGTTGAGCGTGGTTTTATTGAAGGTAAACATCTGTATGTGTTAGATGATGCAAAATCTTTAATTAATATCCTTATTACTCGACCTGAAATTGACTTAATTGTTGCCGACGATACCACTGTTAATTTTCGAGCAGAATTAGCCGGTGTAAGTGTAGATAAATTACAAAAAATACATGAGATTAAGGGCTTACCGCTAGATTTCTTCTTCGCCTGCAGTCGACAAACAGATGATAAAATCATTAAACACTTAGCCACAAAATTGCATAGCCTTTATAAAGACGGTACTTACGAAGCAATATGGAACCAATGGAAAAGCAAAATGATCAGTATTGAATAATCATTCATAAAAAAGGCCTCTGTAGTTACTCACCATGAGGCCTTTGACATTTATACCAAGTCTATTAAATACGACTAGGGGCTAAATCACTAGTTTTATAGGGTATTTTCAAATAACTTATAAATTCTCCGGTATTCATTTAACCAAGAGCTTGGTTGCACAAAACCATGCGGCTCTACTGGGTAAATAGCTGTTTCAAAGTCTTGCTTTTCCAATTCAATTAAGCGCTGAACCAAACGAACGGTATCTTGGAAGAAGACATTATCGTCAACCATAGGTGCATTAATTAACAACGGTTTCTCTAAGCCTTCAGCAAAGTAAATTGGTGAACTGCGCTCATAAGCAATAGGGTCATCACCCGGCATATTCAAAATATTAGCAGTATAACCATGATTATAATAAGCCCAATCAGATACTAAGCGTAATGCCGAACCTGATTGAAATAAATCAGGTGCGGTAAACATCGACATTAACGTTAAAAAGCCACCGTAAGAGCCACCATAAGTACCCACACGCTTGGCATCAACATTGGCATTTTCAACTAACCAATTTACGCCATCACGCATATCTTGTACTTCTGGTTTACCCATATGACGATAAATGGCTGTGCGCCAATCACGTCCATAGCCTTTCGATGCACGGTAATCCATATCAATAACCACATAGCCTTGTTGTACTAACATGCTGTGGAACATGTATTCACGAAAGTAACCTGACCAACCCAGATGTGAGTTTTGTAAGTAACCAGCACCGTGGCTAAACATCACGGCTTTATTTTTATTCGTATTTTGGTCATAACCTTTTGGCAAATATACTTTTGAATAAATTGGCTGCTCTTGATGTGACGATGCGATGGCAACTACATTAGGTGCTGACCAAGGCATCGCTAAAAACGCTTCTGAAACTGTATGCGTTAATTGAATGGCCTCTACATTGTTAGTAATGTCTTTCACATATAACTCTGGTGGCATGGTAATTTCAGAATGTTGAATGAGTAACTTTGACTCATCAGGGCTCAAGGCATAATCATTCATACCACCTAAATTAGTTAACGCAGTGACCTGAGCTGAATCGACATCAACTTTATAAATTTCGTAAATGCCCGGATGCTTTTTATTGGCTTTGAAGTAAATACTTTTTTCATCGGCAGATACCGTTAGATCATTAACCTCAAAGTTACCTGATGTTAACGCTTTAGCTTTGCCCGTTAATGGTTTTACATATAAATGTGCGTAACCACTTTCTTCTGAAAGATAATATAAGCTATCTGCATTATCTAACCAACCTAACTCATTGAAAGTGTAGTTTATCCATGCATCGTCATGTAAACGATGTTGTGATACGAGCGCTTTCTGGTCAAAATCAACGCTAGCTATCCAACGGTCTTTGTTATCCCATGCTTCGAGCATAATAGCGACTTGATCGCCATTGTCTTGCCATTGGATCGGCTCCCGAGCTTGTATAACATGGATATTACGCGCTGATTTTTTTGATTTATATTCTTTGCCTTCACGCGCATAGTTTTCTTTGCGCACACTAGCCAGTACATCGTCGTCAAAACCAGGTAGGCTGTCATAACTTAATAAAGCTTTTGTACCTTGGCTTAAATCTAAAATATAAAGTTGCTCAGCATATTGACGGTTATCCGCAACGCGAGGACGTGCCTTTTGTGCTTTTATTTGACCATCGCCAGCAATATAATTTGGCATAATGTCGCTGTCATTACGCGCCGATTTTTCAGGCGCTACACTCACCACTAATTTATCACCGGTAGGTGACAAGCTGGCATGTACAACACGGTTGTCTTTACCTAGATAAAAATTGGTTTGAGTAACGGTGCTATTATTTACCCGTAATTGACGTTTTTGCTCGGCACGCAAGTCTTTATTACGCTTCTGTAAGGCGATATATTCAATCAACTCATGCTGCTCAGTTGCAATATAGCTTGAGCTTTCTGCTCTCGACTTTTCGCCGTCAGTCATTTTTAAGTTCGCCAACTCAATAATTTTTTGGCTACTCATATCATGTGCATAAAAAACATTATCAACACGATAAGCAATATTGCCATTAGTTAGAAACATCGCTGATGACTCAACGGCTGATGTGTACGTTAGCTGTTGCACTTTTTGGCTAGCAAGCTCTTTAACAAAGACATTACCTTCAAAAGTATAAACTTCATGCGTACCAGCACTATTTAATATGGCATCCCGATCGGCAACAACATGCATTTGTGCCAGTTTCACTAACTCACCATTACCTTGTCTGCTGATGTTTTTTTGCACTAAATCTCGTAATGGATTACCTTGACGTTTTTGCTGATAAAAAATAGTGGCGCTGTCATCACCCCAATACCATGACTCTGGAGAGCGTCCAAACCAGTCAGGATCAGACATGATTTTTTCTAAGGTTATGGTTGTAGAGTTTGTTTGTCCGATGGCTTGTGTAGTCGCAACTTCATTGGCAGCATGGGCATCACTTTCTAATGCAACTTGCTTTTGTTCTGTTGATACACAGGCAACTAAAGAAAAACTAATAGCGGCGGCAATTAATTGTAATTTCATAATTTATTAACTTATTTTACTTATATGAGTGGCTTTATATAATTGTCTAAATGACATAAATATTGTTAACAGCGTTTAGAGCAAGCAAACTAATGTGTTAGTACTTAGCGACAGCTGATCCATTCGATGTTAATAATCATGCGATTAAGCACGATACTTAAGCCTAGTTATACTAAGCTATTGATAAGTTTTCAATGCCCGTGTTATTTAACGCGACCAATAACGAATTTTATACGATGAATATCATGACGCATGTATCGCTAGCAGCAGTTATATTTTTTAAATAGCATCAAGCATGTTTGGGCTTAGCTTTTAATTCTGCTATAATCGCGCGCCGAATCGATGTGACATTTATCACTGAAGTATTTACTGCTTGATAAATAGTTCGTTATGACTTTACAAGTGCACAGTTTCAAAAGTGTCACTATTGCAGAAATTAATTTTAGGTATTGTATGAATTTAGCGTCAACACAAAAAGTAACTCCAAAACTATTCGATTACCCAAAGTATTGGGCGGAGTGCTATGGAACGGCGCCATTTTTACCGATGTCTCGTCAAGAAATGGACGTACTAGGCTGGGATAGTTGCGATATTATTCTAGTTACTGGCGATGCCTATGTTGATCATCCAAGTTTTGGCATGGCGGTTATTGGCCGTATGCTTGAGTCACAAGGCTTTCGCGTCGGCATAATTGCTCAACCTGATTGGAAAACGAAAGACGCTTTCATGCAGTTAGGTAAACCCAATTTATTTTTTGGTGTCACTGCTGGCAACATGGACTCGATGATCAATCGCTACACCGCTGAACGCCGTATGCGCCATGATGATGCCTACACACCTAATGATGAAGGTGGCAAACGTCCCGATCGTGCTGTTACCGCTTATACCCAAAAATGTAAAGAAGCCTACAAAGGCGTACCTATTATTATTGGTGGTATCGAAGCAAGTTTGCGCCGAGTTGCTCATTATGATTATTGGTCTGATAAAGTGCGTCAATCTGTATTATTTGACTCAAAAGCGGATCTATTAATTTACGGTAATGCCGAGCGTCCATTAATTGAAATTGCCCATCGTATCGCCAATGGCGACGAGGTTAAAAACATTACCGATGTACGTGGTAGCGCATTTTTAGCCAATCAAGTATTACCCGGCTGGAAAGGCATAGACTCTCGCAGTATTGATAAACCGGGCAAAATTGACCCTATTTACAGCCCATATCAAGATATGACCTCGCCTGATTGCGCCACAACATCTGCCGATGCAGCCGTGAATGCTGCTGATACCATGATAAAAAATGCCGCTGAGAAAGATATTACGAAAACTGCGCAACCTATTCAATTAAGTGAGTTTCGTGCTACAGCGCACAAAAATAAATCATGGTCAGATAAGAAAAAGCCATGGGAAACTACTTATATTAACTTGCCAACATTTGAGCAAGTTAGAGACAACAAAACCCTTTATGCTCATGCTTCGCGTATTTTTCATCAAGAAGTAAATCCGACATCAGCAAAGCCATTAGTGCAAAAGCATGGCAGCCGCTTAATTTGGTTAAATCCGCCAGCAACGCCGCTATCTGAAGCAGAAATGGACGGTGTATTTGGTTTACCGTATCAACGTGTGCCGCATCCAAGTTATGGCAATGCTAAAATTCCTGCCTATGACATGATCAAAACCTCTATCAATATTATGCGTGGTTGTTTTGGTGGTTGTACGTTCTGCTCTATTACTGAGCATGAAGGACGTATCATTCAAAGTCGTAGTGAAGATTCAATTATCGCTGAGATTGAAGATATCAAATTAAAAGTACCTGGTTTTACCGGCGTTATTTCCGATCTTGGCGGACCTACTGCCAACATGTACAAATTGAATTGTAAAAGTGAAAAAGCGGAAGCAACTTGTCGTAAGCCGTCATGTGTTTGGCCAACTATTTGTGGCCATTTAGATACTGACCATACGCCAACCATTAACCTATACCGCAGAGCGCGAAAAATCCCAGGTATTAAGAAGATACTGATTGCTTCAGGCGTCAGATATGATTTAGCGATTGAATCCCCTGAATATGTTAAAGAATTAGCAACTCATCATGTGGGCGGCTATTTAAAAATTGCCCCTGAACATACCGAAGAAGGGCCATTAAATAAAATGATGAAGCCAGGTATGGGCAGCTATAACAAGTTTAAAGAAATGTTTGATCATTACTCAAAACTTGCTGGTAAAAAGCAGTATTTGATCCCCTACTTCATCTCCGCGCATCCAGGGACTACCGATTTAGACATGGTTAATTTGGCACTGTGGTTAAAAGAAAATGACTTTAAGCTCGATCAAGTGCAAAACTTTTATCCGTCACCATTAGCCAATGCCACTACGCTGTATCACACAGAAATTGACTCATTGCGTAATGTTAAGAAAGACAGTGCGACCGTGGCAGTTCCAAAAGGAACGATTCAACGTCGTTTGCATAAAGCGATATTGCGTTATCATGATCCTGCTAACTGGGGCATTATTCGTGAGGCATTGAAAAAAATGGGCTTAGCGAGAAAGCTTATTGGTAGCCAGCCGGGTTGTTTAGTGCCGAACGAAAGCAGAAACGAAACAGCGCAAGTACATTATAAAAATAATGGCAAAGGTAAAAATAACGCGCTAGGTAATAAAACTTCTCCTGGTCAAGAAAAGCGTTATGGTAAAAAGCCAGTAACGGCTAAAAAAGCGAAACCTGGCGATAAAGCTAAACAAGGTTTAACACGTTTTTCTGATAATCAATTTAATGACAGAAAACCGACAAGTCCTGTGAAGAAAAAACGTAGTAATAATCCGCGTTAAAGTTTGAATCTGTTGATAAAAAATAAAAAACCTAGCATTATCGCTAGGTTTTTTTGTTACTGCTCCACATTAACTTACCTTTACCTTGAAATAAAAATACAATACAAAAATTTATTCATAGTGCATTGAATCTATGAGATATTAGTTTTAATTAGGTTACAGTCTAGAGTAACTAAGCCTATACCAAAATATACTAGATATATCACCGAGGATTTAAGTGAAATTTCCAACATTAGAAACTCCACGATTAAAGCTTACTCAACTATCAAGTAATGATAGTGAAGCACTATTAAACATTTTTTCTGATACAAAAGTCGTTAAATTCTACGACATAGAAGCTTATAATACGGAAGAACAGTCGCTAAAATTAATAGAGTTTTTCAATACCCGTTTCAATGATGGTGTTGGCATTAGATGGGCTATTCGTTTAAAAAGTACTCATCAGTTAATAGGTACTTGTGGCTTTAACTCGTGGAACCGTAAAATGAAAAATTCAGATATAGGTTACGAACTCTCTTCTCCGTTTTGGGGGCAAGGTTACGCCACAGAAGCATTACATAAAGTGATTAATTCTGCCTTTTCAAATCAACTACCCTTTGGCGAACTTTATAGAATTCAAGGCGATACTATGCTGGGTAATAACGCTTCAGAGTCAGTGCTGCTAAAACTTGGATTTAAAGAAGAAGGTGTTCGTCGCGCTAGTGGCTATTGCAAAAACGAATTTCACGATTTAAAATGCTTTGGCCTATTAAAGCCTGATTTCAAATAGTACTCGATAACATTAAAGGCACTTACATTAGCTCAAATCTGAATTGACAGTTGTGGTTGATAAGTTTTATCAAATCAGACAGTCGCAAAAGCCACCAAAGCCGTCATTCACGTTTGAAATATTAACGTTCACTTTGTGGCATAAGTGATCGTACAGAGACAACATTTCACTGGCAGGAATAGAGCTTACAGGAGTCATAGCTGTTATAGCATCAACAAGCCCAATTGAACATCACCGTGACTGGCTCCTGCGTCACCATTGCCGACATACGTCAAATACTAAAAACGACTTAGAAGAACGGCTTTTTAACCATTGCACCCACCGATTGAACTCAAGCGAAAAAGTAGACATTCGAATGCGCTTTCTAGCGAATGATCATAAGTTACTACTTATAAGATAATAACTTCTAATAGGTAATCGTTTAAAATTCGTACATCAATGTATTCTACAATTTAATTGGAGGGTATCAATAGTTTTTTGTAAGTCACCAACAAAAACACTTGCACAATTGCGCTTTCGTGTATACATTGAGTTTACTTAATTGATTTCATCAAAATGTTAGTTGAATGAAAATTTTGTGATGTAACAAAAATATACTTAAAGATTTGTCTATTAGAGTCAATGAGGAAGACAAAAAATGAAAAATAATAAATTATTTTACTCCAAACAGACTATCAATATACAAGTTTAGTATTTTTAATTTCAATTGCATGGAGTGTTTATAGACTTGATTTGGTTATCGCTTCGATATGATTTCTATGAGGGTACTAGGATATTTGCATGTTTACAATAATTCATCTTAACCCCTAAATATAGAAAAAGCTGTGTCATGCTCCCCACACTATGTAGTTAGGAACTAACAACTCAAAAAATAAGCGATAGTTTTACCGCTGTAAGTTGGCTTACAGCGTGTTAGAAAACTTTACGACCCAAATGACTTTTTTATATATGCTCTGTCTAATTTTGACTGCTAATTAATAATTGTCTGCTCTTAAGTTGCAGTTCAAAAAAGCTTTTTATAGGGTACGTTTAAATTCAACCATTTACAGCGAGGGATAATTACCTTTTTATTTTGAGTTGTTAAAATCCCAGAGAGAGAGAGTAATGGATATCAAAAAAACTAAGTTAAATGAAAATTATGATATTAATCGAAGAAAATTCTTATTTGGCGGTGCGACTCTAGCATCTGTTGCTGTGACTTCTGCATTATCATTTAAGTCTAAAGCTGAAACGCTATCTTTAGATATACCGCAGCATATGCAAACACCTGGTACTCAAAGTGCAGAGTATGGGGTGCCCTCAAAATATGAAGTCGATGTAAAGCGCAAGATGGAAAATTTTTATCAATCTGCCATTTTTACTGGCGGGTTAACACCTTTAGACAAGCTAAATGGGGTGATAACACCGAGTGGTTTACATTTCAGTATCCATCATAATGGCATTCCTGAAATAAGTTCAGAGAAGCATGAGTTACTGGTTCATGGTCATGTAGATAAGGCACTTAAATGGAGCGTGAATACACTCTTAAACTACCCTATGGTAAGTAAAATACAATTTCTTGAGTGTGCCGGAAATTCGGCAGCAAACGCGGTTGCTGATAGTCCAGTTGATGGATCTTGTACATCAATTCACGGGCAGGTTTCCTGTTCTGAGTGGACCGGAGTTCCTCTAAAGTACCTACTTGATGAGGTTGGAGTAAAGCCAAATGGAAAGTGGGTTATGTGCGAAGGGGCTGATGGCGGAAGCCATGTCAGGAATGTACCACTACAAAAATTGTATGATGATGCGATTATTGCGCTTTATCAAAATGGCGAGAGAGTTCGACCTGATCAAGGTTATCCGATGCGTCTTTTTTTACCTGGCTATGAGGGGAATATGAACGTTAAATGGATCCATAGAATGGAGATCTCTGATATACCTTCTCAAAGTAAGGATGAACAATCTTTATACGCTGAGTACACTCGAGATAATAAACTTCATCAATTTACTTTTCATATGGAAGTAAAATCCATTATTACAAAGCCATCAGGTCAGCAACAATTGCCAAATAAAGGCCTGTATGAAATTTCTGGATTAGCATGGTCTGGTCGAGGAAAAATTAAAATGGTCGAAATTTCCGTTGACGGAGGAAAAAATTGGCAAGTAGCAGAGCTTGAGGGTTTTACTATGGACAAGTCCTTCACTCGTTTTCGTATACCTTGGCAGTGGCGTGGCGAAAAATCTATTCTGATGAGTAGAGCTACTGATGAGTTTGGCAATAGACAGCCCACGCGTTCTGAATGGAAATCGAAGTTTTCCGATTTCACAATTAATCATTTCAATGCCATAAATGCTTGGGAAATTTCCAAAAACGGTAAAGTGAGTAATACTTATGTTTAGAATATGTATTTTTCTAATGATAACAATGACTTTTATGCTGAAAAGCTTCGCAGTTGAGAACATTAAAATTGTTACCGATGGTGGCCAGCCTATCTCCGAAAAAGAGCTATCAAAATGGCAGTATACGATATACCCAGATGGCAGGAATTTGCCTGAAGGAGAAGGCACTGCTCTTCAAGGAAAAGCAATTTATAATGCTCAGTGCATGGCGTGTCATGGTGAGTCTGGTAATAATGGAATTGGTCCCCGTCTAGTAGGGAAGCAGGGGTATCAAAATAACAGTAAAAATGTGTTAATGACAATGTCTGTTGGTGCTTGGCCTCATGCTACAACAATTTTTGATTATATCCGACGGGCTATGCCTCATTATGCTCCTAAATCTTTAACAGATGAACAAGTTTACGCTTTAACCGCTTATATTTTGAACCTTAATGGGTTAATAGCTAAAGATGAAAAACTGGATAACGTTGCACTATCAAAGATTCAAATGCCAAATGAATCTATCGCGATTAATATGTGGGAGCAAGAGGTTAATACACAAAAATAAAAGTAAAATAACTCTATTTTCTTATTGATAAATCCTCTTAAAAAGCAATTTTAAAATATAGTTGCTTTGTCTTTTAGGTAAACCTTATTTGCAGTGATAAAGTTTACCTCTACTATTTTTCTAGAAATCTGTATTTCATATACTTTAACTTTTTGTCACAAAGTGAACTATGCCACTACACTATGCATCAAGATCAAGTGATAGAGGTTGCTGATGGATTTGATGTAATTGCAGGTTCTTGTTACTGCTGGAATTATCTAACTGCCTATAAAACTCAAGTTTTAACAGTGCAAGGACATCCTGAATTTACCATGCCATTTTTTACGGCTTTTTTAAAAAATATAAAAGAAAAGTTTGATGAGGAGTTAATCAATAAAGCTCAATTTTCACTGCAAGGTAACATTAATAATAAAAAATTTAATCAGTTACTTAACCAATTTATCTATGGAAATATAGGCCTTACATACTAAAGTTCTTACTTTTTTTCACTTTAAAACTCGGACGGATAATTAACTGATAATATTCAATTCAAATATATTATTCGCCGAGATTATATTATTATTGGCTAATAACAGCTTACAGTTAAGGATTACGATGGAAGAAAAGTATATAGATGCGCTAAAGGCATTATCGGAACCTAATCGATTACGATTGTTTTGGCTTTTAGTACATATAGACAAGCGAATTAGCGTTGCGGAAGCGATGGATGTTACGGGTGATACTCAGTATAACGTTTCAAGGAACTTGAAAATGTTATATAAAGCAAGTTTGCTTACCCCTAGAAAGCAAGGGAAGTGGGTCTATTACACTTTAAGTGAACATAAATCTCTGCACTGGAAATCCTTAGTTGAGTCTATTAAATTGATACCGGAAAAGAACTTTTCTGATGTAACCAAACGTTGTTTAAAACGTCTATCTATGCGAGTAAATAACGAATGCGTTATCGGAGCTAACAGCGAAGAATGGCAATTAGCTATGGCTGAAAATTAGAGATCTAGCTTTGATACTTTGGGTAATAGTTTTACTATCAATCTACTATTTCCCAAATAAATGACTAAGCGTAGTAAAATAACTGGTTAAAGGGATTAAAGTCTAGGCATCGCTTCTCGTTCTTGAGTTAAGGTTCAATAACATCAAGGATATGGCAAGCGCCCATTGTCACTTTCAAGACGTATATATTCCTTAACCGGGGCAACAAAAAATCGAAGTGAATGCTAAGAATAGTGGCTCTGAATTTACTAATGTACCTGAATATATCAATCTTGATGATGTTTGCGTAATAGAGGAGTATCGCAAAATCAGAAATGATCACACGTTCAGCTATAGCAACAAGCTTTACTCTACAATCTATAAAAAATTGCATCCGAAATGTAGATTGCATCTAGTTTCTAAATATATTTGAAGTGGCAAAAGTTAGTATTCTAAGATGATCCCCGCAAGCCGCCTCACGCCATGAGGCTTTCAGTCAACTAAATATTTGTAATCAGTGGCGACTTTCTATCATGCAACGCTTGTAAATACTTAGCTTCAGAATACACCTTTAGTGACTTCCAACAACTAAACAATATGCGTTCCATTTAAATGCTAAACTCTTCACAGCGGCTTGATGAGAGCTTCCTTTGGCACGCTGTTGGTTATAATACAGGCCTGCCCAGAACGATCTTGGTACTGATTTTTCAGACCATTCGATGAAGGATTGTCGTAAGAACTTTGAGCATTGCCAACGCCAATGTACCCAACATTTTTTGCCGCTTCTTTCTGTCACTGGCGCTATTCTAGCGTACATTTGAACCTCTGAAGCTGTATTGAATTTGTCTCGATTTTCCCCCATAACAACAAGTAACTTTGGTGCTAAACAAGCTCCAGTTCCTGGCAAAGAGTTGAACAGTTCCGCATCAGGCATTTCTTTATAGATCTTCTCGATTTCAATACCGAAGTCTCGAATTGAACTAATCACCGTTTGGAGCTGTCTTGCAAGTGTGGTACTGAGTAATTCATGTGACTCAAGCACCGCATTATCGTTCGTGAGAACGGTTGACTTTTTGATTAAATCAATTCGTTTTTCAGCTAATGTAACTGCATTGCCACCATGACTATGAAAGAATTTTCTAATGGTGTTTTCATGTGATCTTTGCAACTTTTGTAAGCTCGGCCAACGCATAATGAAATCCATAAATAGCTTTGTATCACGATGAGAAAACCATGTAAGCAATTGAGGATAATACTGTTTTAGCGTATTGATTAATCGATTACTGAAACGACGTCTATCATCTACAAGTCGGCGCCTTTGTTCAACAAGAAAAGAAAGCTTACGCATTGGCTCACTTGCTAATTTTAAAGGCTTAACTTTATTTGGATATTTGATCATAAGATCTAATGCAAACTCCGCATCCGTAGAGTCGTCTTTTGCTCCGCTTGGATAAAATGTTTCTCGATACTTAGCAAGCATTGCAGGATTTACAGGAAAAATAGTGATGAAGTTATATTTTTGGAGAGCATAAACAATCGGCCCTCGACAGAGTTCAACAGCGGCGTGAATATGGCATTTATATTTGTTCCTAAGATCTGTAACCCACTCATCAATAGATTCTGGTGAGCTGTCAATAACAATAAATTTTTTAGAGCCATCAGGACATTGAATACAAACATCATGTTTTTGAGTTGCCCAATCAATTTCAATGTGTAATATAGGATCTTGTTTAATAGTCATGTGTGATCTCCTTATAGTAATGTCAGGAGAAAAAAAAGCTCTTCGAAAGCAATATAGCCAGCAGTTTAGAGCAAGCCCTGAGTATTCGTTTATGAGCTTAGGAGTACCTGCGACATCGAAAGCAAAGCAGGAAACATTAACTGTGTTTTGAGCTTGTTATTCGTATGAAGCAGGCACATGACCTGAACTAGTTAAGTATGGTTTAATTCAGGACTGAAAGACTATAATAAGCATACAGGAGACATACCCTCATCTACCCTTTCGACTGACAACAACGCCCCCAAAGCGGTTATAGTTATTTTTAATAATAAAAATGAAGTACAGCGCTACATCTAAGATGATTTCTCCCCCAAAGCGAGTGAAGTTATAGCCTAATAGCCAAGCTTGCGATATGAAAACGGTTGCAGATAATGCTCTACAACCGTTATCTAAAAAAACACTTATAACTCAAACAGAACATCACTACGGATTATATATTTAATCCCGTCAGTAATCGGTACCGAACTATGAATACAATGTAAAGGGTGCATGCCGTGCGGAAAGCATAATATGCCGCCAGCAGGGGTTCTAATATCTACATTTTTAACCTTGTCATTTCTTGTTGCTGGTTGAGTCGAATCATCAGCATTGACTAAGAAACGTGTTTCACCACCGTGGAAGTCTTCGGTTAAGAAAATTAAAAATGTCATTTGGCTATAACGATCAGGGTAAGCATTAGCAATTAAATCATCATTAATAATACGACTGCCCGGCCAAGAGCCATCTGAGTGTGGTTTGAAGTAGTCTTCGGCGTTATAACGATAAAAACGAAAACGTGCATTGATCCCCAACGCTTTACTGCCACCAAAAATAGCGTGTCTGTCATCCATTAAGTGCGCAATACGTTGCCAAATAATACCATCAGTTTGTTCATCAACTATCCACGTTAAGCTATCATTATGGCGAACACTGCGTGGCAGAGAAACAGCGGCATCGGGTAAAAAACCCAACTGTTCGCTAATACTCACTAGTGTTTCGCACTCTTCTTGCGTCAATACGTTCAGTAACTGAAAGGCTCCGGGCACTTGCGCTAAGTCGTGTCGCTCAACATTGCTGACATCAACATTTTCGCTCAAGTTTGCTGGGTTTACCTTGCGGTTACCCCATGCAGGTAACGCTGGATGCTCAGCTCCGGGCTCTAAAGCGGCAACAAAAAAATCACTTACTGTATCTGTTTTTTGGTTCATATATTTCTCTATATTTTACTTAGCAGTCATTAAAAATGACTGCTAAGTTTATGTTTCAATTATTTTTCAAGTGGTATTCACGTGATATCAGCGACTTATTTATTGATAACTCTCACTTGAGAAAACTGGCGATGACCGGCAGCAGTGCCATGAAAACCGAAACCACTTTGCTTAGCGCCAACCCAAGGTCCAAGACCTCCAGCGCCTTTATTTATTGCTACCATGCCCGCTTCCATTTGCTCGGCAACATCATTTGCGCCAGCACCACCAAATACCACCGCAGCTAAGCCGTATGGGCTAGCGTTGGCTCGCTCAACCGCTTCAGACAAATGATTAAAGCGACTAATAGCCACTACTGGCCCAAAAGTTTCATCTTGCTCTAACGTCATATTAGGTGTGATACCCGTGACAACCGTCGGTTGTATATAAGGCAACTCGTAATGAGGTTTGCCGAGTAAAAACTTCGCGCCTTTAGCGTTAGCATCTTCTAATTGAGACAAAACATTAGCATGCTGCTTAGGATTAACAATCGGTCCAATATTGACATGTTGTTGATCCCAAGGGCCTGCTTGATAGCGACGTGCTAACGCGACCACTTTCTGCTCAAACTCATCGGCAACACGCTCATCAACATAAACTCGTTCAGTAGATGTGCACATTTGACCGGTATTTTCAAAGGAGCTAGCGACAGCAAACTGAACCGCTTTATCTATATCTGCACTGGCCATAACGATAAGCGGATCATTGCCACCCAACTCCATCACTAAACGCTTAAGCCCTGACGCGGCACTTGCCATAATATGCTTGCCTGCAGCGAGTGAACCGGTGAAAGCAACCATGTTAATGTCGGCATTAACCAAGGCTTTACCTGTTTCTGCATCACCATGTGCAATTTGTAATACATTTTCAGGCAGTACCTGATTCAACGTGCTAACAAAAAGTTCAGCAACCAACGGGGTTTCTTCTGAGGGTTTTAACACCACACTGTTACCCGCAATAAGCGCCGGTAATAATAAATTATTCGCCATCGCCAGTGGATAATTCCACGGAGAAATAACAGCTACTACACCTAAAGGGCGATATTGCATTTCACCCTCACGCCCCATTGATTCGCTCTGCAGTGCTTGCGCTATTTCTTGAGCAAAATAAGCCGTGTTTTGGATAGTGCCACCCACTTCATAACTCGCTCTTCGGTGATCTTTCCCCATTTCTTTACTGATCAATAATGTTAGCTCATCATCTACTGCGTTAAGCGCTTCGTAAGCCTTAACTATTTTTTGTTGGCGCTCACCAAGAGATAAAGCAGACCAAGATTTTTGTGCATTTTTTGCGCGTAAAACTACCGCTGGCATGTCGGCTGGCTCAGTAATGAGCACATCGCCCAGTGGCTTTCTATCGATAGGATTATAAGAGGTGAGCGTTGGCATAATATAGTTTCCTAAAATGGTATTAATACTTATGTGAGCTTACATACCTCACAAAGTGTAAATTGGTTATATGGCTGTATTATGCTAGAGTAGTTAATTAAAGCAACCAGTATACTTTTAGTAACCACCTTAGTTGAAATGTAAATAAAATGAAAAACACAACAAAAACAAATAGTAGTGTGAAAAAAATAAATTTAGAAAGCTGCGAGCAACCTTGCCTCATTGAACGAGGTATGCGAGTTTTAGGCGGGAAGTGGAAAGCGTCTATTTTATGGCATTTAAAAGACGGCCCTGTACGCTTTAACGAATTATCACGCATGTTAGCTGGCGCAAGTAAGAAAATGGTTGATCAGCGATTGAAGGAATTAGAAGCGCAAGGGTTGGTTACTCGGGAAGTAATTAGCGATCGCCCTATTGCCGTTGCCTATGACATAACAGACTTTGGCCGCACCGCATTAGATATTTTAGAGAAACTAAAAGATTGGACTGAAGATAACAACATCTAACCATGGCTCAACATTTTAGTTATGAATCAATCAAGTACTGCCTGCTATTAGCTTATTGCCTTTATCTGATGAAGTAAACTCTGGTATTCAGAGGCATCAGCTTAAATTTACACAACGACAATTTACTTAATCACTAATTCTTCGACCTTATGCACTATCGTTTCATACCAATGTTCATGTATAATCGCGCGCATTATTTTACATTTTTTATAGTTGTTATAGTTATGAGTTAACGCTTCAACTTAACTCATCTAAACACTCGCTACGGAACCTCTATGTTAGCTGCAAACAATATTACCCAACAGTTCGGTGCTAAGCCGTTATTTGAAAACATTTCACAAAAATTTGGCGGTGGAAATCGCTATGGTTTAATCGGCGCTAATGGCTGTGGTAAATCAACCTTTATGAAAATTTTGGGTGGTGATTTAGAGCAAACGTCTGGCAACGTTAATTTAGACCCTAATGAGCGCATTGGCAAATTACGCCAAGACCAATTCGGCTTCGAAGAATGTTCGGTTGTTGATACGGTGATCATGGGCCATACCAAGTTATGGGCGATTAAAGAAGAACGTGACGCTATCTATGCTTTGCCAGAAATGAGCGAAGCTGATGGTATGCGTGCTGGTGACCTGGAAGCAGAATATGCTGAAATGGATGGTTACAGCGCAGAAAGTCGTGCTGGTGAACTATTAATGGGCGTTGGTATTCCAGTTGATCAACATTACGGTTTAATGAGCGATGTTGCACCAGGTTGGAAATTGCGTGTGCTATTAGCCCAAGCACTGTTCTCTAACCCAGATATTTTATTACTTGATGAGCCAACCAACAACTTGGACATTCACACCATTCAATGGTTGGAAGAAACCTTGAACGAGCGTGACTCAACTATGATCATTATCTCGCATGACCGTCATTTCTTAAACAGTGTTTGTACACATATGGCCGATTTAGATTACGGTGAATTACGTGTATTCCCAGGTAACTATGATGAGTACATGCTAGCGTCTACGCAAGCTAGAGCACAATTAATGGCTGATAATGCTAAGAAAAAAGCACAAATTGGCGAGTTACAAGCCTTCGTTGCGCGTTTTTCTGCCAATGCATCAAAAGCCAAGCAAGCCACTTCACGCGCTAAGCAAATTGATAAAATTCAATTAGCGGATGTGAAAGCCTCAAGCCGTGTTAACCCGTTTATTCGCTTTGAACAAGAAAAGAAACTATTTCGTAACGCCCTTGTGCTCGAAGATATGAGCAAAAGCTTTGATGATAACCTGGTATTAAACAATCTTAACATGATGATCGAAGTGGGCGAACGTGTTGCTATTATCGGCCAAAATGGTATCGGTAAAACCACATTTTTACGCACAATTATGGGTGAAGCTGACTATCAACCCACCTCAGGTTTATATACTTGGTCTGAAAACGTTAACATTGGTTACTACGCACAAGACCATAGTCATGAATTTGAAAATGACATGACTTTATTTGAGTGGATGAGCCAATGGCGTCAACCAACCGACGACGAGCAAGCAGTTCGTGGTTATTTAGGACGTTTATTATTCTCTGCTGATGATATTAACAAGTCAGTAAAAGTGCTTTCTGGTGGCGAACAAGGTCGTATGTTGTTCGGTAAAATCATGATGCAAAAACCAAACATTTTGGTTATGGATGAACCGACTAACCATATGGATATGGAGTCTATTGAATCATTGAATATGGCGATGGAACAATTTGAAGGCACTATTTTATTCGTCAGTCATGACCGTGAGTTTGTTTCAAGTTTAGCAACACGTATTATTGAATTAGAAACCGGTGGCTACACTGACTTCGCAGGTACTTACGACGAGTACTTAGCGTCACAAGTTTAAATTTTAGCTTCTGTTTAATTTTTACTTAACTTTAGTAATACACCATTAAAATGGCATTATCACTTTTGTAGATAATGCCATTTTAGATTTAAAATTGTTCTTCCCTATTTTTCCCTCTTACTCTTTAAGGAAATAAAGTGCTTAGTTATCGCCATGCCTTTCACGCCGGAAATTTTGCTGATGTTTTAAAACATTCTGTACTGACCTTAGTACTTGAATACATGACCCGAAAAGATAAAGGTTTTTATTATATCGATAGCCATTCAGGCGCGGGCATGTATCAATTAGCTGATGAATACGCACAAAAAACCGGTGAATATAAAGACGGTATTGCAAAATTAATTGAAAATGACGACTTACCTGAAGCCATACAGCCATATATTGATTTAGTAAAAATCTTGAACGAAAATTCAATAGATGACAATGGTGAAATTACGCTTTACCCTGGCTCACCAGGTATTGCTCGCCAATTTACGCGTCGACAAGACAGTGTGCATTTATTTGAGTTACACCCTACTGACATTGAACATTTAAAAGAATACAGCCAACGTTGGAATAAATCTCACGTTAAACAATCTGACGGGTATCAAGGTGTATTAGGTTTAGTACCACCGCCTAACCGACGTGGCGTAGTATTAATTGATCCCCCATACGAATTAAAAGAAGATTACATTAAAGCCGTTCGTACCATAGTAAATGCTTATAAAAAGTTTGCCACAGGCACTTATATTTTATGGTATCCCGTGGTTAAGCGTGAGTTAGTTGAACAGATGCAAAGCGCCTTTACAAAAAGTGACGTACGTAATGTTCTACAGGTAGAATATTGTCAAAAAGCCGATACCCAAGAATACGGTATGACAGGAACCGGCTTATTTATTGTTAATCCACCTTGGCAGTTAACGAAACAGCTAGAAGAGATTTTACCTTATTTAATAGAAAAGTTAGGCAACCAAGAAAGTAACTTTATCTTACAACAATTAATTGCCGAGTAAGTGACTTGAAAATGAAATAGCGATTATTGTACTACAATTCTAGGGTCATAAGGATTAGTAGCACAACCTTCGACATTGACTTCATAGTAGTAATCGCCTTCGTTTTTTATTTTACAACGAACTTTACCATTAGGATCGGCACTATAGGTGCATTTTTTAAAAGGTGATTTATCGGTAAAGTTAATATTAAAACTATCTCCGGTACTTGTTTGCCAAGTAATGTATTTCTCTTTTTTTGAACAAACACATTCAGGATCATTCTTACAAGGGTTTTTATTAGCTGCATATAATATTGCACAGTTATTTTCATTTTTTGAAGGTGTTACTTCAAGCACACAATGCGAAGCAGCATCAACATGAATGATCAATTCTCTATCTTTGGCATTATTTCTCTCAGCAAAGGCCAGCATAGAACAGCTAGTAATAAGCAAGAGTATGCTGCCTCTAATAACTTTTAATAACTTCATTTTTTGAATATTCATTGAATTCCCTTTTTCTTGTGAATAGGTTTAACTAATTTCTGTAACCATAGTTTATAGTCGTAAAACTGCGGATCTGCCAATAAAAGCTTTGATGGATAACCTAACAATATAGCTTTTTCAATAAATAGTTTGATAGCATCAACGTCAAAACAATTTATTGAAACTATCGCTAAATCATAATAAATGTAAGGGTCTTGAATATTATTTGTTAGTACTATTTCTTGGTGAACTTTCGCTTGTTCACACTGTTCTAATTCAGAATAATAACGAGAAATTTGTGCTTGTAAACTAGGATATTTATCGTTAATAAGAGCATTTTTTTGCGCTAATTCAAGCCCTTTTTGATAAGCTAATTTAGCATTAGGTCGTTTATTTTTACTGTATTTGTATGCATCACCTAAATTACCCCAAACAGTGGGATCTAAAGGCGATAACTCTGCACTTTTTAAATACATTTCTGCCGCATTTTCAAACCGTTGCATAAAAAACAGTACCGTTCCTAGGTTTGAATAAGTTACCGAGATAGGCTCAATTGCTAATGATTTAGACCAAGCAACATTAGCCTGTTCAAAGTCTAGCACCATATAATAAACAGCGCCTAAAGCATTAAAAACCATAGCAGTATTTTTATTAATTAAGGTTACTTTGTTAAATTGACTGATCGCTTGTTCATAGCGGCCTGAATAAAACAAAAACAAGCCATAGTCATAGTAGTTTTTCCAATTACCCCGTTCAAGATTAATCGCTTGTTGATATAAGTTTTCAGCTCTGCTTATTTGCCCAAGCTTTGTATACAACTCAGCCAATGAAATAAAAACTTCGCTCGCGTCTGGTTTAATCAGTTTTGCCTTATTTAAATGCTGTTCAGCTTTTTGGTATTGTCCATTCACCCGATAAAGTGTGCCTAGCGCTAACTGTGACTCAAATGACACCATCTCATTACTTGCAATTAACTGACAAACATTTAATCCTTTTTGATATTCATTGGTATCATCGTTAAGTAAATACTTATCTAAATAGATATGACATAGTGCCGAAGATGCCTGCACAAAATCTGGATCTAATTGTAATGCTTTAAGAAATAATTGCTCTGCCTGATATAAAGCTTTAATACTTTTTGAATTTCGATACTTTTCTTTACCTTGTAAATAAGCATCGTAGGCTAAAAAACTTTCAGTCGGCAGATAATTGCTATTATTTAGCGATTTATCACCGACAATAAGCCAATGTAATGCATTAATAATTTTGCGCGATAGTTCGTTATAAAGTAAAACCAATTCATTTGTTGAACCTTTGGACTCGTCAGACCAAACCTGAAAACCTGTTATTACATCGGTCATAACCGTATTTATGATTAATGTTCCGTTAATCGTTTTAGACTTTCCTTCAACAATATATTTCACACCTAATCTATTTTTAATTTGTGTAATGCTTGCTTTCGGTCCTAGAGCATCTATCGCTCTCATTGAAGACACTTTGAACGCAGGCTTTAATGCAACTAAGTTAATGAGTTCTTCTTGTAAGCCTGAGATAAAATATTGTGGATTATTAACCGTATCAGTCGCATGAAAAGATAAAATAGCAACTGCATTTTCAGTAAAATTTGCCTGTGGAGCCTTATCTTCATTTACAGCGTTGATTGGTTGTATGCTACTTTCATTTTCAATTTTCTCAATAAGGTGAGTGGAAACGTAATAAATAACCAATAAAATAATTAAGACAAAAAAGCTATCAATAGCAAATTGGCGATAGATGAATCGATGCTTTTTTGTATTTTCGTGATTAAATTTTTTTCTTATTTTAAATTCTTTTAACCACTGAAAACTGATAACAATGGGAAATCCGACCACTAAACATAAAGCAGCAACTTTTCCGCCCCATGTTGGAACATCAAAAATGGGTAAAATAATTGAAAACACCTGCAGTAATACCCAAGATACAACTAGATATGCCGCACTCGCATTAATTAGACGACTGCTCTTTAATAATGAAAAAGATAATTTCCACTTTTTTTCTGAATCAATAATTTGCCCTGCTTGATCGGCAGGGAAAGGCCAGATGCTGTTCCTTGACTTAGTAATCGTAGGCAGAAGCATACGATAACCTTTACGAGGTATAGTTTGAATATAGGTAGGACACTCTTTGTGATCATCAAGCACATGGCGAATTTCACTAATGATATGAGTTACATTATTTTTTGCCGCATGATTATCACCCCAGCCAAATGATAAAATTTGTTCTCTAGATACAATTTCACCGTTAGTCGATGATAAAAAAAGCAATATTTCCATTGCCTTAGGCGCCAAATGATATCGTTGACCATTTCGAATAATCACCCCAAGATCCGGTTCAATAACAATTGAACCTAATTGAAAGCCTTGATGTAATTCTCCATCGACGCTAAAGCGACTATTAATGCTATCTAATAAAGGTGTTGCTTGTGGTTCATCTCTCGCTGACACGTAATGTTAGCCTTACAAGAAAAGAGCACAGCATGCCTTTGGGCAACTCTTTATTATTGAGTTTAAGGGACAAAAATCACTTATAAGTATTGTTTACAATAGAAAAAATAGCGAATTAGAGTGACCATCAAAACCAGATATAATTGTATTTAATTTAGCCGACTTCTTAGTTAAATTAAGAGATTTCATAGCTAAAAATTATAAATTTAATAAATAAAGCCGTTGATAATAATCAGCTGCAAACTCTGTGTTAAAACAAACCATAATTAAGCGCTATAAACTAAAAACCCGCATGGCCATCAATACATGGCATGCGGGTTTTATAATGCTGATTAAGAGCAAAAACTAAAAAATTACTCCACTTCGTCAATATCGCTACTTTCAATCTCTTTCGGCGCAACAGCTTTCTTACGTTTCAATACCGGCAAATCACCGGCATCATCGGCTAAAAAGCTCTTCTTAACAATTTTCTTAGCTTTTGGCTGCTTAGGCTGTTTTATCGATTTTTTATTATCTTGTATTTTAACATCGATTTTAATTTTTCTAGGCTTTAATCCCTTAAATTTAGCCTTTAAACCATCAACAATATCAAAAGTAAGCTTTTGTTGTAAAAAACCTTCAACATTTTTAAAGCTTAACCAGTCTTTTGGTCCAACAAAAGAAATGGAGTCGCCTTTACTACCAGCTCGTCCTGTCCGGCCAATACGATGAACAAATTCTTCTGTATGCTTTGGCATATCAAAGTTAATAACGTGCGAGACATTAATTAAATCTAAACCACGAGAGGCTAAATCTGTAGTGATCAAGATTTTTTGTTGGCCTTTACTAAAGCCATCCATAATTTGATTACGTTGGCCTTGATTTAGCTCACCACTTAATGCAACAGTGCTTAAACCTTGTTCAGTGAGCAAGGTTGAGAGTCTGTCGGTATCCGCACGAGTAGCAGTAAAGATAATCATTTGTTGATGATCTTCAGTATTAATAAAATACTGAAGAAGCTTCTCTTTATGGCTTAAGTTATCGCAAAAATAGAAACGTTTAGTAATATCTTTATGCTCAGTATGAGCGCTACCAATGGCGATACGCTTTGGTTTTTTTAGTAAGGCTAATGCGAAGTCATTAACTTGTGCATGATCTAAGGTTGCTGAAAACATTAATGTTTGACGTTTTCTGTGATCGGCAGCTTTATTGATTTGTGCTAGTTGCTCAGCAAAGCCTAAATCTAGCATGCGATCAGCTTCATCAAGAATCAATAACTCTAAACCCGTTAAGTAAAAGTGTCCTTGTGAAAGGTGATCAGCTAAACGCCCTGGTGTCGCGACAATAAAATGCGGGTCTTTCTCTAAAGTTTTAACTTGATCATTAAAATTCTCACCACCAAGAATTAATACCGCTTTAAACTGTGAGCCTGAGGTGAACATTCTTAATTGAGTAAACACTTGCTTAGCAAGCTCACGAGTAGGAGTTAAAATAACCACCCGCGGATCACGTTTACTCAAAGCGCGGTTTTTTAATAAGCGCTGCATTGCAGGAATAATAAACGCTAGTGTTTTACCAGATCCTGTTTTGGATGATGCGATCAAATCATGACCTGTCATAGCAGCAGGAATGGCCTGTTGCTGGATTTCAGTAGGCTCGCTAAAACCTAAATGTTCAACGGTTGCCATTATTTTACTATCTAATCCAAAATCACTAAACTGCAAACTTACTCTCCACTTACTCAAAAACTAGGTAAAAATTAAAATCTATTACCGCATTATAACCTGATATGTAGGATATTTGGCTAAACTATTTAGCCAAAGCGTTAAAATTATCTAGCCCGTATTAAAAAGCTTACTTTTGATTAATTATTACCAATATTATTGTAGCCCAAGAACTTAAAAATAAATTTATTCAACCTTATTTGAGCTATAACAAATAAACTCTTGTGGTTTATCGATAGAATGACTAAGTAATAGCGACACTAACAAAGCTAGTATCAGCTATTAAGTAAACTAGACTTAAGGGTGATAAAATGAAGCCTGATCGACATACTGCAATGTGCATATTAATTAAACAAGTAAGGGATGACTTTCCATTTACCTTGCCTGAAGCACAAATTTGCGCGGGAAAATGTGTGGGTTGTGCAAAGAAATTGCTAGAATTAGCAGATACTGAATTGTCTGATTGGGAAGTTCGCTTGGCAAATAATGAACAGCCTACGTTCGGTGATATTAGTCGTTTGGCTAAATTATGTAAAAATATCCGCAGAGGTTTAGTACGTAACGAATTAGTAGAATAATATTTTATCTGCAAGCTCGTACGTAACTATTTAAGTTGCCAGCTTAAGATTACAACAACTATGTATAGCTAAAGTTAGGCTGTGTAATAACCTATGTGATCAGGTATTATGCTCTGAATGACAATATCAAAGATAGAAAAACACTTGCCTACTCAGATCTCCACTTACCTGGTGATAAAAGCCAAAAAATCAGACAAAAAAGACATTCAACGCTTCTATAAAACTCAACGTTACGCAGCTGGCTTTATTGGGCATGACCACGCTTATTTTATAAAGCATAATACAGAGATTATTGCTTGCGTGATCATATCAGCAGGTCAAGAAAGTGGGCTATTTTGGTTACTGCATGGGTTAGTTATTGACTCCGAACATCGTGGTAGCGGCATAGCAAGTTTATTATTACGCACTGTCATAGCCGAGCAGGTTTTCAAAGAAGAGAACAAACAAGTCCGTTATGACAATATCATTTGCTTTGCTGATCAGGCATTAGCAACACTTTACTTGTCGAATAAGTTTGTCAGTCACAACACAGCAAAAGATATTGCACAATTACCCGATGAATTTCGTCAGCGCTTTTTACGCTATAGAGAAAATCATAAAAACTTATGCTGTTACTTTTATAATGCTAATTTTCCATACTGTGCTTAGCAGCAATGAGTGTATTCTTTAATAGGCATGCTATCGTCATAGGACCTACACCACCTGGCACTGGTGTAATTGCACCGCACTTATCAACAACCTCATCATAGTCAACATCGCCAACAAGCCTGACTTTGCCTTCATGATTTATGATCCTGTTAATACCGACATCAATTACCGTGGCACCTTCTTTAACCCATTCAGCCTTAACAAATTTAGCAATACCGACAGCAGCAACTAAAATATCAGCTTGTTGACAAACTTCGGCTAAGTTAATTGTTTTTGAGTGTGCAATAGTTACTGTGCAGTTTTCTTGTAGTAGCAGTATAGCGACGGGCTTACCAACAATGTTCGAACGACCAATGACCACGGCATGTTTTCCAGATAGATCATTACCTAAGTGTTGCTTTGCCAATATAATACAGCCTTGTGGCGTACATGGTACTAATGCCCCTGGTTCACCATTAAATAATCGACCGGAGTTCAGCGCATGAAAACCATCAACATCTTTGTTCGGATTTATAGCCGAAATGATAACACTTTCATCAATATGTTTTGGTAAAGGTAACTGCACCAAAACACCATGCACACTATTGTCATTATTTAACTGCTCTAATTGTTCTAGTAGCTCCAATTCGCTTGTAGTGGCTGGCAACTTAATTTCATTAGAAATCATACCGACTTCTTGTGTTTGTTTTACTTTATTTTTCACATAGATCTGACTTGCCGGATCATCCCCAACAACGATTACCGTTAGACTTGGAGCAAGACCATGACTCAATTTTAATGCAGATACTTCAACAGCTAGTTGCTCTCTTAATTTTTTTGCTGTTAACTTTCCATCAATATTCATTATTATTTTTCTCATCAGGTAAATAGAAACATTGGTCACGACTTAAGTTAAAACTTAAAGCATATATTAATCTGCCATCGTATTGAATAAATGAAGATTTTACAAAGATCTACCAGCAATAAATAGACATTAAATGCATTTAAATTTAAAGATGAGTTAATTACGGCAACTAAATTCTGATATTAATTTAGAAGAAAAGACAAACACAGGAAGAATTACGATGATGACTAAGAGCGAACGGCATTATACGAACAATACAAAGCGACAATAAACAATAGTGATACTCATCAAGCACCAGAAAGCAAAAAAACCGTAACGTTAGCTACGGATTTCTGACGTGCAAAGATGCGCTAATGTCGTGGGCATATGAATATGCAGCAACGACCTCACATAAAAAGAAGAACACCCACACGCTCTTTACCACCGGCGCTAACACGTTTGACGTGAAGGGATTCACTAATGGTGCGCGTGAATCAATGCACAAGAACGAGCACTTCTGCGTCTCTTTATATAGCGAATTTCCTACAAGGATGTAGGTCACTAGGACAACGCAGGAGCAGTTGCCGAGGGTTCAAGGGGGCCACGGTGCTATTGTCGCAATTTTTTATTTAAACGTTAGATAGCAAAAAGATTTGAATGTCAGAAAGCAAAAAACCCGTAGCATTAGCTACGGGTTTTTCTTAATAGAAGCCTAGCAATGTCCTACTCTCACATGGGAACTCCCACACTACCATCGGCG
>Ga0209345_10000682_pt1 | contig 43661 bp, 64 predicted proteins | sample Cruoilmetagenom7_FD_187294 | JGI IMG/M metagenome (GOLD analysis project Ga0209345, IMG submission 187294) | Oil polluted marine microbial communities from Coal Oil Point, Santa Barbara, California, USA - Sample 7 (SPAdes) (version 2) | ecosystem: Environmental > Aquatic > Marine > Oil seeps ...
GTGTAACAGATACAGACGGTTCCCAGTCTACTATGGATGTGAACTTATCTGCATCTGTTACACAAAAACCCCCTGTTAAAACAACCCAAACCCCTTCAACCGATGCTCGTGCAAAAATGGCTGAAGATTCTCGTAATGCATGGAAAACTGGAGCAAAAAGCTGATGTCAGCACAAACTTCCTATTCACGACTACAAGCCGTCGCTTATGCCGGTATGATTTATGCACTTGCTCCCCGTGATATTGCATCGCGAGCAGCAGAAGGTGACATCGCCTTTGGTATCGCAGTTTCACGCGGTTCTGATCCTGATACCCAAGTGGTTCCTGGGGGAGCAACTGGATTTATGGGTATCTCCGTTCGTGCCCTCGATCAAGAAGGTGTTGCTAACACTGGTGCCATTCAGTATGACGACGAAGAAACCGTCGCCGTTATGCGAAGCGGTTATATCTGGGCGGTTTGTCCAACTGGATGTGTTCCCGGCGATGTGGTTAACTATGTTGACGCGACCGGTGTTCTGGATTCTGGTGCTGCGGTCGCTGGTGAAACTTCCCTCGATAATGCTCAATGGGAAACCACTACTGCCGCGGGCGAAATCGGTCTCATCTCTCTTACCTCTCAACCCACAACTGCTGGTGTCTAATTAAATACTGGCCGGGTATTTAATTGTTTAATCACTGTTAGTATTTAAAAAGGCAAAAATGATGAAAGTAACATTACAAGATGGTTCTGTAGTAACATTGGACGCGGCACTTGCTCGAGCAGTCGAGGATACATATTTCGATGCTAACGGTGCTGTATTTTTTCAACGACAACTGGAGCACATCAAAGCACGAAGCTACGATGTCCGTTATGCTGAACTGAAAGCTCGTCAGCTTTTCCCAGTATCCAACGAAGCGGGTCCCGGTATCACAAGCATCACATTCCGCACCTACGATCAAGTTGGTTCTGCGAAGATTATCCAGGCTTATGCAGATGATCTGCCTCGTGCTGATGTCGCCGGTAAAGAAACCTCGATTCCTGTTCGTTCAGTTGGTGTTTCTTATGGTTATAGTCTTGATGAAATTCAAGCCTCTCAGTTGACCAACACTGGTCTTGACCAACGACGAGCGAATGCCGCGGTTCGTGCCAATGAGCAGGTTATCAACGACGTCGCAATGTTTGGTAGTGCGGATGACGGTTTGCCTGGTTTCTTCAGCAATCCGAATATCCCAACAGGCAATGTTGTGGATCCAGGTGGCGGTACTGAGTGGGTCAACAAGACTCCTGACCAAATCCTGTTTGATGTGAATGATCTGTTCGCAGACATCTTCGAAACCACCTTGATGGCGGAACGTGGAAACACTCTGCTTATTCCACCTGCACAGTGGTCCTACATCAGCTCCACTCCTCGGAGTTCTACCAGTGATACTACTATCCTGCAATATCTCGTGCAGAACAGTCCGTATCTGAATAGCATCGAAGATGTTATTCCTCTGAATGAATGTCAAGCATCTCTCAATGCAACATTCACCAATGATGGCATGGTGGCATATGATCGTAACCCAGAAAAACTGGAACTTGAAATCCCAGTTGAACTTGAGATGCTTCCGATTCAACAGAAGAACCTCGAGTTCGTTATTCCTGGTCGTTCACGATTAGGCGGAGTTAACATTTATTATCCTCTGTCTGCTGCAATCGCCGAGGGTATCTAACCACCCCTGCGGCGAAAGTTGTCGCAGGATCTTTTTCTTTTAAACAATTATAGAAGGTAAGTAATATGGCCGGTGTTATGAACAACTCAGCTCGTCAGTACAATTTAAAAAGTGCTGATCCTAAATTAGGGCGGAATACTACTGTCCGTCTTCATCCAGGTTTTAATGTTGTCAAGGATGAAGAATGGGCGGTAATCAAAAAGCTCAGTTACACCCGTGGATTAAAAAGAGCGGGAATCTTGGACTTTGGCCCTGTCGCAGATAAAAAAGTAACAGGAGCAAACAAGAAAACCGCCGCATCAAAATCCAAATCTACACCTATTGCTAAAAAACCACCTGTAACGGAATAAGGTAAATCTCTGTTTGTCTCCCTCTGCAATAGATTTTGCGGAGGGGGAAGAAGTTACGATTGTGAGAAGTTTACCTATGAGTATCAAATTTGATAACCGTGTCAGTTGGATGGACATTGTTGCTTTTACTGGTGTTATCATATCAGCCTTGTATTTTGTTTTTGCACAAGGTGGAGCAATTGAAAAAGTTGAAATTGCACAGGGTTATATACAGGAAGACATTGACCGTATTGAAGCGGAAAGCGATGCTAAGATAGATCATTTTCGTCGTGAAAGCGATGAGAAGATTAATACTGTGAAGCGGGAAGTACAAGATACAAGACAGGAACAAAAAGAAGGCTTCGATAAACTTGAAAAAAAGCTAGATAAGCTGATAGACCGAGCACTCAATGACCGTTAGTATCACCGACATTCGTACGAGATTTCCAGAATTTTCTGATGATACAGAATATCCGGATCCCACTATTCAGCTTTTTATTGATGATGCCGTCAATGTATTTATGGGAACGGATGAAGTTCGATGGGGAGGTAAGTACGATTATGCACTTGCATATTTAACTGCACACCTATTGGCCTCTGGAGAAAATACGGAGTTAGGAGATACCTCTGCTTCCTCCGGACCTATCTCATCTAAAAGTGTCGCTGGAGTCGCGGTAGCTTATGCTGTTGTCGCCAAGGACAGATCTGAGGGTGATAGCTTTTTAGCAAGTACATCGTATGGTCAAAGATATATCACCATTAGAAATCGCTGCTTTGTTGGAGTTTTAATTGCTAATCAGTTATGAGATCAAGAACTGTAATTCGTAAAAAACCTGATGATGCTATAAAGAAGCTTGAAGCACTTGCTAAAAAGCTAGATGGTCCTAATGCTGTTAAGGTTGGTTTACCAAAAGATTCAAATGCCTATCCTGATGGGACATCTGTTATCGCAGTAGGAGCAGCTCACGAATTCGGTAGTGATGCACAGAATATTCCGCAACGTAGTTTTCTAAGACAAACTATGATAGAAAATAAAAAAGAATATAAGCGGATGATGACCAGATTAATGAAAAAGGTTGCAAAAGGCGAGATGACGAAAAAAGAAGTTTTGCGACTGCTAGGGTTAAAAGTACAGAATGATATTATTGGAAAGATTTCAGATGGTATATCTCCAGAGTTATCAACACGAGAAGGAACAGCATTAATTGACACTGGACATCTTCGTCAATCTATAACTTTTAAAGTTGGAGACGAATAATGCCTGTAAATGTCTCAGCTGCGATTTGCAAAGATACTGCAGAAAAGATAGTAGTTACACGGTTCTCTGCTGGCAGTTATGTAAATGGTATTTATCAAAAAGGTGGAACATCAGATTTTAAAACTTTAGCAAGTGTGCAGCAACCGACGATGAAACAGCTGCAGCGATTACCAGAAGGTCTTCGCGATAAAGACATCATGCTATTTGTATCCAAAAAATCGTTAAGAGGAACAAGCGACAGAGATAACATATCTGCTGATATGGTAACTCACAAAAGTATCCAGTATGAAATCACCGACGAAGGTAACTGGTCATCATACGGATACACCTCTGTTTTTGGCATAAGAATACCATGATACTCGAAGAAACACTTAATCGTCTGCTGCGGGATACTGTAGATTTGATTTTAACAACCCCTGGGTTTAGCATAAAAGCAAAACAGAAAGATGCTCCGCGACCACAGGGATCCTATGCTTCGATAGACTTCTTAAGCGATGAAGCACTTGGTTGGGAAGAGATTATACATGCAAACCAAGTGGACCCTGAAAATCTGGATGCTGAAATAAGAGGTATGAGAACCGTTGGAATGTCAATCGGTTTTTACAGGGATAATGCAAGAGATAATGCTAGGTTTGTTAGAACAGCACTTGCCAGAGAATCCGTGCAAGAACTTTTTACGGCGGCAGAAGTTGGGTTAAGTTCAAGATCTATGGTGAGAGAAATATCAGAAGCTTTTAATAATGGTTGGGAAGAAAAAGCACAATTTGATGTTTTTTTAAGTGTAGTAGGTACAGATGCAGATGTTGTTGCCGCGATCTGTTCTGTGGATATGGCGGGTGAATTTCAGACTCGCGGATTAACATACAATCTTAATATAGAGGTTTAATCATGACAATTCCAGTTCGAAGTGTAGTTAGTGTTGATATTTCTGTCGGAGGTGCTTTTCCAGCAAGAGCAGGTTTTGGCACCCTGAATATTGTTACGGAAGAGACTGGAGTGATTGGTCTCGCGGAACGAATTCGAGAGTATAGTGACATTGATGGTGTCACTGCCGATTGGGCATCAACAACCGAAGTCGTCGCTGCAGCAACCAGTTATTTTGCACAGCAGCCGAAGCCAACATCGTTAAAGGTATCTACTCGTTATGAAACAGATCAAAGTGCGGAATTACGAGGCGGGTCAGTAGCAGATTCTGCTGCGAATCTCGCTTTGTTTACTGCCATAGCGGACGGGTCTTTCACACTGTCTATTGACGGAGTGAGCGAGGATATTTCAGGTCTTGATTTTACTCTTGACACTACTATGGATGAAGTTGCTGCAGCAATTCAAGCTGAGTTGCAACTTGTTGCCGCAGGCGGTTTTACTTTAGCCACATGTGTCTACGATGGTTCACGATTTTTTGTAACCTCTGGAACTACTGGTATCCTGTCAACTATCAGCTTCATGACTGCAACCAATCCTGCCGTCGGTACTGACATTTCTTCTCTGCTACAAATGCGACAGGGCGAAGGAACAAAAGGCAACGGTATCGCAGGTGAAACCATCACTGCTTCTCTTGATGCGATAAACAATATGGATGACGATTGGTATGGACTCCTGTTTACTAAAGAGGTTCGTGACCTGGTATCCATCAATGTGGAAGATGCTGTAGAAGCTGCGGCAGATTGGTGTGAAGCTCGTGTGAAAGTGTTCTTTAATACAACCAACGATTTGGATGTACTGGACTTAGTAACCACTAACGATATTGCATCTGTCCTGCAGGCGAAAACTTTGCGACGAACTATTACAACTCTCAGTTCTAACATTGACCAGTATCCTTCTGCTTCATTGGCCGGTAGAGCATTTACTGTTAACTTCAGTCAACCTAACAGCACGATAACTCTGAAGTTCAAATCGCTTCCAGGTATCACTGTTGAAAATCTGACCACTAACGAAAAAAGTGTTCTTGATTCTAAAAATGCAAATGCCATTATCGACGTTGGCGGTAGCAACATGTTTGCCGAATCATTCATGGCGGATGGTACCTTCCTTGACGAGGTTCACGGCATAGACTGGTTGACAGATGCGATTCAGACCAACGTGTTTGGGTATCTGCTGACCAGAACAACCAAGGTTCCGTATACAGATAAAGGTGCCGCAAGCCTGGAACAACAAGGTATTAAAGCTTTGGATGAAGCAGTTCGTAATGGTCTCGCAGCACCTGGTACTACTATCGACGGAGAATTTTTGTCCCGCGGATATTCTACAACGTTGGTGCCTGTAGCTGATGTAAATGCTTCTGATAAATCTGCGAGAGATTATCCTGGGTTTTCTTTTGTTATACTGGGAGCTGGAGCTATTCACGGAGCTCAAATCAACGGTGTATTTGAGCGATAAAAACACCCTGTATTTTTGAACGATAAAAGAGGTTTAATTCATGAAGGCATATAGTTTTTTAGACACATTACTTCTCATCAACGGATTTCCTATTTCAGGTTTTGGCGATGATGATACCACCATTGAAGTCAAACGGCTTGCGGATTCTGCCTCCCATAAAATGGGTACTGACGGTGAAATGACTCTATCTCTGAGTGCGAATCTTTCAGGTGAAATTATTTTTCGCTTGATGCAGACCTCTACCGATAACGGTTTGCTATCCACTCTCATATCAAATCAGGAAAGTGGAACATTCGTTCCGATTTTTGCTGAGTTTAAAGATGTGCGAGGCGGAGATTTAGGTTCAGGTACCCTTGGATATATTCCAAGGCCTGCAGACCTTGGCCGCGGCGAAACAGCAAAATCGCAAGAGTGGCGAGTTGTTGTTGAACGATTAGACCTGTTACATCTAGGTGTAGAAAGTTTCTGAGGGGATAAAGTCACTGTGGGGATTCCGGCCTATTCACAGTGACTCCCTCGGAATTCAATAGGCCGGTATAATTTGGACCGGGAGTTATAAAATGGGTTGTAAAACAGAATCAAAACAAATTGGAGAACATGAATACAGTGTAACACAATGGCCCGCTGATAAAGCGATGGTAATGAAGTTCAAACTAATAAAAACTATAGGGCCTGCACTGTTTAAAATTGCCGGCGGATTCAGCCAAAAGAAAGATGCAGAAGGCAATGATATTGTCCCACCTGGTGGACATGAAGCGGATCCGTTTAATGTTGATATAAACACTGATTCTATATCAGAAGGATTATCTCAACTATTTAAAGAGAATGATCCTGAGGAACTCGCCGCTCTTTTTAAAAACTGTGTTGTTGGTGCTGGTTGTGACGGCACGATTATTACCGAGCAGAGTTTTAACATGCTATTCTCTGGTGATTCTCTTGTTGATGTCTATCGAGTGTTTCTTTTTGTCGTACAGGTTAATTTCTCAAATTTGTTAAAAGGCAAGTTGTTGACCAAAGTACTCGACAAGCTGTAAGTCCAGATAGTGCATCAGAGGTAGATGTTTCTAAGTATCCAAATGTTAATGCGGAGTTGCATCGTCCCCTTTTAATAGATCCACCAATGTGCACTCTCCGTGAATTGCAAGACGGAACATACTCAATAGATGATCTGATGATGATGAATGAACTTATAGATCTAAAATTAGAAGCTAAAAAAGCAGGTGCACCGTCGTGACTTTAGACGAATTACTAGTTGGCTTAGGTTTTGATTACGACGAAGAAGGTCTATCTGATTTTAAATCTGATGTCGGTAAAACCGTTGATGTGGTTAAAAAACTCGCGACTGTTGCTCTTGCGGGTGCCGCGGCTTTAACAGCATTAACGGCGGCGACAACTGCTGCTTCCGATGAACAAGGTAAACTAGCCGATGAGGTTGGTGAATCTGTTGAGAACATTGATGCCTTGGAGTTCGCCGCAAGACGAGCAGGTGAAACCTCAGAATCCGTAGGTAATTCAATAAGACAACTCGCTATTCGTGCGGCAGAAGCTGCGAGAGGAACAGGTACAGGTGTTGAAGCATTTGGCATATTAGGTATAACATTAACTGGAGTAGATGGTCAACTCAAAAGCACCAGTGACCTTATGCTTGAAGTTTCTGGCCGAATGCAGGGACTTGATCGTGCAAGACAAATTGAACTCGCCGATAAATTAGGTCTCCGCGATTCAATTAGATTATTGCAACAAGGACCTAAAGCTATTCGTGAACTTACCGCGGAAGCAAAAGCTTTAGGGGTTACAACTGCAGAAGATGCCGCGTTGAGTGCGGATTTTCAAGATGCCATGGTTGATGTGTGGCAGATTACAAAAAGCATATCAAGAACCATCACTGCAATATTGGCTCCTGCAAGTACTGAAATGATTGGCCTGTTCACCGAATGGTGGAAAGTAAACAGGGTTATAATAGAACAGAACCTACCGAAGTGGATAGAGGGATTCACTAAAGTCTTAAAGTTATTATCACTTGCTTTAGGAGCTTTTATATCCGCTAAAATAGTCATTCATCTAATTCAACTTATCTCGCTTTTCCGAGGTGTAACACTTGCGGCACTAGCCATGAATGCGGCAGTTCTTTTATTGCCATTACTTCTTGGTGCTGCGGTTGCTGGATTATTATTGTTATTGGAAGATGCTAAAGTTTTCTTTGAAGGAGGTGATTCATTTATAGGTGACATGATAAAAAGGTTCCCAGAATGGGAGTCTGAAATATCTGTTGTCGCCGCAGTATTAGCCACAGTGGTAGAAATGACCACTATGATTTTTGACGGTTGGAATATGATCTTCGGTCTATTCAAATCCGAAAAAGGGTTTATGAATGAAATAAAAGAAATGGTTGATTTCGCCCCCGCATTTATAGGGGATCTACTTGGTATCGCTCCTGTCGGCAGTGAGAAAGGAAGAGCACTATTACCTGATGATCAAAGATCTTCCCCGATTCGTGGTGAGTTCCCCGAAGAGTTATTAACTCCAGCTAATAACAATATAGGAATACCAACCATCATTAGTCAATTAAGCACTCAAGCCGCAGCATCATCTCCTACTATACCTGTTAACAACTCTTCGGTACAAAATGGTGGGAATACAATGCGGGTTGATAGGGTAGAAATTAAAATAGAAGGCGATGGAAAAAATTCGGCTGAAATAGGACGGGAAGTTAGAGACCAGTTTGTGCAAGCAACACAGGATCTCAATACAGCGGTGGATCAATAATGGCTTTTGAAAATCTATTTATTCGTACACAAAAATCCATAGGTGGAATACAGCTTGATGCTATTATCACCGAAGACCACGAAAGTACTATTACTCCTACGAAAAACCCTATAGAACTTGGAGCAGATATTACTGACCATGCGATTATCAATCCGAAGAAGTTGACGGTATTCGCTGAAGTGTCTGATACACCATTGAGTGTTGGTGCCGCGATTGGAGAAATCATTGATACCGTGACAGGACTCTTTGGTTCATCTACGGAAGAAAACGAAACTAGAAGCAACGCAGCTTTTAATTCAATCATCGCATTACAGGAAGCTCGCGAACCAATCGAGGTTCAAACTAAATTTAAGCTATATGAAAATATGCTTATAACAAGTGTTCGTGACACAGTTGATGTTGATAGTTCAAGAATAGCATCTATGAGTATTTCATTGGAAGAGATTATCATATCAGAAACTGAAATCGTGGCGATGTCCGAAAGCACTTTAGCAGAAGGTACAACTTCTGATCAGGCATCAAGTGCCGCGAATAAAGGAAACGTTGAACCTATTACAGAACCAGAGGAAAGTAGTGCTAATAAATCTGTGCTAAAAGCCGGATTAGATTTTTTCCAGTAGGTAGATTATGATTGAAATACCTTTAGACAATAAACCGGAACAGCTTTTCTCCATTATATTAAATGGCGAAAGATATGATGTGCAAGTGATGCTTAATACTAGAGCGGGTGACGGCGATGGAGTGTGGTCCATATCCTTTTTCCAATCCGGAGTAGCAGTATTAGTAGGCTTACCATTACTTGCTGGAGTAGACATCGTTCATCAGTTCAATATCCCGATAAAGAATTTATATATGATTAATCTGGATAATACAAAACTGGATCCTAGCCGTGACGAATTCGGCACAGGTTCTAAACTCTTTATAGTAACAGACGAAGAAATCGAAAGTGTCACGTCAGTATAAAAAGTCTTATGATTTAACCGTGATTCCTGTTGACGGAGATACCCGTGTCATAAAGGATTTGCGGATTAATTTTGAGATTACAAAGTCGGTATTAGGTCCTCCCAATTTAGGGATGATAGAAATATACAATCCGAATCCTGATACTCTCGCCGCATTACAAAATAAATTTACTAAGGTTATTTTGAATGCAGGCTATGAGGGAAATGTGAGACTTATTTTTAAAGGTGACATCCGCAATGTGTTACAGATGCGACAAGGTCCTGACCGAATAGCTACAGTGTATGCGGCAGACGGTGATAAAGACTGGAAGAACTCCACGTTCAATAAGACCTTCGCCGAAAGTGTTTCTATTAAATCCGCCATTGATGAGGTACTAGCGAGTTTTTCAGGATTAACCATTGGACCACTTGAAGGAATTCCGGATGAACCTGATAAATTAATGGGGCAAACACTATCTGGTTCATCTAAAGACATAATGGATGTGTTCGCAGACCAGTATGGTTTCAACTGGAATATACAAGATGGCGAGATGGTTGTAACTCCTATTGACCAACCGTTAGAAGGTAGTGCAATCGCTTTAATAAACTCCGCGACAGGTATGATAGGTTCGCCGACGTTAACAGAGATTGGAGCTGATGTAACAACACTGCTTAATCCTAGTTTAATGCCAAATACATCATTTAAGATTGAATCGCAAACCGCTAATGTATCAATGGGGAATCTGTTTTTTAGAAATATTAACAAGACAACAGCAGAGGGTACCTACAAGATTCAAGAGTCTGTTTTTAAAGGGGATACTCATAACAGTACATGGTTTTCGGTTATTAAAGGGAGATCAATAAATGTCTGATAAGTCTTCTACTTTAGCGAATTTAGGATCTACTATACGAGCAGGTATAGAAAACAGATTGAAAGATTTACATACTTCGATGCCTGGTATCATAAGTGCTTTTGATCCAGCAACACAATTGGCTAGTGTACAACCTGCTATCCGCCGAGTATTTAAAAGCGAAGAAGCTGATGGAGTTGAAACACTGATACCAGTAGACTTGCCATTGCTCATCAATGTACCGGTACATTTCGTAAGAGGCGGAGGTTTTTCTATGACCTTTCCTGTTGCTGTAGGTGATGAGTGTCTGTTAGTCTTTTGCGAAAGATCTATTGATGAGTGGTATACTTTTGGCGGTGTAAGAGATCCAGGTGCACGTAGGTTCCATGCTTTATCTGATGCTATTGCCTTCGTCGGAATATCATCTGCTCCAAATGCTATACCTAGTTTTGCAACAGATGGTGTTGAAATAAAGAAAGACGACGGGACTGCAAAAATTACACTTGGTGACGGTGGAAGTATCCGCCTGGAAAACTCGAGTGGATTTGTAGAACTGCAAGCAGATGGTCTGTTCAATATCAACGGGATAATATTTAGTCTGCATGTTCATCCACAAGGCAATGACAGTGCTGGCAATGTGCAAGTTAATACCGGAGTTGCAATATGATCGGAAGAGCATTAGATTCAAACAACGATTTGATAGTAGAAAATGGTCAGTTAACACTTGTACGAGACGGAGCAGAAGCAGTACAACATGTGCGGACTCGTCTTCTGTTTTACAAAGGCGAATGGTTTTTAGACACTAATGCCGGAGTACCGTGGCTTCAAGATGTTTTTGTTAAACCTGTAAATTTAGCCAAAATAGAATCTATTATTAAAACGGCCATATTAAAAACCCCTACTGTTTTAAAACTGAATTCCTTCTCTATGGTATACGAAGGACCAACAACACGACGGCTTTTAGTTTCATATAATGCTGATACAGTGTATGGAACAATTAATACTGATGAGGTGACTATAAATGTCTGAATACGGAATAACACCTGAGGGATTCATACGAAAACGGTTAGATGTTGTACTTGCTGAAATGAATGCGGGAGTCAAAGCGATATTCGGCGAGAATTTCAATGTGGAACCTGAATCCGTTGACGGTCAAATTAACGGTTTAATATCAGAAGCCTTTGCAAATATCTGGGAAATAGCAGAGGAGTCTTATCATGCTTTTAACCCAAGTGGTGCTACTGATGCCAGATTGTCAAACCTTGTTCAACTAAACGGAATTCGACGAGGCGATGTTAGCTTCTCAACGGTTGAATTAACTTTAACCGGAGTGAATGGAACCGTTATCCCAGTTGGTTCCCTAGTTAGTACCTCAGATAGTCAGTTTCGTACAGATGAGGAAGTCACTATACCTGTCGGGTTATCAATCACAGTTGATGCTACAGCGGTTGTTAGTGGTCCAGTGATAGCACTAGCAGGAACCATTGATACTATAGACACTGCGATAACAGGATGGAGTACAGTTACAAATGTCCTGGATGCACTTGTTGGTGAAGCAGAAGAAGAAGATCCAGACCTGCGATCGCGAAGGATTAAATCAACTAGTCGCGGAGCACAATCAATCATTGATGCTATACAAGCAGAAATTCTAGCTGTGACAAATGTCACTCAGGCTACAGTATTAAAAAATGATACTAATACTGGTCCGGATGCAAACGGTTTACCTGCTCACTCAATACATGCAATTGTTATTGGCGGACTTGAAGCAGATATTGCACAAGCGATTTTTATAAAGAAAACACTTGGAGCAACTCCGTTTGGTACCACAACCGTTGTTGTAAATGATAGTCAAGGGATTCCACATGATATATCATTTTCAAGACCTACTACTGTGGACATCTATGTTGTCGTGAATCTAACGACTTTTGCAGGGTATCCATCCACAGGTGATGATGATGTCAAACAAGCTATTGTGGATTATGCAAACGGTGACTTGATAGAAGGACGTGGATTCTTTCTTAGTGATGATGTGATCCACTCAGAAGTCTACACCCCCATAAACACTATACCAGGACACACGGTAGATAGTATGTTCATCAAGATTTCTGATCCTGCAGATGCTACTCTTGATATCCCTATCGCAACCGGTGAGTTGTCACAGTTCCTTATTGCAAACATTACGGTTAATTCATAATGGCTATTGAAATAGATCATCAGGCTTTAGCTGAGAGCAGATTAGCAACTCAGTTTAGAAATTCTGATAACTTAAAAGCTTACATTGATGCTTTACTAGCGGAAGCCAATGTTCTTGAAGCAGTGTTTCAAAGTCTGCTTAATGACCGTTGGATTGATACCGCAATAGGTGTTCAGTTAGATATACTCGGAGAGATAGTAGGTCAACCTCGTATTCTCATTGATGCCGATGTGTTGTCTTATTTCGGATTTGACGGACATCTTTCAGCAACATCATTTGGCACCATATCAGATCCAGATGTCGGCGGTAGATTCCGTACTCTTGGCGAGTCTACTACAGGAAACAGGGTATTAACAGATGATGAATATAGATTATATATAAAAGCGAGAGCTATTAAGAATAACATCATACCTACCACACAAGAGATGGTTGACTTCCTTCAGTTTTTATTTGAAGTGGATCTCGTGGTAATACAAGAAGGTGCAATGCATTACATTGTACAATTCGGTAGATTATTAACGGTTAACGAAAAAGCTTTATTATTAAATACTGATCTAGCACCCGATGTTGCAGGTGTTGGAACAACTTATGCCGAATTTGATGCGGATTCGTATTTCGCTTTCGGTAGTTTTCCTGGTGCTGCAGGTTTTGGCACACTTAGTGGTCCATTGGTCGGAGGCACTTTTGCCTCTTTAATTTAGAAAAGGATTATATGATATGACAACAAAACCAGATTTAAGTAGAATATGGGCGGATGGTGGAACTGTAGAAGATCCTGATGTCACTCTTCCTGGAAAGTTTGATACTGGGTGGATTGCAGAAATCCCTACTTTTGAAAATATGAATTTCCTGCAGCAGTTGTTCAGCACAGGACTTTTGTATTTGGCTGAAAACGGTATTTCGGAGTGGAGTAATGATATTGACTTCGCTGCAAATGCTATTCAGAAAGGAAGCGATGGTAATGTCTATCGTGCAACTGCTGCGAACGGACCTGCAACAACTATTGTTGATCCTGTTGGAGATACAACTGAAGTCTGGGTACCTGCATTAAACACCGGCCGCTTGATAGGTACAGAATCAGCAACAGATGTGTACACCGCAGAACTACCTACTGTCGCAGACGGATTTGCATTTGAAATAGAATTTGCAACAGTAAATACTGGAGCATGTACTTTAAACGGTCTTGACATCCATTTGATGGGTGGAACAGTAGATCCCGCTGCAGGAGACATCACACCAGATCAACTGACCCGTGTGATTTACCGCTCTAGTCCTAGTGCCCATTTTGAATTGGACAGAACTGGCAAGGTAGTAAAAACCGTTGTGACAGCAACAGATGCTGCATGGACTCCTCAACCGGATACTAAGACCATCTCGTTCGATGAAGTTCTCGGCGGCGGAGGAGGAGGTGGTGGAGTTGACGGACAAGGTGGTGGTACTGCAGGTGCTTCAGGAGGAGGAAGCAGTGGTGCACGAGGAGCTAAAACTACTTCTGTGATTGATGCTTCGTACAACATCACCATTGGTGCAGGTGGAGCAGGTGGTTCAGGAAATAACAATGGTGTAGATGGTGGTGATACTACTATTGTGGGTTCTGTTGGACCTGGTACCAATGTTAATGTCACCTGCCCAGGTGGTGGAGGTGGTACAGGACTCTTGGCTAACGGAGCATTTTTAGTTGGTTCAGGGGGTGCTCTCGCTGTGGCACCAACAGGTGTTGATTTCGGTACACGGGGCGGAGTAGGTGAAGACGGTATATCTACTACTCTTTATCAAGTTATCCCACAAGGTGGTAGTGCAATTGGTTCTGGATCAAGAGGCGGGAATAACGGTAGTGCTAACAATGCTCAGAACTATGGTGACGGCGGCGGCGGTTGTACAATCTCTGCAGCAACAACAAACATTGACGGTGGCGATGGAGGGGATGGGGTTGTTGTAATCACTGAGTATTTATAACCGGAGAAGTATTTATGCATTTATACAGATTATCAAACTCATCAAAAACAAATCGTGAAGGGATAGATCCACGGCTAATTAAACTTAGCGATTTGGCCATTAAAATGACCATTGTAGATTTTGGACATGGTAAAACTGCAGGATTTCGTACCGCGATTCAGCAGAATAAATTGTTCAAAGACAATAAGTCTAGAGCGGATGGATATAATAAACTAAGCTATCACCAAAGTGGAAGGGCATTAGACTTCTATGCTTATGTTGATGGTAAAGCTAGTTGGGATAAAGGACATCTGGCTCAAGTTGCCGCCGCATTCTTTCAAGCCGCGTCAATCAAAGGGTACAAGATAATCTGGGGCGGGTTATGGAAATCTTTTCAGGATTATCCTCACATACAATTGGTAGATGACTGATGGCACTTGATCCTTTAACCGCAGCATTCGAAGCCGGTAAATATGCGATAGAACGGATTTGGCCGGATCCAGAAAAACAAGCGATAGAAATCCGCCATCTAGAAAAACTGCGACAAGACGGTGAACTAGTTCGTATGAAGATACGGGCTAATTTGCTTATTAAGCAGATGGATACCAACAAGCAGGAAGCATCTCATAAAAGTGTGTTTGTCGCTGGATACAGACCATTTATTGGATGGGTTTGCGGATTTGGTTTGCTGTATGTTTCTACACTAGAACCAATTCTACGGTTCATAGCATTATTGTGTGGTTATACAGGAAAATTTCCTGTTATTGATACATCCTTAACGATGCAGATTTTAATGGGAATGTTGGGTATCGCAGGCATGAGAAGTTATGATAAGAAGAATAAGACACAAACAGACAAGATTATACCGTCGGAGTCTAATTAGGGTTCACCCTATTATGATTCTAAGGGGCCAGTATGTGTGTTCACACGGGCCTATGTCTAGAATCATAATAGGGTTAATCCTAATTAGTCCAAATCAGTTGGTTATCGGTGTTAATCACCAATGTTGGAACAACCTGTTCCCACTCTCTCCCAGAATTAAGCCATATCTCTTTGACTCGCTCATGCGGGTATTCTTCAGCAAAAACTACACGTTGGCATGATGTGTTCAGAAGAAGTTTTATGCAATGGATACATGGTGACGCGGTAGTATAAGCGGTTTTTATTTCATACACTTTTCCGCATTGTAACAGAGCATTCTGTTCCGCATGAACAGCTTCGCATTTATCTAGATCTTCTCCAGACTTAGCATTACTTCCACCACATGGTGAGTTGATGCAATGTGGTTGACCTGATGCGGGACCATTTCGTCCAGTGGATAAAAGATGATCGCGGTTGTTGACCAATACACACCCAACCTGTCGACGGGAGCATGTTCCCTTGCTTGAAGCTAAAACTGCCATGTTGATATAATACTCATCTGCTTCTTTAGGAGTCATTGTATTTTTCCTCTAGGAATGTATCTCACCTGTTTAACAAACGGGGTGCAAGCAACATACTGGTTTTCGGCACCCATCTTTATATCATCCATGAGATCATTGCCATTTTCATACAAGCTCAGATCTATATCTTCACGACTTTCTAGCGGCGGTGTAACAGTTGTTAATATTTCTTTCACCAATGGTACATCGCTTTCGTACATATGTTGTGATCCACATGTCAAGATTAAATCCCCAAGTTCTAATGTGCCAAACTTAGACGGGACCAAGTGTCGTAGGTTAATAGCTATCCATGCTGAGATCATTGAGAAAGTAAATACATCATAAACCCACCCTCTCCATATATCCGAAGATCGCATGTCTGTTTTGCAATGCAATCTATTTTCTCGTATTAGCCATTGCATTGATACTGTGCATGGAATGTCTTTAGACGGCTTTGGGTTTTCTCGCCAAATCGTAAGAACAGCTTGTCGTGATTCCGTGTCATTGATCAGAGAAGACATGATGTGGTCTGTTTGCTCAATAACTTTTGGACCGTATGCTCCTCTAAATGTTATACCATTGTCACTATACTGCTCAATGATTTTCATGTATCTGGCAATGTCCGTGACACTGTTACTGCCGGAAAGTATCCAATATGCTTCACCGAACAGATAGCTGTAGTTAACCAACCGGTGCGGAATATCTACTATTGGATTATTCATATCTATCCGCGATTGGTACCCAAGGATTTCTCGGGTAGGTGTTGTTCTTGGAGATACAATAGCTCCATTGAGTACAAGGTCATGTAAAACACGAAGCCAAGTAGTGTTAACATTCCCCATTACATCTCTCCCATTTTTGTGAGTATGTTTTCCGACAAGGTTTTTAAATCATTGCCTTGGGTTAAGAAATCATAGCGGGTTACTTTCGGATTGCTTTTCAATCGGTTTTGTGCTCTTGTTTTGCCGACTAAAAATTGGATATAAGAATGGAAGTATTTAAACTCGTAGGGTATTTCCACTCCCTTCCATAAAGACTCGTATGCTAGAGATACATCATGCATACTATCATACATCTCAGGCCTGGTACCCGCGAGGTTTTTAAAATGCTGATTCGCCGCTTCTTTGTCTTCAGGCAAACAGTAGATCATATGCCTGTTATCTTCTCTAAAAAACTGGTGATGCATTCCGTTGTATAGGTCTCCGCGGTAACAACCCTCACGGAACACATCACCATACACACAGTCTGATAACCAATGACGGTCTAAGATAACAAGTTGGTTTTTTGATATTCGTCCCGCTGCATCCAGAGTGCTTTGCATATATTGGAACATATACTCATCAATCTCTTTTGACCATGTTGAATGCATGTAATGAGCATTGTAATGCTCAACAAAGTACTCTGCCAATGTTGTTTTACCGCAGCCGTCAGGTCCTTCCAGGATGATGATACCTGTGTGATGATTCGGGGGTGATATTAAATCCTCGAGATATGGTGCTCTCCATCCATCTGGTTTTATGAGATCATATTTATGACCTCGCTTAGATTCCTCCGCAGATAATACAACCCGCTTTTGCATATTGGCTTGCATCACCCTCGTCATTCCTTCATCAACATCAAAACCATGTAGATGGCATGCACCTAAAGCAAAGACGATTAAATCTAACAAAGCATCAAACTGGCCTTCAAGATCTCCGTCTTCTCTAGCATCAATATATTCTGTGATCTCTTCGCCAAAAGCGGTAAGACGAAATTGGTATTCTTCCTCTGACAGTTCACGAGGTGGACCATCATAAGAGATTTTGAAGTGTTCGTGCATTCGTGCAATAAGTTGATATATCATTATTTATTCCTTTCTCGGCCGAGAGATTCGTTTTCAAATTTTACAATAGATGGTTTTAACTTTAAAGCTTTTGCAGGGTTGGTATCGCGGACACAGACATGGGTTATGTTACGAGATGCTTCAGGATATTTAGGACTTAGATAGCATCCCAATACTTCATTACCATAAAACTCTTTCATAGCCTCATGTGATTTAATATCCTCCGCTGATGCCACTTTCTTTATGTCATTGATATTAGAGAAGGTGCCGAATTGTTTTACTATTTTAAATCCGGCTTTATGCAATTCATCTTCCATTTCTGCTTTTGTAACTTCGGAGATATGGTTGTTGGCTTGCTTGTAGGTAGAACAATAAACAGGAGTGCTAAATATCAACACACCATCTTTGGATAACAGCTTCCTCATTGCTCTGAGAAGTTTCCGTCCATGTTGGATTTCCATGTGTTCAAAGACTTCAAAATTGACGATGACATCAAAGTACTTATTGATGTTCTTTAGATCTTTGTATTGCTCAACAAAGTTAAACTCATCAAACACACGGAAATTCTTTCGGGTCACTGGGTTTGGTATCTTGTTTAGATCAACACCCACATATGATTTTGGAACTGAGTTTGGGTTCGCTCCTCCAAGCGATCTGGCGAAGGGCATTTCCTGACCACACCCAACATCGAGAACCCGCTTGCTGCGGTCTACATACTTGGATGCAAACCCCCATCTAAACACATGCCCCAGATAATCTTTATGCGGCGAGTATTTAAACTGTGCAAGCTTTAATTGGGTCTTGTCATACTCGATGTTGTCAGTGGTCATTTATACTCTCCTGCTCGCGTGGTTATCAATAAGCCTTATGTAGAGCTTTCTGAAAGCCTTGCGATATGTTGTAGTGAGAACTGTACCATTGGGCCAATATTCTGGATTGATAACAGTTACCTTTTTAAAAGCCGGAGTTTCCGGTTGCTTCTTGCCTGGATAATACACGGCACATAAATACTCAACTCCGTCCCGTGTTATCCTTCGGCTATCAACAATAGTGTTTTTCTTCGCTATGTCTTCGAAGCTTTTTTCCGCGGCGACGATGTCTTTTGCTTTCCGCCGGCTTTTGATTTTTTCGACGTGGGTGACTTTTTTGATGAAGTGGAAGTACCTCCTTTAGACTTCGTCACCTTCTTGTCACCAGGTTTCGCCGCACTTGCTTTTCGTCCACGTTTACCGCATCCGTATTTCGCGGCATCTTCAGTAGACAATGTTCCGGCCTGAATCATCTTGTTGGCATAGAATCGGATATGTGATTCGTCAGCTTTAGACCCAGGACACTTCTTGGCAACTTGACCGAGAATGAACTTGGCGGATTTCGCTTTACCAATACCATCTTCAATGACACTCTTGGCAGACACTTTCTTTGCTGTTGCTTTTGGCATGATGTTTTCCTCTTTGTGATATAATGTTCTGCTTGATTGCAGAGGTAACATTATATCACGGTTAATAGGGTAAATGTAATTACTTTCCAATGTTTTTTTGTTTTTTATCCTTGAGTTTTTAACCAATCTTTGTAGGCTTTTGAGCGACGTGGAGCATGCTCAGGTCCGATGACACCATCGCGAAACAACGTTGAACGGTACCAAGAGACGTGGGTGAAATCAAACTTGGAATCAGGGAACTGTTCTTTGATAGTTGATACGATTTCTTTGTCATCCTTATCATCAACGATAAGACTAATGGTGATAAACTTGATGGAAACATTTTTCTTTTTGACCTTGGTAGTTTTCTTAGCTACTTTTTTGGCCTTGGTTTTTTTCTCGCTGATGGTGACTTCTTCGGAAGTAGTTACATCAAAACCTCGTTTGACGGCTCTGGCTTCTTCCTGCTGTTGGTCATATTCAGCTTTGATAGCAACACATCGTCTGTTACCTGTTGCAATATCGCGAAACTTTTTGACAGGCTTTTTGCCAATTGTTTCAGCCATGATGTTGTAAAAAGCAACCAGCTGTTTCATGTTGTGTTGAGTGAATGAAGCGGTGATTTTCTTAGTCATGATGTATCTCCAAATGTATGTGTGTTTTTATGTTGGTTTATTTAACCAACAAGAGCATTATATTATGGTAGGTTGGTGATGTATACCTTTATTTGCATTTATTTGCATTTATTTGCATTTATTTTTAGCCGAAGGGGATTTCTCCCCCTCGCTTTAAAACATTAATCCAGGTTAGTTTGGATAGAAAATCCACCGTCATCACTAAGTAAAGCATCCATCAGATCAAAAGTATCATTGAACTCAAGAACTATTTCTTCTGGTTCACCATATTGATTGTCTTCTGTTGCTTCTTCAGATAATCGCTGTAAGAGTTCTGATTTGGTTTTAGCCCTGATATCACAACCTTCAGACGGATGATGCAGGAATTGAGCTCTCCAGTAAATTAGTTCCATGATTTATCTCCAGATGTTTGTGTGTAGGACCATTATAATGTTATTGATTGGTGATGTAAACATTTATTTGCAAAGTTTGTTGAGATTGTCCAAATGGCGAAGGGTTTCATTCAAAGTGAATTTAGCATCGATGAACTCTTCTTCTTCTTTTTCTGAAATATCTAAGTCCAAAGCCAAGACATTAATATCCGATTGACATTCTTTTAAACGAGCGATGACGGATTCTATTAAAGTAATTGGAGTGCTCATGATATTTTTCTCTGTGTTTGTGTGTGTAGGACCATTATAATGTTATTGATTGGTGATGTAAACATTTATTTGCATTTAATTGAAAAAAAATAGCGGAGGATTTCTCCCCCGCAGAATGATGTTTATTTTTTCCGTCCAGCTTTCCAATCGGCGAAAGGAGCATCAAGTTCTACGAATTCAGTGTCGAGGATATTAAGAAAATCTCCTTCTTCATCTAAATGGATAAGCAGTTTTGTTACTAATGCTCCGTAGGTTCCCGCAGCTTCGTGTTTTGACCAACCAGCTCTTTGCAAGTCTGCGACATCACACCAGGTGAAAGTATCTTCTGCAAGGTTACTTGGAACTGATCCGCCCATATTTGCTAAACATGAATCAACTAAAGTCATAATAGCATTGGTTTCGTTTGCAGTTAAAGAAGCTAAAGTAGTTGTGAGGTGTCCCATGATATTTTTCTCTATGTTTGTGTGTGTAGGACCATTATAGTGTTATTGATTGGTGATGTATACTATTATTGGTAATTAATTGCATTTATTTTTTCACTCGTACTCGCCTTCTTTTCTTCTTAGTTTTAGTCTTAGGCTTTTCAACGTTGGCTTTTCCGGCGATGTCTTCTGGATGTAACCACACCCCCATCACATCAACCCACATTCCAAAAGATCCCATATCAGGATAGAAGGTATCAAGAATCCGTTTTTTGTTTTGCTCATCTAATACTGTCTCGCCGGCGACATAAGGGGTTTTTCTTTTGCTCATAGCTTTTCTCCAAGTGTATGTGTTTGTTCATATTACATTATAATCTGATTAGCAATGTTTATACATCTACTTTTTATTCCATTTAAGTCTTTCGCTTATTTGCCTTATAACGGTTTGCATCTACTTTTTATTCCATTTAAGTCTTTCGCTTTTTTGCCTTATAACCTAACCATCTTCACATCTACTTTTTATTCCATCTAAGTCTTTCGCTTTTCTGCCTTATAACCATTTGCATATACCTTTATTCCATCTAAGTCTTTCGCTTTTCTGCCTTATAACTATTTGCATATACCCTTTATTCCATCTAAGTCTTTCGCTTTTCTGCCTTATAACGGTTTGCATCTATTCCTGTAGTCAATCAACCTTTTGGCAAAAGAATCCTGAACCTTTTTCCTTTTTATAAGAGTAGGATATATCGCTTGGTGGTCATATAACCCTTTTGCCATTATATAACACAAGAACACTTGTTTTGCTTTGTTACCACTCCTCAGCAACCGTCGTAGAAACTGATCATGGGTATCGTAGTCGTGGTCAAGAGAATAGAAAACCACAACGTCGGCGGATCCTTTTTGCAGATTTAAACCGTGACCAACCGACTGAGGGTTTCCAGCGAGTAATGGTATCTTATTATTGTTCCAATTCTTTTGCAACTTAACCTTTTGAGGTCCTGTTTTTGCATCGTCAAAAAACTTGATTCTCTTCTTAAAGTACTGTTGCAGAATTTTCTTGTCGTGTTGAAATTTATAACCAATTAGTATTGGTCTCCCGTTAAACTCTTCTATGAGATTTTCTATGATGTACAACTTTTCTTTATGCAGTTCTATTACTTGTCTCTTAGACGACGGCAGAGGTTTCCCAAGCGGATCTTGATCTTCATATATGGCACCATTACATATTTGATGCAATTTGTTAGATAAACTAGAAGCGGATTCTGCTACCAATTCTTTATTATCAATTAGAGTAAATAGTTCTGATTCAATTTCCGAATAAGCTTTCATAGCTCTCTTAGGCAAGTGTATGAATTTCTCTAGTACTATTCTCTTCGGCATGTAGACATAGTCTTCTGCTTTAAGACAAATAGCAAAAGGTGCTATTTTCTTTAGTATTTTTTTGTCTGCTCCTTTTGAGAGTTCATACTGTCTCCATTCAGGTCTACCAACTTGGTCGAAATATTTTTCACGATAGTATGAAATCTTGGTTCCTAAACTTTGTCCTTGATCAATGATGCTCATTTGTGACATCAGACCTAGGTACCCATTTGCTACAGGTGTTCCGTTTGCAATATACCTGTACTTAAACCCTGGAGCCAATCGGTTGATCAACCATGTTCTATGAGACCCTGTGTTAGGTCCTCCTGGAGTTTTGAATTTAGATGACTCATCCACGATTAACATATCAAATGGCCAAGATTTTTTCGGCTTTCCTTTAAGTTTCTGCATTAACCATTTTAGTCCTTCTGGATTTATGATGTAAATGTCAACACCACGTTTTTTTAAAGCTAAATCTTTTCCAGGTCCATGCAAGATAGTGTATTTAAACCGTCTAAAATTCGTCCATCCTTTTATTTCTTCAGGCCAAGTCATATAGCATGGATTCAACGGTGCTACGATCAAGACCGCTTTGGTTTGTTTTCGTAATTTTCTTTTGTTGAATATCTGTAGCAGGATGGAGGTTTTTCCTAATCCTGGATCCAGGAATAAGGCGAGGTAGTTTTTGCGAAGTCCTTCTTCAAAACATAGTTTCTGGTAAGGTCTAGGTTTCCATCTCGGAGTTAAGGGTCTCGTCAACTTGTGCTTTCGTTTTGCAGACATATACTCTAAATCCTAGTGGTCTAAGGACCCTATTAATAAACCATTTTTGGGTTTTGCGAAGTTTCTTATCTTCGGCTTTACACTCCACAAAAAATATAATACCTCCTGGCATCAATATGGTTCTATCTGGAAAATTCCTTTTTCCCATTATAATTAATTTTAAACAAATACCTCCGCGAGCTATTACCTGTTCGCGGAGGTACTTTTCAACCGGAGCTTCTGACATTAACTATCCGCTTTTGGTTCGTTGAGCAAGAGGAGTAGCTTCAGCAACCGTGGTATCGTCTTCAGTTTCTTTGGCTTCATATTTTTTACCGCCATTTTTCACAGTATCAAGATTTTCAAGATGATACTGCAGAGACAAAACAAAAGCGGCGGAATGCTCCATGAAGTCTTTCGCTTTACCATTGAAGTCATCGAAGTGTTTCAGCATTGATTTGGTATTGATAATGCTGTTCATGTCACGATAAGCTTTGAGGTACACCTTCCGTTGTTCCATAAAGGCAGAATGAGTTTTACGGAGAAGTTCTTTTTCCTTCTTGCCGTCTTCATTATCCTTCTTGAGATCTTCTCGCATTTGCCGTTCATCCGCAGCAATACGGTTTCTCGCGATTCGCATGATGTCCGCCTTTTGCTTTTTGTCTTTGCATTTTCCGGCATCGGCTAAAATCTTTTCGACTGGAGTTTTTTCGTATTTATCTTCTAATTCACTCATAATATTTATCCTAAGTTTAAAGTTTTAAATAACTCACTATTTTCTATAGCGAGATCCTTCCCACCCTTCTGCAACAATTAACAGACCTTTAGCCCACGGTTTTAATTGACACAAAAGATTCTCATACTCTTTTACCGATCCAAAATCCTTTTTGACCATTGACAATGACTCATCGTGCACAGTAAACAAAGCATGGTATCCTTCCTTCTCAGCATTTAACATTCCATCAGACATTATATCCATTGCAATCGCTTGGACACAGTGCTGAAACAATGTTCCACCCCAAATCTTTTCGTATTCCCATTTTCTACCAGCTGGAGCATTCTGATTCCATGTTTTATAGTAGATTACGGTTTGCTCTTGCCCCCAATCATTTATTCCTTCGATAGTTTTTGCTTGAGGATAATACAGCTTCCGTCCTGATGGAAGTCTAACAGTTAAAAAATGACGATCAAGACGGTAGGACAGTTTACCTTGACATGCTGAGTAAGCAACTCCTGGATTTTGTATTGCTTTAATCGCCGCTGCTTCACATTCTTTCCAGGCTTTTGGGACTCTTTCGTATTTGGTCCTATATCCTTTAACAGCTTTTTGAGCGATGTCCGCGATTATATCTAAGCCTCTTTGCTCTACACATCTTGATAGGAATTTTTTCCATCCCATACCAAACCCACATCCTAATACCGTTTCCTTTCCTATATCTCTTTCAAACGATGGTTTCTTAATCGAGGACATTGCAACATTAAAAATGTCTCCTGCCATTGACTCATAAATTTTTCCCTCTCCTGCGAAATCCGCCATTCCCGTTTTATCACCCGCTAACCACATAACTATGCGAGCTTCAATCTGAGCATAATCCGCACAAATAAAAGTATATCCTTCAAATGCATTGATCATTGACCTTGTCGCCGCTTTTAAACTATCCATGATACCACCATATAGAATGTCTATGAGACGGGTATCAGAGTTCTTGATGGCTTCAGCAAGTACATCAAAATCACACCAATATGGAAAGTCTTTTTCTGGCTTAGAGAAGTTTTGAATCTGTAATCCTCTTCCACCCCATCGTCCGGTTTTTGCTATGAAAGCTTTTAGAAATCCATGGACTAAACCTTCTGGAGTGATGTAGGTCAACGCAGCTTTATATTTAGCGGTAGAAGATTTGGAAACATCAGACCGTATCTGCAAAATGTTTTTTATGAACGGTGTTGTCTTAGGATGGTTTAAATACTTTTCTATTGTCGCGGCTTGCATGTTTGGTATATCACAGTCTTTAGCATTTAACCATTCTTTTAATTTAACATTTTGAGTGGCAGATTCTATTTCTCCATTCGTTATTTTTTGGATCCGCTTATCCGCTTGTGTTTTATATTTATCAACCAAATCCAAGGCACCATGTACCATTGGTAGATCTATTGGAATGCCTCTGACATTCATCTTTTCGGTTAATGTGAAAACTTCCCATTGTCTTTGTGTCATTGGCGGACAAGCTCTTACTATTCCCATCTGAGCTTTCACATCTGAATTGCAATAATCTATAAAGTCTTCAAATTTGGCTTTGTGTTCATGGGGGTGATTAAACATATCTGCATCTTTTTTACGAGAAGGATTGCAGAAGAAATTTATTAGTCCTTTGCCTTTTTTATCTTTCTTATCTATCAAGCCTAGTGTATCCCCAGCATTTTCAAGTGATGCAGGGAAACCGGCGATACAGGCAAGAACCATAGTGTCATAAAATGATTCCACTTCTAATTCAGGCCAATTGAATTGTCTGGTACCTACTAGATTCCATATCCAATATTCAAATTCTGAGTTGTGTGCACGGAAAACGGCTTTTCCCCGCTTCACTTTTTTGATTGCTTTATTTAGCAAGGTTAAGTTTTCGCCAGTGGAAAAATAAGGATTCCAGTTATACACTTTCTTTTGATCAGACGAAAAACTTATCATCAGTATCTGAGTTGAATAATGCCCAGCATATTTCCTAGCACCCACTACAGTGATATTGAGCTCTGAGCGGGTTTCGAAATCGATGTCTATAAATGATGTTGGAACACGGGACATGTGTATATTCCTGTAACGAGGGTCCTCTCTACCCACAGTCGGTGGATAGAGAGGTGAAAAGATTAATAGAGATTAATCAATATCATCGTCGTCAAAATCATCGTCTTCTTCGGCGAATGATTCAAACTCTTCTTCGGCAGATTTACCACCATCCAATCGTTCACCTTCGCCCAAATACATGAGGTTGTTCAACAGGCATCGCACACCTTTTGATTTACCCTGTGCAGTATCAACTTCATAGGTCTTGATGGTGATTGAAAAATAGAAATGGTATCCAGAGACACAGATCTCCTCCAACTCGTCTGGATCCATAATCCGCTCATTGTGGCGATTGACCACTTGCGGAATACGGTAAGCAGTGGAAGTCATAACATAGTATCCCTCAACCTCTTTACCGTAATTGGTTTCCGGATCTGCTGACAGTTCATCGCCGTCGTGCAACGGTTGTCGCATTTTCTTGGACTTAAAGATGTCAATGTCAGAACCGAACTTGTTGGTTGCAACAGTCCGGATTGCTTGCTTAATAGCCTTGATGGTTTTTCTATCCTTTTTAGGAATCAGGATAGTGGTACCACACTTCTTGTTGCCGTTGTCATCCGGTTCAAGTCGTAAGACTTTCATGTACGAGGAACGGCATTTGCCAGTGATCAAGCGGACCTGATTTGTCTTTTTATTACTGGCGGCAGATTTACGGGTTCGTGGTTTACGGTTTCGTCGCGTTGTCATTTTCGTATTTTCCTATTTTTTGATTTACGTGGTTTTGGTAATTTATGCTGGAAATCAGCATTTTTTACAGACTTGGATAACTTCGTTCCTTTCACAGGTTTGTCCGTTATCGTGTCCATAAACTGGATGATCTTATCTTTATCCCAATTCTTTTCGTTTTTAAGATAAGATTCTAATTGAGTGACAGACATCATGTGCTTGACAGGTGTCGTTTGGCATTCTTTAATAGTTAACCGAGCTTTTCGCAATAAGTTATTGAGTTTCTTTTCTTCAATGAAAACCCTGTTGCCAAGTTTCTCTTCCAGGATATAATCTCCGACTTGGCCTCCTTTCTTTTCAAGAGTTTTTATTGAGTACTCCTCGCATTTGTTTAAGAATGATAATATCCTTGCCTTGTTGTCAAGTATAAAGGCTAATTGATCATGACTTAAACTCTGTGGAGCAGGTAATTCTGGTTTTGGTTCCGCTACATTTTGGAAGTCTATATGAACCAATTGAAGTGTCTGCTTAGCATTTGCCTCGCATACATGTCTTGCTTCACACCACGTGCATTGTATTGGTCCAGGAGTAAGTGTGGCAGTTTCTTTTGCGATTAAACTTATCGCTGGTGCCATCACCTTTTCTTCCCATGTTAAAAGCTTTTTGACAGTCAATTCTGCTGAACGGATACGACCTTCTGGATGTGAGGCATTCGGTTGAATGATTGTGGTCCTTACCTTTTTGAAGTTGTACCATTCATTCTCGTGGTGATATGCACCTAAAGCATATATTTGAAGTTGGTAATTGTCATCAACCTCAACTACAACCCTTCCGTTTTTGTAATCTTCAATTCCGAGTAGTCCATTCTGTTTGTACCCGGAGATGTCACAGGTACCACCAACGTCAATGTCGTAGATAAAAGACAGATCATATTTTTGTTCTGCTACTATCTCATCAAACTCGTCACGGATAAGTTCTACACGGTTATAGCAGGTTGTGGCTCCAGCAATACCTTTTTCATCTACCACAAGACCTTTGGTATCAGGGTCATGTTTGATAATTCGTTTGATTTGTTTTTTGGTCAGAGTTTCAGGATGGACTTGATTGATAACACAATGTTCAATGATGTGGTGAACTGCTGTACCAAGTCTTGCAGCATCACCGGAGAAGTCTTGAGGTAATTTCTTTTCCGCTTTTAGATATTCAATATAGGCTATGGATCCAGGACATCTTATCCATCGTGCTGCGGCTGAAGCTGGTAATCTCGAATGTTGCATGTGTGTATCCTATACTTATAAAAATTACGGGGAGATATTTCACTCCCCATAATTTGGTTTCGCTTGATGTGTAATAAGCCAGGTGGACTAATTAATCTTCTTCAGTCACCGCGGCATACAGTTCTTCAAGCTGTTCTTCATCGAGCTTCTTCAGACTTCGCACAGACTTGATTCCGAACTCGTTGAGGATTTCGTCGGTATCATCTTTGCCGTTCGCTTTGGCAAATGACTGGACAGCTTTTTTGACGGTTTCGATGTCAATTTCTTCATCATCATCGTCATCATCATCGTCGTCATCGTCATCGTCATCGTCATCATCGTCGTCGTCATCATCGTCATCATCGTCGTCATCGTCGTCTTCGTCTTCCGCTTCTTCTTGCAGTATCTCAAGCAGATCTTCCAGATCTTCTTCGTCTGGATCAGCTTTTTTCAAAGCAGACAAGGAGGCAAATCCGGCTTCTTTCAGAATTGGACGGCAGACAGTGGCACCGAGAGTTTTACATAATGCGGCGATGTCTTCAAGCAGATCACTGGCATCTTTTTTACCGTTTTTCTTTTCTTGTTTACCACTATTGCCGCCAGCACCTGTTGTATTAAGAACACCAGCTAAAGCTTTGGCAATAACATTGTCATCAAATTCAATCGTGATTTTTCCCATGGTTTTTTCCTTTACATTAATGAAGTTACATAGTAAGCTTTATCATCCGAGAAGTACATAAAAAGAACAAATATTTAGAACTTTTATCCAACGAACTTAGGCTTAAGTTGGTGATCTGTCAGAGTAGATCATACTCATTGGTTGTAAATCCATATCTGAATTCACCAATTTGGTTTTTAAGTTTTTTCAAGCATCCAATACCTTCACAGTCTGCTTGATAGATTATATGTCCGCGAGTATAATTAGCGGAGACCTCTTCAATCATTTTGAATATAGTCAACCGCTTTTTCTTTCTATATCCACTGATGATAGATTTGAAGTCATCAAAGTTTTCTTCGTGATATACTTTTGGCATTTTTATTCTGCCCAGTTCTCGTCTTTTATCTTTATTAGTTTTAACCGTCGTTTGATTGTTTTGACAGACGAGTTCGAAAGATCACTATCAGGCAATAACCATACATTCTCTTGCTTCCCATTAAAAAATATTCGATTGTCTTTTGCTTTTGGATTTTCATACCGTTCAAATCCTAAACTACGAAGCAAGTAATATAATCTTTTGGATTGAGCAGACCCAGGACTTCCTAAGTCTTCTGCCAATCCTCGATACCGTCCAGCAGATTCTGCCTGTATACCTTGGACAATTAAACGGTGTGTAGCACATTTTGCTGCAAAAAATGTATTGTCTTCTTCAGTAAGCCATCCATTAATGATTGATCCCGGCCAACCGATTGATAAGCTTTTGACCTCTTTGGTGTACTTGGTTTCAGGTGCTCTTAACGGTGAGAACTTAGATATATCTCTCTCCATAAAGAAGTAATATATCGCCGCAATGTTTTGATCGGTAAAATCCGCAAGAGCTTGATAATATTCATCGTCTTTTGGTTTAACATCTGTGCGGATCATACAAAAGCGACGTTCATCTGGGGAGATGATTAAAGCATCTTCTTTGTTAGTGAACCCCATTGAATTAGCTTTGTTTATAGTGTCATATGGATCAAGACCTTTACGGTGAGCAGTGAGAATATTATCTGTGATAAAAGATTTGAGCTTATCAGTCAGCAATTCTTTTTCTTTTTGATTAGCTCCGATGTCCAATTCTTCAAACACGACAAGTTGCTTATCAAGTTGCCAGGCATTAAAATCTGATTTGATTACCTCATTATTCACCTTACCGAAATTAGTGAATCCGATTATTGGCAATATTATTTTTTCAGCGATAATTGTTTTACCAATTCCTTTGCCACCTTTTATTACCGGCATCCACCTGATCTTAATACCTGGACGTTGGACTAAGTGTGCAATAAAATCAAGGAAAATACTCCGCTCATATCTGTCGGGTATCAAGTACTTGAAATGATTTACGATGATAGAGACATCACCTGGTAAAGGGAAAATATCAGGAGGTATATAAGTGTTGGCATATCTCACTCCTCCTCGTATATACAATTCTGATTCAGACGGATCAAATTCTAAGCGGGATACTTTCTGCATCAGATTATATTTCATGATCATACCAAATAGTGATCCGTCAACATTTGGTGTTGCATACATAGCAGAGAAAGCTTCTCGCTTATAATACTCGCCGGTACTAGTGTTGTATGCTCTATCATCTGATGCTACATATACCCACCGCTTAAACTCTTCTTTTAAAACCGTGCTGGTGGATTCAAAATCCTCTTCATTGGTTTCTTCTAACTTACCTGCTAACTCCAGTTCTTTGGTTGTAACTTCTTTTGATATAACCTTTTTAGTTAGCTTGAATTTTGTCTGAATAGCATTAACGATGAGTTCGCATTGAGATGGTTTCAGCCGGTTTTTCACTTTAGCCAAAACATAAATATTCAGAATATGCTCGTAATCATCTGAGCCATATTTGCTACCAGAGATCCTGGCTATTATCTCATCATAACCCCACTCTAAATCGCCGTGATTCCGCTTGTGAGCTTTAATGATTGACTCACAAATGACCTTAACTTCTTTCGCTGACAGCGGAGGGTTTAATTTTACCTGATTCCAGGATTGAGCCATTGGCAACAATTCGGTGGTGGACATTCCCGTCTGAATTGTCTTACCTACGAATCTGGCAAGAGCATCATTTCTCCCGCCTTCATCCACATCCTCATTCACATTAAAAGGTTCGTGGATGGTGCTATCATCTGTCTGCTGAAAATTTGCGGCGGAAACACTATCACGAACCCGTTGAGATATTGGATTGAACCGCATCCCTTCAAGATTCTGAAAAAACTGGAAATGATTTTTACGAGATTGATGAGTAGCAGGCAAGTACATTGGCCTGGATAATGCTTTTGATGACAGGTCAACATTCTCCGCACCAAGTAATCCCATTAAATAAAGCATTGTTTCAATATGGGTGGTGGCATCAATAGGAGATTTATACGGTAGCACTAATCTATATCTGTCCCCTTTGCCTTTAGCTTTATGACTAAAGGTGGTATAAATACAATGTTGGTATTTTTTGAATTTTTTCCTAATTTCAGAAAGTGTTAAAGCAGTATCATCAAGATCAATTGTTGCCCCGTAATACTTATCAACATTTTTTGCGGTACGGATGTCCTTTTTAAATGAGGCAAATATAAAATACTTACCATCCTTTTTATCCTGAATAATAGGCTTAGATAATTGTCTAAAAAGTTTTTGTACCGTTATTTCCTTCTGAACAATATCGTTTTTATAAACCGATGTCCCAAGCGAAATAACAGCAATATATTTATGTGCTGTCAAGGGTAGATCCTTATTTATAAAAAGATATTAGTTAATGTTCGCGAAGGATTCGCTGTTGGTGCAGACATTTTCCTGCAGTTGTATTACTGACGCGACCAAAGCGGGATTCTTGATTGCATAACCATCGCCAAATTCTTCATCGATGATGTCTACGGCATTTTTGAATAACCGGCCGGTTACATCGTATAAATCTGAATTATCATTTATTGGTCTATTCGTTGGCATTACATTTTTTCCTGATTAGTTGTGTTTAAATATTTGGTGTACCGTCTGGTATTCTATTTGCCCAACAGTTGGGACAAACCCAGACTGCTTCACCTGTCGACGAGAATTCTGGTAAGTTAGTGCATCTCCATCCAGCTGAAAACATTTCTCTTGACGAACGGCAGACAGATATATGATCATCTGTAGGTATAGCATTTTCATCCGTAAGCAATACTGGAGGACAAGAATCACAAGTTATGTGGATCTTATCAATTGAACCCTTATCATTGTACACTATGCTACGAGCCATTATTTACCTGTTTCCTGCTGTCTGTTTCTAGCGAACAATTCAACTTCGCCCATTTTTTCGGCATCAGCAAAAGCTTCTTCTCGCCCTAGATTCCAGGCATGTTTTGCTAATCTGTATTCAGGCCAGTTTTTTCCGCTGGTACCACTGTGGCTTTTCCACCATGCTAAAAAACCGGGAGTTTCGTCTGTATTATCCATGATTGGTTTACCTGCTTGAATATAAGTATTTATTTGACTGCTGATCGTATACTGTTTAGGTGCTATAAGACACGATTATTTTCCAATTCGGAAGGAGCAAATTCTGACGGTAAAGCGGTCTCAAGAACCACTTCTCCAAACGATGTATTGAAAGTCTGCTCATACAATCTTTCCAGTTCCCGCTTTGCAATGACATACTTGTCATCACACATAAACCGCCATTGGTCTTTAGTAAATATATACCTTGCCCTACGATTATCGTGAGTAGGATCTTTCGGAAAGGTGGGGAAAGTGTAATTGTCTGACTTGACAATTTTAAGATTCTTCATTTGTTCTTCCTTCCAGCCATTTCTGTTAAATAGGTTTCAACTATTTCATATAACTGCTCGTAGTTAATGCAAATTGTTCGTTCATGATCTGGATCTGCTTTTTCGCTTTCGCATACATCCCTCATAATCAACATGAGAAAAATACGAATATCAACAGTTTGTGAATTAGTTGGTGCTTTTTCAATCAATTCCCCAAATACTAATCCAGTAATCACCGCAATAGTTTCACTATTAATTGGCTCATCAGAAATCTTTTTGTAATTTGCTATAACACCTTTAATTATTTCTGTTTTTTCTTTTGCAGACATAGTTAATAACGACATTATTTTTTACTCCTTGGCTAATTGTGGGTTATTCCTTCGCATGCATCCGCAAGTTCACGAAGTACTGTACTGAGATTCTTACCGTCTTGGCTTAAATGCAAAACTGTATTGTGGGCAGATGCCGGGGGAAACTTATCATCTGTACTCCCGCGGTAAATACCGAGATGTCCTAGTTTACTTCTAACAACACCTATCATTTCACGATTCGGGTACCCATCGCTAGATGTTCCATTAGTTAATACAGCAGCAAGCACTTCCATTTCTTCCATTTGTACTTGATTAATCATATATCCGGCTAATCCCATTATTTTATAGCTCATAATATCCACCATCGAATTCCATCATGGTACCCGTGAGCTACTAACCACTCACCAGATTCTTTTCCGTATTTCTTTTTAAATATCCCAGTTCTGGAATACTCGCAGCGGAGTTTGTGGAGAGATATGAGAGCAACTTCAGGATCAGGGGTTTTTCCTGTCATCTTAGTCATCTGTTCACAAAACCTTTCAACATTTAAGTCTTGTATAACTTTAAGACCCCGGGTATTTTTAATCCGGACCTTAGTGAGTTCATCTTTTGGAGGTGAGGGTGGATTAGTGTACATATTTTATTCCAGGGCTTCGCATTCATCCGCAAGTTCACGGAGTATAGTGCTGAGGTTTTTGTTTGATTTGCCGAGAGTGATGACACCGCCAACAAACATTGGAAACATATCATCTTCACTTTCAGTGTCACCAACGAATAGTCCGAGATTTCCTGAATCTGTTCTGACGACGCCGAGGGTTTCATCGTTTGAATATCCGTGATTTACTATTCCGCCGGTATGGACAGAAGCGAGAACTTCCATTTCTTCAGTATATTCGTCGGCGAGAACATCGAAAGAGTTAAGTTTGGTGTTAGTTAAACCGGTGATTTTGCCCATGATGATAATATCCAGTGTGTTTGTTTGTGTGTAGGACCATTATAATGTAGTAGGATACTGTTGTAAACATTTAATTGTTATTAAGTGTAATTGCATTTAAAAGTTTGCAGTAATCACAATTGGCTTCTGAGAAATGCGAGCGGTTTCTTTCTTGTTGATGCTTGAGACACAAATTGAGGTGATATCTCTGTTCGTTGAATTCTATTTCTTCTCTCGCTTGCTGTTCCTTTTTTAACAGAGATTCAATATCGGTTTTGTGAGTGAAGACAAACTTGAGTCTTTTTAATATGCCCATGATTATGCTCTTTTGACATTGGCAAGTTTAGGTGCACGAGTATCACCAAGGTAAACCAATTCAAAAGGACCTGGTGCTCCTCTTGTGTTTGCCTTGATACGAATTGCCCAGTTGTGTGGGTCAGGTTTTGCTTCTCTTGCGAATTTGGCTTCGTACTGGTACATGATGGTGGTATCCGTTTTGTTTGTGTATATGTAGAGAGAGAGAGTGATTACCGTTTATCTGTCTCATACTTTTTTGCATGAGTTTTACAGAAAGCTTTATCTGGGCCATAACCTCTTTTTCTTGAACACTGCTTGTCTTTATATGAACCGGCAACATATATGCTTTTAGCACATTTTTTATAATTTGGTTTATGTCCTTTTGGCTCCCCGCTCCATTTGCCGTAGGCTTTTTCGTATATAGTGCTTCGCATGATGGTAGTACCTGTTTTGTTTATATGTAGGACCATTGTATTACAGTAGATTAGAGATGTAAACAACTATTATCCATTAAAGTTTATGTCTTGTTCCAATCTTGCGAACTCCAGAATTCCATGAAAACATCACTCTTTGTGTTGATGACTCCCATCCAATTAACAATCCACTGACTTCGCAATATATAAACTTTATAATCATCTTTACTTCCCATGGTCTGATGTGTATGTAGTGATAGCATTGTATCACGGCTAATAACCATTGTATTCAGTTAATGGTGGTGGATTCCTTTCGTCGTAGTATTCAGTTGGTGATGGTGGTTCTTCTGGTGGTTCAGGTTCTATTAGTGTTAGTGGTAAGTACCCGCCTGGATTATAATGCTTTGCTGCGATATGACATTCTGCTTCTTTAATTGATTCCGCACCTATGGAGACATCACACTGGGTACCTGAGTTGCAATTGCACGAGAAGCATTCTGTTCTTATATTGTAATAATAGAAAGTGGTGAATTCCGCACCTGTACATCTCCCGCCAACGCGATGTGGAAAATCGTAAGCGGGACATGTGCAAATGGGACGATCATCTTGGCGACTAATGCTTCGTTTGATGTTTACATTCATTGTTCAGCTCATACTCATGAGCATCTGCAAACATCGAGGATGGAATATAATGAGCTTCAATACCGTGAGGTGTATAAGAGAGTTCATAGACAATATACTCTTTGCCATCACGAGTCATATGCTTTTCAAAGCCCAGTGATATGGCGAAATCAATGAAAAGCTTCTGTGGTAAATCTGGACTATTACAGTGCTCGCATACTTGACCCGCTGGTTTTTCTGGCGATGGGGCTTTGAGGCATACTGGGCAAACGATATTCGGGTCAATGATAATAGATGAATTGTCAAACATGATTATTTTCCTGTAGGTTGATGGTGTGTGTTGATTAAAAGGCAATTACAATCTTTTTATAGGATTGGCAAAACTAATGCTGAGTTGAGGTGAAGTAAAACAGTCAATATTTTCGTTGTAATCAAAATCGCCATATTGACTATAGTATTTATTTAGCTTTTTGTTGCATTTGTCTATATGGTCAGATATTCCTAACTGAATACCTTCGTCGTAAGCGGATTGAGGTTGATGACGGTGATGATGATGAGATGTTAAAAGAGTGATACCTGCCTGGACCGATTTTGCTTTTCCCATGAGAGTGATAGCATGTTTATATCCGTCATTTTTACGAATAGCATTTTCAGAAGTTCTCAGACTGATGAAGACTATCGCATTGTGTATTAACCACAGGATACCAATTGCAGCGAGAGCGAATGCTGCGAACAGTAGGGTTTGGATAATATTTTCTGAATAAAAGTACATGATAAGTTACTCCTGAAATACTGTGAAGCCTGGTACGAAATTAGTTGAATAGAATAAATCTTTGTCGTAATCATACTCCCACTGTTTGTTGGTACTGTTTTGAAGACATTTGATATGGTGTTGAATGTGATGAGTGATAGCGGTTTCAGCACCTTCCGAAAAGTCTTTGCTTGGTTTAGGGATGTTGCGGATGGTGTTGACACCTAGACGAGTAGATGAAGAGCTTGCTAAAGTCTCTTTGGCGAATTGGTACCCTTTTACCCGTCGCTCAGAAATAGCATCCACACTATAATATCTAGTGAACCATATAATTAGTGCGATAAGGATGCAGGCGATGGCGAGGAAGATGTAAGGTGTTGTTGGTGACATGCTATGTAGTCCTTTTATATATGAGATTAGAAGTATGTGTTTCTAATGTTTACAGTAGTGATATTAAATCTATTTTAGTGAATAGTACAACTGAGAATAGAAGTGTATATTAGAAATATCTAATATTATGTTATAGAGCGAAAACCTCAGTTGTGGTAGTAGAAACATATAATCCAGTTTCATATTCATAAGACCAACTATTGATAGTTTCATCAGATGATAAATAGTCAAGTTGGATTTGAATGTGGTCAAGGATAGATTTGTTAAGACCAATAGTGAAGTGTTTGTTGATATAGGGCATGGATTTGAGAATGTTAATTCCATGTTCAGTTGATCGGGCAGAGTCAAGAGTGTTAAGACCAAATTTATAACCGTTTAAAATTTGAATGAGATGTAACATAAGAAGGTGTCCAGTATGTATGTATGAGATTAGATACTAAAGCACTTTTAATGAATAGTACACACTTAAATTAATATAATACGGTTATTTAAGCCTAAGTTATTGAAATCCTTAGTGAAAGAAGCCAGATATTTGTGCCTGAGTTAATTAACTGTAGGCCTAGTTACTATGTAAGCCATTGATATTATTAACTTTATAAGACACTATACTTCTAATACTATATACTTCTATAAAATAAATAAAAAATAAAGATATAGTATATTAACTATATATAATATACTAATATTAGAAATATATAATATGAGAAATAAGAATATATATAATAGTCCGTCGGCAGTTGAGTTAATAGAGTTTCAGCATTTCATTGTTCTTATAAATCAACAAGTTAGCATTAACTAAACTCACTGTTAATTGCTCAACTATTTCTGCCATAATTAAATTTGGACTGTTTTAATGCTCTTTAGTGTCCTTCTTTAATCCTATGCACTATAATCTAACCTCATACTTAAACATACATCGAGGATTAATAATGACCAATGAAGAAGATTTAGAAGCTTTAAGGACTCGTTTAAAACACGATGAACAGGTATGTGAAGTGATTGATGAGTTAATTAAACTTAGGCATTGGCGGGATGTTGTATTTGACCTTCATCCAGATGTGGACATTGATATTAACTATGATATAAATAATGGAGACCAAGAATGATTAAAACAAATCGCAGGATTAGAGGTACCAGTCGTGGCAGAAGGTATAAAGCATTGGAACGAAAAGAAAAGAATACCGCTGCCAATACTGTTCGCAAGTATGTTCTTCGCGAGTTGTGCAGAAATATAACCACAGAGCGAAGTCTGTTGATAATGTACAGAAGAGCCAAAGCCGGAAAGTTGGATTATGCTGTCGACGAGTTTCTGGAAGAGTTGGGAGATGTTGCCAAGAAGAAGATCCGTGAAAGAGGTTATTGGAAATTGTGATTATCAAAACCTAAGGTGCTTAGAAACCTAAGGTGCTTAGAAACCTAAGGTGCTTAGAAACCATTGGTTTATATATTTTACAATTTGGTACATACAGACTATAGTGTCTGCTATGGATACCAATTCGGCCGAAGAAAAAATCACCGCTCTATGTGAAGAACTGAAAATCCCAAGTCCTATCGAGTTTTTGACGAAGATCATGGGAGGCACAGATCCACGTAGAGTTTCTCTCGTATACAGCAAAATCATAGAGTTAGAAAGCAAATATGGATTAGAACCTCCCGACGAATGGGATTGGATAGATCTCATTGAGCTAATAAAAATGGAGTATCGCGGCTCAATCGTAGATATGGGCAAAAGTCAGGATGCAGCAAAACAACTATTAGAATATACTCATCCTAAAAGAAAAGCCATCGAAATGGTTAGCATTGATAAAACTCCCAAAGATAAAAAATTGACTAGGATGGATATAAAACGGCTTAATAGGGAATTTGACCTTGAGTATTAGTTTTGATCCAACTGATCTAAAATATCTGCGACATGTTTTAGAGCATGATCATCTGCGGTTTTCTAGGTATTTTTTTAAGCTAAGAGAAGGGTGCAAATTTATAGTATCCCCTCATCATCATATTATCTCTGAAACTTTAGACCGTGTTATCAAAGGCGAAATCACTCGCTTAATTATCAACGTCCCACCGGGATACACCAAAACTGAATTAGCTGTTATATCATTTATGGCGAGAGGATTAGCTATTAACCCAATGGCTAAATTCATGCATCTGTCATATTCCAATGACCTAGCACTTCTCAATTCTCAGATAACTCGTGACATCATCAGTCTAGAAGAGTACCAAGAACTTTGGCCAATAACCATTCGGCAGGATACCGCAGCGAAGAAACGGTGGTTTACTGAAGAGGGTGGTGGAGTATATGCTACATCATCTGGTGGACCTGTTACAGGATTTCGTGCGGGTAGAATGGAAGAGGGATTCACTGGTGCTTTTATAGTTGATGATCCTATCAAACCTGAAGAAGCTTTGTCAGAAGTAATCCGAAATCGCATCAACAGTAGAATCAGTTCCACGTTCAAATCTCGATTAGCTTTAGAAAATGTCACCCCTATGATTTTCATTATGCAACGAGTGCATGAAGATGATCCATCGGGATTCTTGCTTAAAGGTGGATCAGGTGAGAAGTGGTTTCATCTAATGTTACCCACTCCCATCCCCGAAGGTCCTGTTGCATCATGGTACCCTGATGAATACACTCATGGAATTCCGATTGAATACGAATTGCCTGCAGGTCCACTGTGGGATAATAAGCATGATGATGACAATTTAGATCTGATGTATGAGGTTGATCCGTATACCTCAATCACACAATATGGTCAACGTCCTTATAAATTGGGCGGTGGAATGTTTAAAGACAGATGGTGGAAGCATTGGTCAGTGCTCCCTGTCAACATGCCTGTCAAACGGATATACGGAGACACCGCATCAAAAACTAAAGAGATCAACGATTGGTCCGTATTTCAATGTTGGGGATGGAGTCCAGAACAAGGCATCTTTCTTATTGACCAAATACGAGGCAAATGGGAAGCACCAGAACTTAAACAGGCACTTATTGATTTTTGGAACAAACACAGATTCACTAATCATCCCAATATTAGACCTGTGCAAATGGTTAAGGTGGAAGACAAATCAAGCGGTACAGGTCTCATTCAAGACATTAGGAAAACTACGAATATCCCAATTGAAGGAATACCTCGAAGCCGAGATAAAGTTGAAAGAGCATTTTCAACTATCCCTCATATTGCCGCAGGTCATGTGCACTTACCTATAGAAGCAGATTGGTTAAGTGATTATAAAGCAGAGTTCACAAAGTTCTCGCCTCTTATGACCCATAAACATGATGATCAAATAGACCCAACGATGGATGCTATTGAAGATCTACTAATTTTTGATAACCGCATAATTACTGAAGAATCACTTACTTAGGCCGAAAACTAAGGAGAATATTATGAGTTCATTACGAGATAATTACGGAAGCATCAGTGGTACTAAAACACCTTTTATAAGACATGCAACAAATGATGGTCTTGTAAGCGGCAGTATTGATGCGGCGATTAACGGTTCCGTGACACCTGTCAAATTTTATATACAACCCGCTGTAGATGAAGTTTTTGAGATTTTATCTACGGTATTAGTGGTTTCTTCTTTAGCATCAAATCCCGCAATTGGTAAATATGGTAATAATGACTTAGCTTTAACAAATGGTGTCCAGTTTTTTATCGAGCAGGATGGGGTAGAAACCATATTGGGATCTCCTATTATTGATAATGCGGATTTAGCAGGTATATATGCTGCAAATGGCACATACGGTTTTGCTTCATCTATTAATCTAAGAACTTACCGGGCGGATTTACCTAATGCTTTTATACTTAGGGGAAAAACTTCTGACAAATATGGGATTATTGTGCAGGATGATTTATCTACTTTGAATACTCACAACCTAAACTTAGTAGGTCTAGTTTCCACTCAAGTATAATATAAGGAGATTATCATGAGTTCATTACGAGATAACTACGGAAAGGTAAGTAACACAAAACGGGTTGTTCTACGACATGCTACTGACGACGGTGATCCTGAAGGCGGAGATAATGCCAACGTCAACGGATCAGTAACTCCTGTTATGTTTTATGTTCAACCCATTCTAACAGAAACCTTTGATATACATAATATTGAAATCTCAGTTAGTGATTCAGGAAATACTGGTCTCAACGATTATGGGGGTGTCTCTGGACCATTAACAAATGGCATTGTATTCTTCGTTGAACTTGAAGGGATCTTTATACCCATAGGTATTCCTATTAAAACAAATCGTGAATTGATCAATCTAAGTGAAAGCTCTGAGACTCACGAATTTGCTGGATCAACTTTTGTTAAATCCTACCGCTTTGGTATTGCGAAGTTCGGAGAAGGTATAGGTATTATTTTACACGGCAAACATCTTGACAAATTCGGGATACTTGTTCAAGATGATTTGACCACTTTAATCAATCATAATTTATCTATAAATGGTAATGCAATTACCCAGTTATAAGAGGTTAATATGAGTACCACAGAAAAAGCACAGATTTTAACTGATAAACAAATAGGCATATTCAAAGATGGGTTAGAAAACCTAATTGCTGAACTTGGTACTGCACAGGATAAACGGTCTTATTCTAAATTCGTCAATAAGAAGAATCTGTCGCATGAGGCAAATAGAGCAGAGTTAGAAGCCCTGTACCGCACTGATTGGATGGCAGGAAAAATTGTTGACATTATCCCTGATGATATGACTCGTGAGTGGAGAACCTTCAAAGGTGATATTGATCCTGAAACCGTTAAAGGATTAGAAGAGGAAGAAACCCGTATTGATTTACCGGGCAATTTCATGCAAGCACATATATGGGGTAGGTTGTATGGCACCTCATATATAGTACTATCCGTCGACGATGGGCAAAATTCAGATAAACCTCTTAGACTTGATGGACTAAAAGAAGGATCTTTGAAGCATATTAAAGCGGTTGACAGATACCGGCTAACTCATGCAGGTGGTGCACCAATCGGTGATCCGATGAATCCTCATTTCGGTTTGCCGGAGTATTACCAATTTGTAGGAGCAGGTGCTACTGCTAATACCCGCATTCATCACAGCAGAGTTATTCGGTTTGAAGGTGTGAAGTTACCCTACGATTCTTTTCGCGAGAATAACTACATTTCAGATTCTGTGCTAAGCAGACTATATGATCCCTTGATTAACTTCAGCACTGTTTCTACTGGTGCTGCAAGTATGGTTTTTGAAACCAACGTAGATATTATGAAGGTCAAAGGTTTAATGAATTACCTGTCAACTTCTGCAGGTGAAGAGTTACTCCGCAAACGATTTACACTCGCAGGCCTGATGAAGAGTTTCAACAATATGATGCTATTGGACTCTGAAGAAACTTACGAAAACAAGTCTAATACTTTTGCAGGTTTACCTGACCTGTTAGATAGATATGGATTGCATGTTGGTGCAGGTGGAGATGTTCCAGCAACTCGTTTATTGGGTTCATCTGCGAGCGGGTTTAATGCCACAGGCGAAGGTGATTTAAAGAACTACTACGATACCATCCGCTCATCACAGAAAAAAAATTACCGTCCTAAGATTGATTATGTTGATCAGATCATCGCCAAGAGTTTAGGTATATCTCTGGAAGCGGATTTATCTTACGAGTTTAATTCTCTATTCCAGATAACTCCTAAAGAGCAAGCAGATAAAGAGTTTGTAGATGCACAACGGGATGCTATCTATCTGGATCGCGGTGTCGTCGGCGAAGATGTTGTTGCGAAAGAATTAAAGCAGAATGATGTATACACCAACATTCGTGATGAGGATCTTGAAGAACCCGATAACGACGAAGATGATGAAGACAATGAAGACGATGACGATTTTAATCTTGGAAATGGGGGATAAAGATAATGCCTGCTATTTCGCCTATTCCAACTAAAGAAGCAGCGAAGATAAATAAAAGGTTGAGAAAGAAAAAGCAGAAGCGGGTGCTACCAGTTAAGTCTCCGCGAAATGTTGAGGTTAAATACCGCAAAAACCTTTTGAGACTTGTTAACAGTTTAAAAAGAGATGTGCGAAAAAATATATACCCTCTTTTGCGAATGTTGCAACCACAGTTTACCGGTGATGCTTATGCGGAACAGTTAGCAACTGCTTTTGATAGACTTCGTCTGAACTATTCAGCTGTCAATGTAGAAGCACAAACCCTTGCTAAGAGTTTTGTTGAAGGTACCAATACAGTAAACAAACGGCAATTTTATTCAGCGGTAGAAAAAGCTGTTGGTATAAATGTGCAAAGCATTATACAGAGCGAAGGATTAGAAGATGCATTGGTAGCTACTACCCGTGAAAACGTCGGATTGATTAAATCTATTCCTGAAGAGTATTTTAAAAAGCTAGAAACTATTGTTTATAATGGTACTACCCAGAAATCTTCAGCTAGTTCTATGATTTCTCAGATTCAAGAATTGAACGGAAGTACTACTAAAAGAGCGAAAGTTATCGCGAGAGATCAAACTTCCAAGCTTAATTCAGCACTTAATCAGCAGCGACAGCGGAATCTGGGAGTTGAGGAATATATTTGGAGGACTGCAGGGGATAGTAAAGTAAGGGAATCTCATAGAACTAAGAACGGAAAAATATTCAGATGGGATAATCCACCAAAAGATACCGGACATCCTGGCAATGACATCCAATGCCGTTGTGTTCCTCAAGCAATCATAACTTCTGACAAAAAAAGTGGTAGTATTTAATAAAAAATAGTGTACATGTTGGTATTAACAATCTACTATCAAGACTGTTTTGATCCAATTTAATAATCAATTATGTACATAACAGATCGGATAAATATTGCCAATAGCCAACGTCAGTATACCGACGAGGGTTTTTTAGTACTCCCCGCACGAATCGCACGAACTGGTATCCAAGACTATTTAGCATTTGAACTTGGACTAACTGACCGCGAACCAACCGACGTCATCCGCATATATCGTCCACCAGAAGAAGTGTTTTCTGCTGACTCCCTAGCCTCCTTCGCCAATAAGCCTGTTACTGATAACCATCCTGAAGTTTTGGTGAATTCTGAGAATGCCAAAGAGGTAACTGTTGGCATGTCTGGGAATGAAGTTGTCAAAGATGGCATATATGCTTCTACCATGTTGCAAATAATGGACAAGAGTGCCATTAAAAAGGTCGAAGACGGACAGGTTGAATTATCAAATGGTTATGTCTCCGACTTAGTATGGGGCGAAGGAATTACTCCGGATGGTGAAAAGTACGATGCCATTCAGAGGAATATAAAAGGTAATCATATTGCCTTGGTTAAAGAAGGTCGTTGTGGCCAACAGTGTAAAGTGTCTGATAATTCGTTTAACAACCCACAGGAGCCAATCATGGCTACAATTACTATCGACGGTGTGGATTTTGAGGTAACAGATCAAGCTTCACAAGCCGTTAAAAAACTTCAGCAGTCTTTAAAAGACTCTGAAGAAAAAGTGAAAGACATGGAAGAAGAAGACGAGGAGGAGGAGAAAAAGAAAGAAGATGAACTTGAAGGGGTTAAAAAGGACCATAAAACCGCCCTTGATAATCTTCAAGCGAAATTCGACGATGCCAAAGCGAAAATCCCAACCCCTGAAGGTTTGGATAAGCTCGTTGAAAACCGTATTGCTACTCGCGATGCTGTTCTTCGTATCTGCCCCGATACCAAGTGGGAAGGTAAAGACTGCGAAGCCCTCCGCAAAGAAGTTGTTGCAGACAAATGTCCTGAAGTTGATTTGGAATCTGTCTCGCCAGAATACATCCGAGCTCGTTTTGATGCATTGGCGGAAACAGACGGTTCCCAGTCTACTATGGATGTGAACTTATCTGCATCTGTTACACAAAAACCCCCTGTTAAAACAACCCAAACCCCTTCAACCGATGCTCGTGCAAAAATGGCTGAAGATTCTCGTAAT
>Ga0209345_10000683_pt1 | contig 43639 bp, 32 predicted proteins | sample Cruoilmetagenom7_FD_187294 | JGI IMG/M metagenome (GOLD analysis project Ga0209345, IMG submission 187294) | Oil polluted marine microbial communities from Coal Oil Point, Santa Barbara, California, USA - Sample 7 (SPAdes) (version 2) | ecosystem: Environmental > Aquatic > Marine > Oil seeps ...
TATTCTGCCCGGCGCCCGTCAGAATATTTTGGCAGGAACATACTGATTACCACTTCTGGTGTCTGCTCGCCCCACGCTCTCCTTGGAGCCATAGGGGAAATGGGAGCAGAAGCGGTCATGTTTTCTGTCGACTTCCCCTATGAGTCTTCCTCAGCGGCCGCTGACTTCATTGAACAAGCCCCGCTTGATGAAGAAACCAGACAACTTGTCTGCTACGGAAATGCAGAACGACTTTTTAAACTTTAAGCAAACGATCCGAAGGAAAAATTATGCAGAACCTATTCCGTATCGGCCAAATTGTGCCCAGCTCTAACATCACTATGGAAACCGAAATTCCGGCCATGCTCACTGCGCGACAGCAGATTCGTCCGGAACGCTTCACCTTTCACTCCAGCCGCATGCGGATGAAAAAGGTCAGCAAAGAAGAACTGGAGGCCATGGACGTCGAATCGGATCGCTGCGCTCTCGAACTCAGCGACGCTCGCGTGGATGTAATGGGGTATGCGTGTCTGGTTGCCATAATGTCGATGGGCCTGGGCTATCACTGCCAGTCGGAAGCCAGACTGACCAAACGCACTCAGGGGAATGGCGCGGAAACTCCAATCGTTACCAGCGCTGGCGCCCTGGTCGACGGCCTCAAGGTTATGGGTGCCAAACGCATCGCACTCGTCGCGCCTTACATGAAGCCGCTCACCGAAATGGTGGTCAACTACATCCGGAATGAAGGGTTCGACGTGGTGGATTACCGCGCCCTGGAAATCCCAGACAACCTTGACGTGGCCCGCCACGATCCGATGAACCTGCCCGAAATCGTTGCCTCTATGAATCTGGATGACGTCGATACTATCGTCCTTTCAGCCTGTGTTCAGATGCCCTCGCTGCCTGCTGTTCAAAAAGTCGAGGCGCTGACTGGCAAACCAGTGGTCACCGCTGCCATTGCAACCACCTATGCCATGCTGAAAAAACTGAATCTCGAACCGGTTGTACCTGGCGCCGGCGCCCTGCTTTCAGGTGCCTACTAATAACCCGTAAGGAGATATTCCAAATGAGCACTTATTTATACGGTGGTAACGTTCAGGCCAACGGCATTCGCCAGCACTACCTTCGTTACGGCGGAGAGAAAGAAGGCCTGGACCCGGTTATCATTGTCCCCGGCATTACCAGCCCGGCAGTAACCTGGGGTTATGTTGGAGAGCAATTTGGCAAGCACTTTGACACCTACATCCTGGACATACGCGGCAGAGGGCTATCGGAAGCTTCCGATGATCTGGATTACAGCGTGGATGCACAGGCAGCCGACCTGCTTGCATTTGCAGAAGAGCTGGGCCTCAAACGTTTCTCCGTAGTCGGGCACTCCATGGGCGCACGTATCGGCCTACGCGCTGCCCGCAGCCAGCCAGCTGCGCTGGCCAGACTGGTACTTCTGGATCCCCCGGTCTCGGGCCCCGGCCGCCGCGAATACCCATCCAAGCTACCCTGGTATGTCGACTCGATCCGTCTGGCTAAAAAGGGAATCAGTCTGGAAGAAATGCGTGATTTCTGCCCGACCTGGACCGATGAACAAGTCCGTCTGCGTGCCCAGTGGCTGCACACCTGCAACGAAGGGGCTATTCGTACCAGTTTTGATGACTTCCATAGTGACGACTGTCATGTGGACATGCCCCACGTTAAGGTTCCGACCATGCTGATGGTTGCCGGTCGTGGCGGAGTAATCCAGGACGAAGACATCACCGAAATCAAAGGTCTTATTGAGAACCTGGAAGTCACTCATGTTCCTGATGCCGGCCACATGATTCCCTGGGATGATGAACAAGGCTTTTATCGTGCTTTTGGCGGCTTCCTCGGTACTCCACTCGTCGACTGAGCCCACGGCACTGCAGCAGATATAAGGAGGACAAAATGTCGATTAGTGACTACGAGATGATCAGTGCCTGGCAAAAGGTACTCACCCTGTCCAGGCTCGAATCCGGTCAGACGGTAACAATACTCACCAGTTCATCAACCCATCCGCTGACTCTATCCAGCGCGTTGATCGCCACCCAGTCCATGGGAGCCATCGTCAACCGTCTTGATTTGCCACCGGTGAACGGAGAGAAAGCCCTGAGCCGGGACTCCCTTGCCTACCTTGGGACGACACCGCTAACCGGGAACAAAGCTGCTATTGCGATGCTCAAAGAGAGCGATCTGGTCCTCGATTTAATGACCTTGCTTTTCTCCCCCGAACAGCACGAAATACTGAAAAGCGGCACAAAGATTCTGCTGGCGGTAGAACCTCCCGAAGTATTGGCAAGAATGGTGCCTACTGAAAGCGATCGTGAGCGGGTTTTGGCTGCCAGCGAAAAGCTGGGCTCCGCCAAAGAAATGCATGTGGTATCGGATGCAGGCACAGATATTCGCTTTCAGCTGGGAGAATTTCCTGCCATCAGCGAATACGGGTATGTAGACGAACCAGGGCGCTGGGATCACTGGCCCAGCGGCTTTGCGTTGACCTGGCCAAATGAACTCAGCGCCACCGGCAAAATCGTGATTGATCGTGGTGATATTCTTCTGCCCCAGAAATCCTACGTCACCGAGCCTGTCACTGCCACCATCAAGGATGGCTACGTCATCAGCATAGAAGGCGGCCTGGACGCTGAACTTTTGCGTGAATACATGGCCTCTTTCAATGACCCCGAAGCCTATGCTTTTTCCCACATTGGCTGGGGATTGCAGCCTCGCGCTCACTGGACAACCTTAGGCCTCTATGACCGGGAAGCTACTATTGGCATGGATGCAAGAGCATTCGAGGGCAACTTCCTGTTCTCGTTCGGCCCCAACAATGAGGCCGGTGGCAACAGAACAACGGCCTGCCATATAGATATCCCGCTGCGACACTGCACCGTTCGCCTCGATGGCATCGATATGGTCCGAAAGGGCAAAGTCCTGGACAAACACTGACATGAAACCACACAACGAAATTTCCACTTATGAGCGGCAGGGCTTTGGTGCCCGGATGTCGCTGAAAGCCCCAATCGGGCTGCTGATCGTCGACTTCGTCAATGGATTTGCGAATCCTGACGTGTTCGGTGGCGGGAATATCCCACAGGCTATCGAAAACACGGTTCCCTTGCTCGAGGCTGCCCGGAAGGCAGGATGGCCCGTAGCTCACAGCCGCATCGTTTTTGCCGACGATGGTGCCGATCACAATATCTTTTCGCTCAAGATTCCTACGATGCTGACGCTGAAAGAAGATGAACATAACAGTGCCATCGTTTCCGAGCTGGCGCCCGCAGAAGGAGAGTACGTAGTGCGCAAAACCGTGCCCTCCGCGTTTTTCGGAACCTCACTGGCTGCCTGGCTGTCACAGCGGGGAGTGCAGACTCTGCTCGTGGCCGGCGCGGTCACCAGTGGTTGCGTGCGTGCGAGCGTAGTAGATGCCATGTCCCATGGTTTTCGCCCCCTGCTCATATCAGACTGCGTCGGTGACAGGGCGCTGGAACCTCACCATGCCAACCTGTTCGACATGGAACAGAAAAACGCCACCGTGATGACTCGGGATGAGGCGCTGAACGCGCTGGCAAAAATCATAGCCTGAGCCTGGATTCTAGTAACAAAGCAAAAAAACAGCGGTCGGTCACCGTACAACACTGCAGCACCAGATTACGGTTGCAATGTCTGTGTCCGGGGCCGATCGCTGCTTTTATATCAACCTGATTTTAAATCCAGCACATTCTTGAGTTGCCTCCAGGCAACCTAAGAATCACCGACTGCCAGCGGCTTCTTGTTACAGCGCCGTTTGCTTTGCCCCCGGGCACAGGATTATCCATGACCTCTTTCTTCCGCGACCTGTCACTAACATCCGTAGCTGCCGGCCTTCTCGCCTTACTGGTCTCTTATGCAGGACCACTGGCTATCCTCATGCAGGCCGGGGCAGGCGTATCTGAAAGTATGCTGACCTCCTGGGTCTGGGCTATTTCCATCGGCGCAGGAATATCAGGCATTCTGCTGTCATTCTGGCTCAAGGCCCCTATCGTTACGGCCTGGTCAGCCCCGGGCGCTGCCCTGCTAATAACCTTATTCCCCGACATTTCCCTGAACGAGGCTGTTGGCGCCTACATAACTGCAGCGGGGATTACGCTGCTCATTGGCCTTTCCAGCAGCTTTGATGCCATCGTTCGCGCAATTCCCAAAGGTGTCGCCGCAGGCATGATGGCCGGCATCCTGTTCCAGTTCGGGGTCGGCGCCTTCAGCGCCATAGAAAACTCGCCCGCACTGGCTATTGGCATGCTTGTCAGCTACCTGGTATTCCGCCGGTTGTGGCCCAAATACACCTTGATTCTGCTGCTAGTGGTCGGCGTGATTCTGGCCGTGGTGCTGGAGGGAGCTTCGCTATCCGGGGTCCGCTGGGAGCTGGCTGTACCAGAGCTGATCACACCCCAATGGTCCCTCAATTCAACACTTAGCCTGGCCCTGCCACTGGTGCTGGTCAGCCTGTCCGGCCAATTTCTGCCAGGCATGGCGATTCTTCGGAGCTCCGGCTACCAGGTCAGCTCCCGGCCGGTAATTGGCGTAACCAGCCTTGTATCACTGCCGATGGCTCTGTTTGGCGGTATCAGCATAGTACTGGCATCTATTACCGCGGCCATATGCGCCGGTAAGGATGCTCACGAGGACCCGTCCCGGCGCTATATAGCAGGGGTGTCCAATGGAATCTTCTACCTGTTAGGAGGCCTGTTTGCAGGCTCTATCGTCAGCCTGTTTTTCTCACTGCCGGATTCTTTCGTGGCAGTACTCGCCGGACTTTCCCTGCTCGGAGCCATTGGCAACAATCTGTTTGCTGCCCTGGAAGATCCCGGTCACCGTGAAGCATCCCTGATCACCTTTATCGTTACCGCGTCCGGCCTATCGCTTTACGGACTATCATCTGTCCTTTGGGGAGTGTTAATCGGCTATGGCGCACATCTGATTTTGCAAAACAGCTTCATACCACTCAGAAGGTCATGAACAAGCCAACTCAGGCAATATATCGGGTTCGGGAACTGCCCCGCGGCAAAAAGCTTACCGCTGCGGGCTGAGGGCAGCCCCGGGAGAAAAAATCTTCCGGGGCCAAGACATTACCGAAACAGGTGCCCGGCATGAAAACGCAGGTGTTGCTCAATGAAGCTGGCAATAAAGTAATAGCTGTGATCAAAGCCTTCGCGCCGGTGCAGCTCCAGCGGATAGCCACTTTGCATAGCCGCATCTTCCAGAGTTTCCGGCTTCAGCTGCTCCACCAGAAAATCATCGGCCTCCCCCTGATCTACCAGTGCCGGCACAAACTCGCTTGCCTTACGCATCAGCATGCTGGCGTCATAGTCTGCCCAACTGGAGGTGTCCTTGCCCAGGTATGCGCCAAAGGCCTTCTTGCCCCAAGGGCAATTAACCGGGTTACTGATCGGACTGAAAGCGGATACCGAACGATAGCGCTCCGGATTCCGCAACGCCAGAACCAGGGCCCCGTGTCCGCCCATGGAATGGCCGGAAACTGAGCGCTGGTCACTGACCGGAAACATGGATTCGATAAGTGCCGGCAGTTCATTCAGCACATAATCGTACATCCGGTAATGCCGGCTCCAGGGGGCCTGGGTGGCATTCACGTAGAAACCTGCGCCCTTGCCCAGATCGTAGCCTTCATCGTCCGCCACATCGTCACCACGGGGACTGGTGTCCGGTGCAATAATCGCCACTCCCAGTTCGGCTGCGACGCGATGGGCCCCCGCCTTCTGCATGAAATTCTCATCCGTGCAGGTCAGACCAGACAACCAGTACAAGGCCGGCACCTTGTCGCCATTTGACGCCTGAGGTGGCAGGTAGATAGCGAAACGCATGGTGCAATTCAGCGTTTCCGAATAATGGCTGTACTGTTTATGCCAGCCATCGAAGCTCTTATTGTGGCTCAGATTTTCGATACTCATTGGAACCTCTCAAAGAAATAGCCGCCCGTACAAAGCTCAGACGGCCATCCTGACTACTTGTCGAAGTGGATAACGGAGCGAATGCTCTTTCCTTCATGCATCAGATCAAAGGCTTCGTTGATCTCTTCCAGGCCCATGGTATGAGTAATGAAATCGTTCAGTTTAAATTCACCCTGCATATAACGGTCAACAATTCCTGGCAGCTCTGAACGACCCTTGACACCCCCAAAGGCTGAGCCTCTCCAGACCCGCCCGGTTACCAACTGGAATGGGCGGGTAGAGATTTCCTGTCCGGCACCAGCTACACCAATAATCACCGACTCGCCCCAGCCTTTGTGGCAGCATTCCAGAGCTGAGCGCATCACATTTACGTTACCAATACATTCGAACGAATAATCCACACCACCATCAGTCAGTTCGACAATCACTTCCTGAATTGGTTTGTCGTAGTCATTTGGATTGATACAGTCAGTAGCGCCCAGCTTGCGGGCCAGATCGAACTTGCTCTCGTTAATATCAATTGCAATGATGCGACTGGCCTTGGCCATGGTGGCACCGATAACCGCCGAAAGGCCAATGCCGCCAATGCCGAAGATGGCCACAGTTGCGCCCTCCTCTACTTTGGCCGTGTTCATGACCGCACCCATGCCTGTAGTGACGCCACAACCGAGCAAACACACTTCCTCAAGCGGTGCGTCTTTATTGACCTTTGCTAAAGCAATTTCTGGCAATACTGTGTACTCGGAGAAGGTTGAGCAACCCATGTAATGGAAAATAGGCTGACCATCTTTCGAGAAACGGCTGGTACCATCCGGCATCAGGCCTTTGCCCTGAGTCTCACGGATTTTCTGGCACAGGTTCGTTTTGCCCGACGTGCAGAATTTGCACTCCCCACACTCCGGGGTATACAGAGGGATGACATGGTCACCCACCTGAACACTGGTTACACCTTCACCGATGGACTCCACAATACCACCGCCTTCATGCCCCAGAATCACGGGAAAGATGCCTTCCGGATCTTCACCCGACAAGGTAAACGCATCCGTATGACACACACCGCTGGCAATAACACGGATACGCACTTCACCTGCCTGCGGCGGCATAACATCCACTTCTTCAATGGACAGAGGTTGTGTCGGGCCCCAGGCGATGGCGGCTTTGGATTTGATTATCTGAGTCATAAAACTCTCCGGTCGTTGTAAAGCTCAGGCAGAGGGGTCCGCCACTGTAATAGAGACATTGTATTCCTATCGCTTGAAGTGATAATCCCATAATATGTTAATTCACCTTTACTGCTGAGTAACAATAGCAGAAGTGTTTTCCCGGGCAGTGCTTTATACCCCAGCGCATTCAGCCTGCAACGTGAGGATCAGTGGATGTTTATTTGGGAAGGTGTCAGTGAGTTTGTAGCAGTTGCAGAAGCAGAGAGCTTTACTGCAGCTGCAAAAAGACTGGGAATCTCAACGGCTCAGGTCAGCCGTCAGGTCAGCGCACTGGAGTCCAGGTTATCTACCCGGCTGTTTTACCGAACTACCCGCAAGGTTTCGGTAACCGAAGCCGGGCAGACCTACTACCAACACTGCAGACAGGTGCTGGACGGTCTGGAAGAAGCGGAGCGCGCCATGACCAACCTTCAGCTTGTTCCCAAAGGCCAGTTACGGCTGACCGCACCAGTCACATTCGGGGAGAAAACCATCGCCCCCCTGGTGAACGATTTCGTTCTGCGTTATCCGGAGCTTGAGGTGCAGCTGAACCTCACCAATCAGAAACTGGATCTTGTGGGCGAAAGCTATGACCTGGCCGTGCGATTGGGCAAGCTCGAGGACTCCAGCATGATGGCCAGACGATTGTCATCAAGAGCCCTGTACGTGTGCGCCTCACCGGAATACCTGTCGACCTACGGGTTTCCCCATTCCCTGTCTGAACTGGAACAACACAACTGTCTGCAAGGCAATCTGGATTACTGGCGGTTTCAGGAGCGAGGCAAACTCCGCAACATCCGGATAAAAGGCAATATCAAATGTGACAGCGGCTGGGCACTTTTAGATGCAGCCCTTAAAGGCATAGGTATTGTTCAGCTGCCTGATTATTACGTGCAGCCTTCTCTGGCATCCGGAAAACTGATCAGCCTGCTGGAGCATTGGCAGGAAGCCGATGACGGTATCTGGGCTATCTACCCCCAAAACCGCCATCTGTCCCCGAAGGTGCGCATGCTGCTGGACTATCTGAGCGAATCTCTTCAGTCGGACAACAGGCATCAACAATAAGAAGAAGGCTGGACCCAGCCACCAGGGAACTGAAACGAAAAAAGCCGTTAGCTACAAAGTAGCTAACGGCTTTTTAAATATGGCGGAGCGGACGGGACTCGAACCCGCGACCCCCGGCGTGACAGGCCGGTATTCTAACCAACTGAACTACCGCTCCGAATGTTATAACCGATTGCTTTGAAAGGCTTTGCAATCCTGCTTCTGATTGCTCGGTGACAACGAGAGCGCATTATATAGAGGTGCCCGGCCATGTCAACGCCTTTCTGATAAAAATTCAATAAACCAGTGTATTACACAGCCCCATCACCCTGCAGGAATCGTCAGCGCCGGAACCCATCGGCGCATCATATGGCCCTAAACAGGTTCAGACACGCTCTCGTCACCCGGAGGGCAGGTTGAGCCACTCTGGGTAGTAACAACAGGAAGGGTGAAGAAGAATCGCGCACCGCCGCCTTCGGGACGCTCGAAGCCAATATTGCCCCCCTGCGCCTGGATCAGGGAGCGACACGTAGGCAGGCCAATGCCCATACCCTCATCTTTCGTGGTGTAAAACGGCAAAAACAGCTTTTCTTCCGCATCCTCAGCAAGCCCTACGCCATAGTCGCGAACCTCAACCCGTACACAGCCATGATCCGTAACACTGGCACTGACCTCAACCGGCAATGAGGATTCAGCACTGCGAGTGGCCTCAAGCGCGTTTCGTATCAGATTCAGAGCAACCTGCTGCACCTGAATCGGGTCAGCCAGAACATCCGGCAAGTCATCTGGAACGGAAAGCTGGATTTCTCCATCATTATTTCTCATATCCACTTCTGCAAACTGGCGTGTATCTTCCAGCAATGCGGATACGGACAGTACTTCTTTCCCGGTTGCCGGTTTTTTCATGAAGCGCCTGATCCTGCGGATAATCTCGCTGGCGCGATGGGATTGCGCCTCAATCTTGTCGAGAGTCTCCTGCAGCATGCTCAGGTTCGGGCTCTCTTTGGCCATAACCCGCTTGGCAACCCGCGCATAATTCGCTATCGCCGTCAGCGGCTGATTGACCTCATGGGCCACCCCCGCAGCCATCTCCCCCATGGTCGTCAGACGAGAAGTATGAGCTAACTGGTCACGCTGCTCCTGAACCAGCTCTCTCGCCTCTTCCAGCGCCCGTTCGCTCTCCAGTTCTGCGGTAATGTCACGGAACACAACCACGGCACCCTGCGACTCCTCGCCATCGTGCTTGGGCGTAGAGCGGTATTCTGCAGAAAACCCTGTTTCATCCGCACGGAGCATCCGGATATCACGCTGCTCTTCCGCCACACCATGGCTACAGGTCGCGTAAACCGGAAGGCTGGTTTTGCATTCTTCAGCAGTCAAGAAGTGAATTTCAAAAAAATTACGACCAATCAGATCCTCTACCGGACATCCCATAATGGCGCCTGCAGCAGGGTTGGCAAACTCAATTGTTCCGTGTTCATCAAGGCCGTAAATGCCTTCACTGATGGAATTCAGGATGCGGGTCTGATCACTCTGAAGCTCCCGGTTGCGCGCCTGGAGTTCACGCTCAAGCCGGGTCATACGGGCGTGGGTCTTGACCCTGGCAATAACTTCCTGCGACTGAAATGGCTTGGAGATATAGTCGGCGCCCCCGAGAGAGAAGCCTTTTACCTTTGCCTGCAGGTCATCCAGAGCTGACAGAAATACCACGGCACAGTCAGCCGTTTCAGGATCAGCTTTGAGGCGCTCACACACCTCATAACCGTCCATTTCAGGCATCATGATATCGAGTAGAACGACTTCAGGCTGATGCCGATGAGCAAGATCCAGCGCTTTTTCGCCTTCATTGGCGATCAGTAGCCGATAGCCTTTATCTTTCAATGTCTCATAGAGAACTTTCAGGTTCTGTGGATTATCATCCACAAGCAGAACCGTAACCTCTGCACTTTCACTGACAACTTCAGTCATATCTTAAAAAGCCGGTTAGAAAGATAACCGTATAATGCCGGTGGGATTACCGCGCGTCGATAAGGTCCTTTACGGACAGTACCATACGAACAAGGTGTGCCAGCGAATGCGTACCCATCTTGTGCATTACCCGTGAGCGGTGAATCTCTACTGTGCGCTGGCTGATTTCCAGCTCGATAGCGATTACCTTGTTGGCCTGGCCTTCTATCATCCGGTCCATGATTTCATGTTCCCGAGGGGTCAGGCTTTTGATCCGGCGTATAATTTCCTGCTTTTCTCCAAGCGTCTTCCTTTGCTCGAAATCCTGTTCCAGGGCAGCTTCGATCTTCTCCAGCAGTGCCTCTTCACGATAAGGTTTCTGGATAAAATCCACTGCACCCTCTTTCATGGCATCAACTGCCATCGGCACATCACCGTGCCCGGTTACAAAAATAATCGGCAGAATCGAGTGCTTGTCGTTCAGTTTCTTCTGTAATTCCATTCCATCCATACCCGGCATGCGAATATCCAGCACAATGCATCCGGCCATTTTTTCAGAGTAGTCCTTAAGAAACGCAGCCGCGTTTTCATAAGTTTTGACTGGCTTGTCGTCAGATCTCAGTAACAGCTCCAATGAGTCACGAACTGCCTCGTCATCTTCCACCACGTAAACAGTCTGCTGAATATCAGTCATGTGTGTGCCATCTCCTGTCTGTTTTATTGTGACAACCACTCAGTGAATGGACGGATCTTTCTGATCGTCCCGAGCGTGCTCCTGGCGTTCGTGTTCGCGCATTTTCTCAAGCCGTTGCTGGATAATGCCAAAAACACTCTGTTTCGGATAGTTGCCTTTGCTGTCAGGCTTGCCTGCAGGCTTACCCAGCAACAGGCCAATAGCGTCCTCAACATGCAATGCTGCGTACACTGCAAAACGGCCTTCGCGAACCGCCTGAACCACTTCACTGTCCAGCATAAGGTTCTGTACATTGTTTGCCGGTATGATGACGCCCTGGGTACCCGTTAACCCGCCTTTAAGCTGACAGGTAGCAAAGAACCCTTCAACTTTTTCATTAACACCACCAATAGGCTGAACCTCACCAAACTGATTTACAGAGCCGGTAATTGCCAGATCCTGTCGCACCGGAATGCCGGACAGTGACGAGATCAGCGCACAGAGCTCCGCCAGCGAAGCACTGTCACCATCCACTTCACCATAATTCTGCTCAAACGTAATGCTTGCAGAAAGATGCATCGGGTCATTCACAGCAAAACGTGAAGAAATCAATGAGCTGAGTATCATGACGCCTTTAGAATGAATATTGCCACCCAGCTTTACATCCCGCTCAATATCCATGATTTCACCGCTCCCATAATAGCAGGTAGCGGTAACACGGTTAGACAGGCCGAACTCAAACCCACCGGAAGAAAGCACAGAGAGAGCATTCACCTGCCCTACAACCGAACCCTGGGTTGATACCAGAGTAGAACCGTCCCGGATTGAATCGTAGAACTGGTCCCGGATCCGGCTGCTACGGTATTTGGCGCTCTCCAGAGCCCGCTCGACATGAATATCCTGAATCAGTTTTGCATTCGCCTGTCTGGCCCAGAAATCCGATTCCCGAAGCAAGTTGGCAATATTTGCAGCATGCAACGAAAGCCTGTCCTGATGCTCAGCCATACGGGCGCTGTACTCTATAACCCTTGCCACTGCCTTGTTTGTGCAATGCAGGAGGTTCTTTTCTTTTACAACGCTGGCGATAAACTTGGCATACAGCACCTGGCTGTCTTCAGAGCGGAACATTTCATTCTCAAAGTCGGCGGTTACCCGAAACAGCTCCGCAAACTCGGGGTCGTAATCCTGTAACAACATCCAGGTTTCACGATCGCCGAAAAGCACCAGTTTTACATCCAGCGGCACACCCTGGGGCTCTATCGAGATAGTGCCTGAAAGGGTCAGTTCACGTTCAAGGGAGTTGATCTGAAGAGACCGGGCACGCAAGGCCCTTTTCAGCCCGTCCCAGACAAATGGCTGCTCAAGCATCTTGATAGCATCCATCAGCAGATAACCGCCGTTGGCCCGGTGCAGGCTGCCAGCACGGATCAGCGAAAAGTCCGTAAATACAGTGCCTTTATAGGTTACGTTTTCAACGTATCCGAACAGATTGTGATAAGTCGGATTGTCTTCCACCACCATCGGAACTTCATTACTCTTCTGGTGTACCAGAACGTTAACCAGATAACGGCGGGGCATCTTTTTATCCAGAGACGCATAGGCGATCGCAGCCTGTTCTTCGTTGTCGTCCAGGAAAATTTCCAGATTCTCAACCAGGTCAGCCCGCACCGCCTCGAAGTAGGCAACTACATCCGGCAGGTTCTTGTAGCTGTCGATCAGCTCATCAATCTGATGACCAGATATACCTTCCAGTGTTTCCCTGTTCAGCGCCTGCTGTTTATCGGCGTACTCCTGTTCCCAGTCAGCCAGCTTGCGCAATGCCTGACGGAGCTTCTTCTCAAGCCGGTTTACCGAGTCCTCGAACTTTTCTCTCTGTGCGTCTGTCAGCGCCTTGAACGTTTCTGCCGTATGGGGCTGATCACCGTTCATTGCCACCAGACGGTATCCGCCGGGCGTGGTAATCGTGAGGTTGACTTTTTTCCGGCGCGCCTGGGCGGCTACCTTTTCAAGCTCGTCTTCCTGCTTCTTCCCGTACTCTTCCTTGAGCTGTTCTGAGCGTTCCAGAAAGCTGTCGCTGTCGAAAGTCTGCGGGATAACCTTCACCAACCGGCCCATGAGCTTTTCCATGTCCCGCTTCAGCCGCGCGCCTTCACCTGCTGGCAACTTAAGCAGTTTAGGAACTCTGGGTTCCTCAAAGTCTGCTACATAGCACCAGTCGTGGGTCTGATGATCCGTATCCAGGTGGTGTTCAAGATAGCGCAGCATCATTGTGCGCTTGCCCAGACCGTCGCGACCTACGGCATACACGTTATAACCGGAATGGGGCATGGCCATAGCAAAGCGAACGGCCTCCTGAGCCCGGTTCTGGCCTACGATTTCGGCCAGGGGCACCAGTTGTCTGGTGGACTTGAACGGCAGATCTTTCAGAACACAGGCTTTGTATAGCTGATGCAGAGGCAGTGACTTCAAGGTTGGGTCCCTGTAACGGTTAACTCATTGGCCGGTCATTGTAGGTTCTGCGGGCCAGTCTGTCGCGCCCGGAGAAGAGATTTCTATAAACACTAGCCCAGCAACTGCTGAATCTGGTCTGCGCTGGCGACCTTACCCTCAATAACGATCTCGCCATCAATCGCCAGCGCCGGAGTGCGCATGATGCCTGCATCAATGATGGCATTGGTGTCGGTAACTTTTTCCACTTCGTATTCAAGCCCTTTCGCACTCGCCGCATCTTCTGCGTTGGCCGTCAGCTGTTTGCATTTGGCACAACCGCTTCCATAGATAGTGAATTTCATGGTTTTTCCTCGTTTTTTATGTGATACCGAAAGGCGGAATTACCACCAGTTACCATAGACAAAACCCGTCAGGGTGGCCATTACCACCACCAGCGCACAATAAACCAGTGTTTTTTGCGTACCCAGAATAGTGCGGATAACAAGCATGTTCGGCAACGAGAGCGCCGGCCCGGCCAATAGCAGCGCCAGTGCCGGTCCCTTACCCATACCTGCCCCCATCAGCGCTTCTACAATCGGGACCTCAGTCAGGGTAGAAAAGTACATCAGCGCGCCCAGCACAGAAGCGATGATGGTTGAAGCCAGAGTATTATCACCTACAGCCATGGCAACCCATTCCGAAGGAATGATGCCCTCATGGCCCGGACGGCCCAGCGCGAAGCCTGCAATGAATACCCCGCCCAATAGCAGGGGCAATATCTGTTTTGCAAAATCCCAGCTTTGTATCGACCACTCCCGGTCCTGCTCGCGTAAAGCCGCGATAATCATCAACCCGGCAATACCGATAGCAAAAGGCAACTCGGGAGCCGTTGGGGCAATGACAGCCGCAACAACAACTACCACAGCCAGAATCAACAACTGAATAACAGGCCACTTCCAACGCCAAACCAGCAGGCCTGCCAGTGCTGCAGACAGCAATGCTGTAATTTCCCACTTCCATGCATAAATCTGCATCCAGACCGGGCTATCCGCCGCAGCCCAGTTTGCGAAAACCAGCACCCCGACCATCAGCGCGAAAAAAGGTACGATCGCACTCATGGGTTTATCCGAATCTCCGCCACCAAATCCCCGGGCGTTATTGACTGTTCGCTGTGCTTCCTCCTTACGATAGATGAGGTGCATGATGGTGCCAATCACCAACGCGAACAGGATAGCCCCTACAGCCCGGGCAATACCGATTTCAGGCCCCAGCACCTTTGCCGTTACGACGACGGCCATGATATTGATGGCCGGCCCTGAATACAGAAACGCAATCGCCGCACCCAGGCCCGCACCGCGCCTGTAGATGCCACCGAACAGAGGCAGGACAGTACAGGAACAGACCGCCAACAGAGTTCCCGAGACAGACGCAACGCTAAACGCTACGGGTTTGGACGCATCCGGCCCCAGATAGCGCATCACTGCATCCTGGCTAATGTATGCCGACATGGCTCCGGCAATCAGGAATGCTGGCAGCAGGCACAGAATAACGTGCTCCTGAGCGTACCAGTGGGTCAGCCGGACAGCCTCCAGCACGGCGTTATCGAAGCGCGCCGTTCCGGCGGGAATAAAGTAGATCAGCAAAAAGGTGGCCAGCATAAAGAACAGAAGGTTGGCTTCACGAGAGTTGCTGGCATACAGCTCGCGTAATCGTATGTTCATCTAAAAGCTCCTTGAAGTGGGCGTAATTGAAACATTCCTGTTATGAAGACGAACACACTGTCAAAAGGATGCAGAAAAATTATTTTCACCGGGGCTCATGGCAACAGACTTGTCCATTTTCATCGAATCTGACCTGGCAATTTACAACAATTTCTTTCCTCAGGCGTTGCCTTGCCCTTAACAACCGGGATTTGACCGCACTCAGTGTTAATCCGCTCTGCTCTGCATAGCGCTCCTGAAGCTGTCCTTGCAGGTCACATCTCTCAATAACACTCCGGTCCTCTTCAGAAAGGTGAGCAAGATTCCGTATCAGGCATCCTTCCAGCTGAACAACCGGAGGTTTTTCTGCCCGCTCAAGCGGTATGTCAGGATCCAGATCAATGAACGTTTTTGCAGTGCGGAAGCGGTCGGCCAGGTAGTTACGTGCGACCCGGAACAGCCAGGCCCTGGGGTTTCGTACCTTGCAGAAAGTATCGCCTTGCAAGACGAGTTTCAGAAACAGCTCCTGAAGCACGTCATCCGCTTCGTGAGGATCCGTTATTCGTGCCAGCAGGAAAGCACGTAACTCCTTCTCGTACTGATCCCAGGCACTCAAAATGCAGACAGGCGTCATATCAGATTCGTTCCGGGCAGAGGGAAGACACACCAGCAACGTTCTTCGTTAGCGAGCGGAGGTCCCAACCAGGTTAATTCAGGATAGCAAGCACCGCAGTACAACCGGACAGACTCATATAAGCCCTGCATCCAGACTGGCTGCAACGTACATACCCAGCTCTCGACACTGCTCTTCGAATTCTTCCCGGTATTCGCCCCGACAGATCAATGGGGCCTGAACAAGCTTCCAGCGCAGTCCCGTGGTAATGCTATCGATAGCACGTTGTGTCCCGGTACCGTCATGACCGGCTCGGATGTAATAGGCAAACGGCAGGCCCTGGGTCTTTTCCAGGCAGGGGTAGTAGCTGCGATCAAAGAAGTCTTTGAGAGCGCCGCTCATATAACCAAGGTTTTCAGTGGTGCCAAGGAGAATGGCGTCACAGGCAAGAACATCATCCGGGCCGGCATCCAGTGGGGCCAGCACAGTTACTTCAACATTTTCAATATCTTCATGGCCTGCACCCTGAGCAACGGCATTACGCAGGGCAAGGGTATTCGGAGACGGTGCATGGGCAACAACAAGCAGTTTCTTTTTGCTATCCATACTCACCTCCTGAACGGTTCTGAAGCAGATCACCATCCACTCCTGTCATCTGGAAAGCGACCTTTCCAAAAAATCCTGAGGACTGGTCTGGCAGAAAAGTTAAGCTACAGTGTTCTTGCGAAATTCAAGGCGAGCTTCCTTAACTGCAGCTTCACTATATTCCTTTTACCGCACCGGTACTGCAGATATCAAGGTGTACCAGGGAGTATGTGTTTCAAGGGCTATTCAATAGACACGTACAAACCGGCGATTTTATCCATTTTCTTGAGCATGGATTCAGTAGTCACCTGAATAACAAAAGGTACATAGCGTCCGCTTTCCACCATCTCGAACCCCGATCGCGAGAACTTCCATTGAGCCACGACTTCACTCAAGGCCTGGTTTATCTCGCCGGTATTAAGGGAAGATTGAGTCAGAACCATCAGTGCGCGATCAAAATCACCCAGCGCCTGCTCAAACTCTTTGTCCAGCATCTCACCGGCGACCCTCCAGCTCTTGGCGACATATAACATACCTATACGTTGTGACAACATACGCTGACGCCCGGAGAGGTTGATCAGCTCCCCCTTCTTTCCGCCTGAATAGGTTTCGAACAACTCAACATTTTCCTCGCATAGCCCAAGCAAACGGGAGCCACCTTCGATCACATTAAGCGCCTCGCGATGCTCTGGTATGGCAATTGCCAGCTGACGGAATCTGTTCCATTCCCGGCGAATATCTTGTAGAGATGCGGTAATTTCCGGTGTGGGTGAAAAGTCTTCCAACGCTCCGAGGTTTTCCTCAAAAAGAGCCACACTTTCATCCAGCTGTCCCTGGGCCTTGCTGGCAGCGACATCCTGACCAATCAGTAAATAGGACTTGACGATACGCTGAGTCAACATCCGCTGCATACCAGCCTTGTTGATCGCAGAAGCAGGAGCCAATACTTCAGCACCAGCGTTCGTCGACACAGAGGCGAGCATGATAATCAGAGTTGCAATCATTACCAGGGGAGGAATTACCGCTTGCACAGGGCGACCAGCAAACTGGCTACGCCTGAGCATCCTATAACTGAGCCGCATCAGGTACTCCATTGTCAATGGTGCAGAAGGGAGCCCAAAGAAGCACCACCTGCGCCAGAATTATGAATTCCTGATGCTAAACTTCGTAAAGGAAAATAGCGTTGATAATAATCATTAGTTTCTTTGTGATTACTTCCACACTTTCAATGTCTTAATTGCCGGCACCCTGCGCAACAGAATTGCGCAGGGTGGGAGGTATTCGGAGGAGTTGCACAACTAATAACAAGCAATTTCTTTCTGGAGGGCACAATGCCCTCCGGACTATCTTAAAGCAGTTCACCATCTGCTTCTGCCGGCACTTCAGCTTCAGCGTCTTTCTTGGAAACAGGCTTCGGCATCAGCCTTTCACGCACCTTGGCTTCAATTTCTTTGGCCAGATCCATGTTTTCTTCCAGGAACTTACAAGCGTTAGCCTTACCCTGACCGATTTTGTCACCGTTGTAGGCATACCAGGCGCCGGATTTATCCACAAAGCCTTCTTTAACGCCCATATCGAGCACTTCTGCCATGTGATAAATACCCTTACCGTAAAGAATCTGGAACTCTGCCTGACGGAAAGGCGGAGCTACCTTGTTCTTGACGACTTTAACCCGGGTTTCGTTACCAACAACTTCATCACCTTCTTTAACCGCACCGATGCGGCGGATATCAAGACGTACCGACGAATAGAATTTCAGAGCGTTACCACCCGTGGTCGTTTCAGGACTGCCAAACATCACGCCAATTTTCATACGGATCTGGTTGATAAATACCATCAGACAGTTGGCATGTTTTACGTTACCCGTAAGCTTACGCAGAGCCTGCGACATCAGGCGAGCCTGAAGACCAACGTGGCTATCACCCATTTCGCCTTCAATTTCTGCTTTCGGGGTCAGTGCAGCGACCGAGTCAACAATGATCACGTCTACCGCATTGGAGCGCACGAGCATATCTGCGATTTCCAGTGCCTGTTCCCCGGTATCTGGCTGGGAAACCAGCAGGTCATCCACATTAACACCCAGCTTTTCAGCATAGATGGGATCCAGAGCGTGCTCCGCATCTATAAAGGCACAGGTTTTGCCCGCTTTTTGGGCTTCACCAATGACCTGAAGAGTCAGGGTTGTTTTACCGGAACTTTCAGGCCCGTAAATTTCAACAATACGGCCGTAAGGTAAGCCGCCTATACCCAAAGCAACATCCAGCCCCAGAGAACCAGTGGAGACCGCAGGTATGGCTTCGCGGGGCTGATCGCCCATTTTCATTACTGCGCCCTTACCAAACTGACGCTCGATCTGGCCCAGCGCAGCGCTCAATGCTTTTTTGCGGTTGTCTTCCATCAGTGCAAACCCTCTGTTGCCTTGGCCGCCGGCAAGGTAGAACAAGCCAGCGGAGAGATAATGAAGGGAACCTGCACAGCGGTTACAGCAGGATCCCTGTATATTTGAACAGTATTAAAGCATACCCGGAGAAAGAGACCAACCCCTGTGATTATGAAAGGCTGATCCGAAAACATTCAGGCTTTTTCCAAAAAACCGCTAACACCTTGCAGGGCAAAGAGAACTGCCTGGCGGCGCACCTGATCACGATCACCACTGAAGTGCTGAACGACCGCCTCAGTGTGTTCCACACTCGATCCCCAGGCAAACCAGACCGTTCCCACAGGCTTTTCTTCACTACCTCCCCCAGGCCCTGCAACACCGCTGACAGCCACTGCAACACCTGCCCCGGTTGTGGCCAGCGCACCTGCAACCATCTCCCGGACAACCGGTTCGCTGACAGCTCCGTGGGTATCCAGAGTTCTACTGGCAACACCAAGCAGCTTCTGTTTTGCATGGTTGCTGTAGGTCACCAGACCACCCTCCATGTAAGCAGAAGACCCCGGTTTGTCAGTCATTACCTTTGCTACCCAACCTCCGGTGCAACTTTCAGCCGTTATCAGGGTAAGATTCCCTGCTAACAGCTTTTCACCCAACTGGCTTCCAGCTTGTTCGAGTTCGTGATCACTGGCAGGCATAATGCTCTCCTTCATTTCATCAAGGGCGTTATTTTCTTACAATCCTTGGCTTCACCCAAAGCAAGATTATCCGGATTTGTCCATGTCAGCAGCTCAGAACGATTTTTCCAAGCACACTCCAATGATGCAGCAATACCTCAGGATCAAGGGTCAGCACCCGGATGAACTGGTGTTCTACCGCATGGGTGACTTTTACGAGCTGTTCTACGACGACGCAAAAAAAGCTGCCGAGCTGATGGACATAACTCTCACCGCCAGGGGACAGTCCGGCGGCAATCCGATTCCCATGGCCGGTATCCCGTTTCATGCATCTGAAGGGTACATTGCACGGCTGGTCAGAGCGGGTCAATCCATCGCCATCTGCGAACAGATCGGAGACCCCGCAACCAGCAAGGGGCCAGTTGACCGCCAGGTTGTAAGAATTGTCACCCCTGGCACTCTCAGTGATGATGCCTATCTGGAAGACCGCCGCGACAACCTGCTTGCTGCCATTTTCCACCACCAGGAGCAGTTTGGTTTTGCATCCCTGGATATTTCCAGTGGGCGTTTTGCAGTTTCCGAACTGGAAAACCTTGAAGCCCTGCAGGGAGAGCTGCAACGTTTACGTCCGGCGGAGATACTGATCAGCGAAGATTTTCCATTTGAGGAAGTCCTGGCTGGCTTTACCGGTATCCGGCGCCAGGGTCCCTGGCTGTTTGAATCCGACACAGCCCGCCGGGTCATTACCCAACAATTGCAGGTTCGTGATCTGACAGGTTTTGGCTGCGACGACCTCACTCTGGCCATTTGTGCCGCCGGCTGCCTGTTGCAGTACGCCAAAGAAACCCAACGCACCGCCCTGCCCCACATCCGCAAACTCACCCGTGAACGCCGGGATGAAGCGGTGATTCTCGATGCCACCAGCCGCCGGAACCTGGAAATCGACATCAATCTTATGGGGGGCCACCAGCACACGCTGGCCTGGGTCATGGACAAAACCGCAACATCCATGGGCGGGCGCGAGCTGAGGCGCTGGCTGAACCGGCCACTGCGGGATGTAATCGTGGTGCAGCAACGCCAGCAAGCAGTATCTGCTCTGCTTGATGGCTTTCACTACGAACCGGTGCATAACCTGCTGAAGACAGTGGGCGATATTGAACGGGTTCTGGCCCGGGTTGCACTGCGATCAGCCCGGCCCCGGGACCTCGCCCGTCTGCGGGATGCATTCCTGGCCCTGCCGGAGCTTCAGGAAACACTAAAGCCTGTAAATTCACATCACATAGCAGCTCTGGCCAGGGTAATCGGCGAGTACCCCGAGCTGGCAGACACCCTGGAACGCGCGATTATCGACAACCCTCCGGTCGTGATCCGGGAAGGCGGTGTGATCCGCGAGGGCTTTGATGAAGAACTGGACGAGCTGCGCAACATCAGCGAAAACGCTGGCCAGTATTTGCTGGACGTGGAAACCCGGGAGCGGGAACGTACCGGAATCAGCACCCTGAAAGTAGGTTATAACCGGGTGCACGGCTACTACATTGAGATCAGCCGGGCCCAGTCTGCCCAGGCACCAGCGGATTACATTCGTCGCCAGACACTGAAAAACGCAGAGCGCTTCATAACGCCAGAACTGAAAGTTTTTGAAGACAAAGCCCTGAGCGCCAAAAGCCGGGCTCTGGCAAGAGAAAAAGCACTCTACGACGAGGTGCTTGAAACCGTCGCAGGGCAACTCGCGCCGCTGCAGGATGCCGCTCAGGCGCTGGCAGAGCTTGATGTCATCAGCAATTTTGCAGAACGGGCAACCACTCTGCGCTTCGCAGCACCTGAATTCCGCGAAGCTCCGGGGTTCGAAATTGAAGATGGCCGACACCCTGTTGTCGAGCAGCTTCTTGACGAACCTTTCGTACCCAACAATCTGCTGATGGATACTCAACGCCGGATGCTGGTTATTACCGGCCCCAACATGGGCGGTAAATCCACCTATATGCGCCAGGCAGCCTTGATTGCCCTGCTCGCATACACCGGGAGTTTCGTGCCGGCCAACCGCGCCGTACTGGGCCCGCTGGACCGTATTTTCACTCGCATGGGCTCTTCTGATGACACTGCAGGTGGCCGTTCAACCTTTATGGTTGAAATGACAGAGACCGCCAATATTCTGCACAATGCCACAGAGCTGAGCCTTGTTCTGATGGACGAAGTTGGCCGCGGCACCAGCACATTTGATGGTCTGTCCCTGGCCTGGGCTACAGCAGAACACCTGGCAAAAGAAATTCGCTGCTATACCCTGTTCGCCACCCACTATTTTGAGCTCACGCAACTGGCCGACGACATGGAGCACGCAGTTAACGTGCACCTGACCGCAACCGAACACGATGACAGCATTGTTTTCCTGCACAACGTACACGAAGGCCCTGCAAGCCAGAGCTACGGCTTGCAGGTAGCCAAGCTGGCCGGAGTCCCCCAAAGCGTTATAGGCAACGCCAAAGCACAACTGAAACTGCTGGAAGGCAGTGCCGCTCCAGCAACTGCCAGACCTGCGCCGGCAGCCGAGGTTGATCTGAAAATGCCAGCGATGCCCAGCCAGACTGCCTGTCAGGGCGATATGTTTGCCTGCCCGGAGCCCAGCGCTGTAGAAGAGGCATTGCAGAGTCTCGACCTGGACGAGCTGTCGCCCAGAGAGGCAATGAACCGGCTGTATGAATTGAAGGGATTACTGAAAAACTGACAGAAACTTGATCTGGGTAATAAGGTTATAGCAGCCAAACGCTTGCGGCTGCGCGGGCCGCTCCCTACAATATCGCCCATCAAAACAGAACCATGGAGCTGACAACAAGCTCCAGATGAGATTGACCACTGGACCAGGGATCTGATTATGGCGTTTATCGTTACCGATAACTGCATCAAGTGCAAATACACAGACTGTGTGGAAGTGTGCCCGGTAGACTGCTTCTACGAAGGCCCGAACTTTCTGGTAATCGACCCGGACGAGTGTATCGACTGCGCGCTGTGCGAGCCCGAATGCCCGGCTGAAGCGATTTTCTCAGAAGATGAACTGCCTGCCGATCAGGTGCAGTTTGTGGAACTCAACGCCGACCTGGCGGGGAAATGGCCCAACATTACCGAGAAAAAAGACCCGCTCCCGGAAGCCGAAGAATGGGATGGCAAACCCAATAAGCTTCAGTATCTGGAGAAATAATTCTGGTGCTGGTTAACGCAAGCGCCTGAATGTGAAAAAAAAGGGAAGCCTCTGCAGGCTTCCCTTTTTTGCTATTACGCCTTGAAATCCGCAGTCAATTGCCCGCCAGTCTGGCGCCCATGGCAATAAAGAACCCCCCGGTCAGCCCATTGAGCAGTCGCCTGGCCCGCGCCCCGATACCTGCACCCCGGAAACGCACAACCATCCATGCCAGCCCACACTGCCAGAACATTGCCAGAAGAAAGTGCACTCCAGCCAGCATTAAAGACTGCTGAAAAGCATTTCCCGCCGGATCCACGAACTGGGGCAACAAAGCCATATAGAACAGAGCGGTTTTCGGATTCAATACATTGGACAACAGGCCTTCACGAAATGACACCACCAGAGGTACACCCTGGCGCGCAACCAGAGGTGCTTCTGCGCCGGGAACAGGCTTGCGTTTTACAGCCTGCCTCAGTGAACCCAGGCCAAGCCAGATCAGATAACAGGCTCCGGCCCATTTCAGTGCAGAGAATGCCCAGGCTGTTTCAAGCAAAAGGAGGGAGATACCCAACGCCGAAAGCGTCGCGTGAATAAAAAGACCACTGCAAATACCCGCACTGGTCACACAACCATCACGGAAGCCCCCGCGACCGGCGTTACGCATGACCAGCAGCGTATCAACCCCTGGCGTGACAGTCAGCAGGCTTATGGCAATCAGATAAGCCCAGAACAGCTCGGAAAACAAACAGACCTCCACTTCTATTGATGCAGGAGACCGAAGGTACTATGACTCCTGCGCAAAAATTTTGCGTGCTGCGGCGGAATTATAGAAAGCTGACAACCGCCTGCGCACAAGGGCCTCAACATAACCCTCTTCCCGGAGCACGTCTATAACAGGAATAGCCCAGGCGTCCACCTCTGACAGAATCACTTCAGGGGTAACCCCCAAAGCGCCGAGCAGGTCAGCAAGCGGCCGGTTACCATATTTTTCAAACAGGTGCGTAACCACTGCATGGGCACAGCCCTTAAAGTAGTCCGTTTTCCGGAACTGAAGCCAGAACTCATAACCCAGTGCTACAAACTCCTGTAACTGAACGTCGCCCAGCCCTTCCTGCAAATCAGCCAGTGTCCGGTCTTCCATGGCAATCCAGGCTGCCATAACCGTGTCCCGCACTTCGTCGTCAGAGAGCGCCCGTTGCAGGAACTGCTCACTACGAGTGATCAGCCCAGGCAGGCTGTCTGAGAGCCAGGCCTTCAGGCGACGCTCAAAGGTTTCATCCAGCCCGGGTACCGCTTTATTGGCCATGCGCTTGCCGAACTTCATCATGGAGCCTACGCCGGGTACCGATTTAGCAATCAGGTTGTCTTCATAAAGGTAATTAACCACGCCTTGATACACCACATTCGAGACCAGTTCCTGATATACCGGGTGCGTCATGATTTCACTGATCAGCTGCTCACGTTGTGAGCGCAGCTCAAGCATTTCTTCCACAAAGGCTGCACTCTGATCCCGGGTGATAATATCCCGCAGGGCTGTCGTGGCCTGGACCGGTGCATTCAGCACTTTGGCAGCCATCTCGCCCGCCAGCTCCGGAACCCCGGCATCCAGTTCCATATCCACAACAACACGCTGAATGGTCTCCATCACCTGACCCTCAGAGGCAATATGGTTCAGACTGATGTTATCTGCGCACTCAAGGAGTTCACTGACTTCCTGCCTCAGAAACTTCCGGAGCTTTGCCCCCTTCAGAGAGGCGAGCTCATGCTTCACACGCAGTTCAAGCAGTCGACTGGCTGGATCAACCTTCGCTTTCGTCACGATACTGGAGGCCCTGTTGATATGATCGGAGATGCCGACAATGGCTTTGTATACCATGAGGCTAACACGAAGCCCCGGGGAACCGGGAAGGAAGGCATCCCGAAAACGACAGGCGGGCAAAAAAAGGGGAGGCATTACGCCTCCCAAAGACACACAGTGTGTGGAGTGCCCCCGGAGCCTACCGGAGGCAACCAATTCACTCTTTGCCAGCCCCATCTGCACCCGGAGCTTCAGGGTCCGCAGTAAAGCCAAGCAACTTGGTTCTTTCAATCAACAAATACAGAACTGCGCCGGTCGCAAGTCCCCAGCCAGCGCCATAGACTGCCAACACCACGCCCATGGTGCCGGCGATGCCCCGCTCGGTGTTATTTTCCAGCTGTTCCAGGCCAACCATCAGGCAAATGTAGCCAGTCAACAAAAGCGTCAGAGAAAGCGCTATGGGAAGCACCGGCTGGAAAAAACTCACCAGAGGCAAGACAAACAGAGCGATGAAGCCCGTAATCCAGAATGTGCCGCCGCCGCTGTAAATAGAGTCCATAGCGTTGCGACCATATTTGTAGCGCTCGGCCATCGTAGCCGTTACTGCGGTCCAGATCGGACCTGCAAGGCCAGGGTATGGAGCAAAAAAGGCATGGCCACCGTTCCGGATTGCAGTGACCAGGTGTACGCGGTCGATGCTGTTATCAATGTCTTCGTCTTTACGGAGATGATCAACACGGTTCATCAGGGACTGGCCCACCACGATATCCCCGAAAGCAATAACATAGGCAATTACCGCCGTAGGAATGGCGTAAAGAAATACCTCAGCGTCCGGAAAACCAACAGAAAACGGAAGATAGTTCCACAGCTCGTCGAAAGCAGGCTTGGTAATACCCCACTGCACATCTGGCACGTCATATTCTCCGGTAGCAAAGCCCACCAGAATCGCCACAATCATGCCTGGCACCATGCCATAGTTCGCGATCTTGCGGGCTATAGAGTTAGTCTCGACAAACCCTTTGAACGACACAGAGAACATCAGGTACAGGCAGACCAGACCACCGACAATCAAGGAAATCGGCGTGTTAGCCAAGCGACCGCCGGCCTCAATCTCGCCCATAAGCGCCGCAATACCAGCACCGATAATAATGCCGCCTTTCATGGAACGGGGTATCACGTCTACCAGTTTGCTTCCGAGGCGCGTAATTCCGAGCACCAGGAAAATAATAAACACCAGAAACTGCAGTGCAAACAACGCCTGTATTGCCTCGGGGCCCGGCTCATAGTCACTCAGGAACAACAACACAACAGGAATGCCTGGTGTTATCCAGCCCGGAACCAGAGGCACACCCAAGAGCGCAGGCAGCATAAAACCAATACCACAGATCACCACATAGGCCAGTGCCACGTCGTAGGGCACACCAAGGTAGGTTTCCAGCAGAGGAATCATGGCGAGGCTCACCACGAACATGATCAGGGCCTGCACCATTTCCGCAAATTCCCAGCGGTAATGGACAAAAGGAAGACGGATCTTGAACGGGCCGGCAGGCCAGAATGGCTGCTCTTCCCCGTTCTTTCGATGAAACATTTGCATAATAGTATCTCCTGCACGCGCCTGGGGGCGCATGCTGAATATGTTGTTTTTGTGGTGGTACACGGCAGCACCGGGGCTGGTGCTGCCGGTCAGAAGATCAGTCCAGTTCTTTGGCTTGATCCCTTAATACGAATTTCTGGATTTTACCCGTAGACGTTTTGGGCAATTCCGAGAAAACGACGGTTTTAGGAACTTTGAAGCGGGCCAGGTGTTCACGGCAGAAGCTGATAATATCTTCTTCACTCACATCGCCGGCTTCTGGCTTCAGTGTTACAAATGCACAGGGCGTTTCGCCCCATTTTTCATCAGGACGCGCCACTACGGCAGCTTCCATAACGGAAGGGTGCCGATAAAGGGCATCCTCAACTTCGATGGTGGAAATGTTCTCACCGCCGGAGATAATGATGTCTTTAAGGCGATCCTTGATTTCCATGTAGCCGTCTTCGTGCCACACAGCCAGGTCGCCTGTATGGAACCACCCGCCACGGAATGCCTCTTCGGTGGCTTTCGGGTTTTTCAGATACCCCTTCATCACGGTATTACCGCGCAGGAAGATTTCTCCGATGGTTTTGCCGTCTCTGGGAACAGGCGCCATGGTGTTGGGGTCACCAACCATAGTGCCGGCCAGTGTGTGGTAACGCACACCCTGGCGGGCTTTGATTCGCGCACGTCCATCCAGAGGCAGTTCGTCCCACTCGGATTTCCAGGCGCAGACAGTTACCGGGCCATAAACTTCCGTCAGGCCGTATACGTGAGTGACCTTGATGCCCATTTCTTCAACAGCACCTATCACCTGCGCGGGGGGCGCAGCACCGGCGATCATGGAACGGACTTCGTGATCAATACCCGCCTTGGACTCAGGGGGAACATTCAGCAGAGCGTTCAGAACAATGGGAGCACCGCACATGTGAGTAACCTGATGCTCTTTGATCAGCCGCAGAATTTTTTCCGGATCAACACGACGCAGGCAAACATGAGTGCCCGCCATAGCCGTAATTGTCCAGGGAAAACACCAACCGTTGCAGTGGAACATGGGCAATGTCCACAGATACACAGGATGCATACCCATCGACCATACCGCCTGGTTCCCCAGCGAGTTGATATAGGCTCCGCGGTGGTGATACACCACGCCTTTGGGGTTGCCGGTGGTTCCGGACGTGTAGTTCAGTGAAATGGCATCCCATTCATTCTCAGGAAAGCTCCACTGGAACTGAGGGTCACCCTCTTTCAGGAAGGCTTCATAGTCCAGATCACTGACCTGAACGCCCTCTCCGTATTCGGGATCGTCCACATCGATAACCAGTGGTTTGTCTTCCATGCGGCTGACTGCTTCGCGAATCACCTCACCAAATTCGCGGTCGGCGATCACTGCTTTGGCTTCCCCGTGCCCAAGCATGAACGCAATGGCTTCTGCATCCAGGCGCACATTCAGCGTGTTCAGCACGGCGCCAATCATGGGTACACCAAAATGGCATTCCACCATCGCAGGGATATTGGGTAGCATAGCGGCGACTGTATCGCCCCGGCCAATGCCGCGGCCTTTCAGCGCAGAGGCAAGCCTCCGGGAGCGATCATAGGTCTGCGACCAGTTATAACGGATAGCACCGTGAATAATGGAGGTGTAATCCGGGTATACACTGGCTGTACGTTCAATAAAGTCGATGGGAGAGTTAACAGCGTAATTGGCATCAACGGGCGCAAGGCCCTGATCAAAAATCGAGGTCATTGAGTAGTACTCTCTTTGTGAGCCTGTTGTTTTTGTAGCGTATTCAGAAAAATCGCTTGAGCCGCTATACTTTTATCTGGCAGATAATGCTAATGAACAGAAGAATTTATAGAAATTACACCAACGTATTATAGTGAATTTACTATATTCAGTTTCACGCAACCGGTCCTGTCCCTACTATGGGTTTTAGCTTGTCAGACGTAGATCCGCAACCTGGCCTGATTCTGGATGGCGACGCAGGTTTTTTGCGCGGCAACCTGGCCGCCGAAGAGTTACGGCTGGCGAACAGCCTGTCCGGACCACTGGACATGCTCCCGCCAAATGCTCCGGCGCTGGCAAAGGCAGCACTGGAACAGTCCCGGGCCATCGAGAACGTGGAAGCACGGATCAACAGCACCATACTTATGTGGACGTTTATTCCCTGCCCCGAAACCGGCAAGGTACTGGCCCGCGGCAGGGATGCCACAGACGATATCCGGACCCACGAACAGGCCATCCGGTCAAATCGCCTCTATCGACTGATCACGGAAAACACCACTGACCTTATTTCACGTCACTCTCCGGACGGACGCTTTATCGATGCAACCCCGGCTTCCTGGCGCCTGCTCGGCTACTGGCCAGAGGAGCTGCGGGGCAAACCGCTGGAGGAGATTTTTCACAGCGACAGCACTACCCGGCAGCTGAGAGAAAGCCACATACCCCTGAGAGACGACGGCTACGCCACCATGACTCTGGGCATAACTCACCGTGACGGCAGCAAACGCTGGTTTGAGATAGCGAGTCGCGCCATACGGGAAACCTATACAGGTGCGGTTGTTGAGGTGGTCAGCGTCTCGAGAGACATCACGGCAAGGGTGGAATCGGAGGAAAACAGCCGCAAGCTGGCCGATGAGCTTGCCCGTACAGCACGACTGGCAGCTCTTGGCGAACTGGCCTCGAGCATCGCCCACGAAATGAATCAGCCGCTAGCCACCATCGTCAATTTTGCCAGCGCAAGCCAGCGTTACCTGCAAAGCGCCGCTACGAATCCCGAGCACCTTGAACGGGTCAGCGATGGCCTTAAAAAAACCATCCATCATGCCAATCGCGCGTCCGAAGTCATCAAGCGGTTGCGCGGATTTCTCCGCAAAGGCCGGAAGCGCACCGAAACAGTTTCACTTAACCAGACCCTCAGCAACGTCGCCCGACTATGCCAATGGGACGCCGAAAAGAATGATGTGGACATTATCTGCTCACCCGCAGCCTATGATCCAACAATAACCGCAGATCCGGTGTTGCTGGAACAGGTACTGATCAATCTGATCCGTAATGGTATCGAAGCAAACGTGGAGGCGCGCACTACTCAGGCAGGCGGCGCACGATCCCGCCTGGTGATTTCGACCTCCATAAATCACGAGGCCGAAACGCTGGTTGAAGTGACAGATGAAGGCCCCGGCCTTGACGAACAGGGCATCCGGCAGATGTTCCAGCCGTTTTATACCACTAAACCCCATGGCCTTGGGCTGGGACTCTCCATGAGCAAGTCCATCATTGAAGGTTTCGGCGGTTTTCTGGATGCACAGCCTGACCGGACAGGAGGCCTCAGGTTAATCTGCCGGTTCCCGAAAAAACTGGCAAACAAACGTATAACAAGCACGGAGATTCCCCCCTATGAGTAACAAATCCGGCCCGGATACGACCACTGTTTATGTTGTTGATGACGACGCCGGCATGCTGGAGTCAACCCAGTGGCTGCTGGAGTCGGTCGGCTTGAAAGTGCAGGCGTACAGCGATGGCCGCAAGTTTCTTGATGCTCTTGAGGATAACCGGGGGGGCTGTGTAATTCTGGATATCCGGATGCCTGGTGTCGGCGGGCTTAACGTGCAGGAAGAACTACAGAAACGGGCAATTGAGCTGCCCATTATTTTTGTGTCTGGCCACGCAGATGTTCCGATAGTAGTACGTGCATTTAAATCCGGCGCCTTTGATTTCATTGAAAAGCCCTTTAACGAGCAACTGCTTCTGGACAGCGTCCAGCAAGCGTTGGCGGCCCATCAGCAGTCCAGCGACCTGCAACTGGGCGACGAGCAGACAGGGGCGCTGATCACCACGCTTACGCGCCGGGAACGGGATGTTTTTCTGCCCATGGCACAAGGCTACACCAGCCGGGAAATTGCCGACCAACTGGGCGTCAGCGTCAAGACCATCGATCTGTACAGAGCCAGGGTGATGAAGCGCCTGGGTGCGGAACGGTTGCCTGACCTTACAGGTATTGCAATCACCGCCGGACTGATTGATCCATTGCACCTTCGTTCTGAATCCTGACCGGCCTCCGCCCCGTTGCTTCAGCCGCTCCGGGCCAGCTCCTCATGTGCCAGGGCACCAAGCCTGGCAATGGCCTGATCAATTCGTTCGCTCCAGGGGTTGCCACCATTCAGGCGCAGGCAGGACTCAAACTTGTCTGAAATCGAGAACATCAGGCCCGGCGCCACGTTGATATTTTCCGCCCGGGCGCGATGATAAACCCGGGTTCCGGAGACACCCTCAGGCAGTTGCACCCAGAGCACAAAGCCGCCCTGGGGCCGGCTCACTGCCGTACCCGCAGGAAATGACCGCGCTACAGCCGCCCTCATACGCTCTGTCGCCTCCCGGTAATGCTCCCGTGCAGACCGCAAATACCGGTCATAGCCGCCCTGTTCAAGAAAATGCGCGACTGCCAGCTGGGGAATGGAAGATGTAGCCAGGTTGGAAAAATACTTTTGCTGTCTGGCACTGGCCATATAGCGCCCGGGTAGCATCCAGCCCAGTCTCAGCCCCGGGGAAATGGTTTTGGAAAACGAGTTGCAGTAGATCACGTTGTCCGTTCGATCAAAGGCCTTAGCCGGCCGCGGCCTTTCACCTGTGTGGTAAAGATCACCGTATATATCGTCCTCAATCAGCGGAACCCCGGCGGCGGCGAGCATCGACACCATCTGCTTTTTCCGCTCATCCGGCATCCGCGCCCCCATAGGATTACTGTGGTTCGTTACCACCACGCAGGCTTTCAGAGGCCACTGCTCCAGAGCGAGCTCCAGGCCTTCAAGACTGAGGCCATCTGAGGGATGAGTCGGGATTTCCAGCGCCCGCAGTCCAACGACTTCCAGAGCCTGAAGGATGCCCGGAAATGATGGCGATTCAACCGCCACTATATCCCCAGGCTGGGTAACCGCGCGCAAACCCAGAATAATGGCTTCCTGGGCACCGTTGGTAACGAGTACATCCTCCAGAGTAACCGGAACGCCTACAGCGGCCATGCGCTGGGCGATCTGCCTTCGGAATGACTCCTTGCCGGGAAAGGCGTAGTCCAGAGTCTCAAGTCCACGCCTCGCTGCCCAAAGCGTACTTTGCTGGATCTGCCGCACCGGCAGGTAATCCGCGTGAGGAATGGCGGTCGCCAGAGGCACCATGCGCTTTTGCGCATCAGCGCACAAATCCAGTGTCATCTCACGGGCCGTGACCGGAGCCGGTCGGTTCCGGTGCCTTTGCATTACCGGCTCAGGGGCATCAACGGCTGGCAAACGCACAAAATAGCCACTGCGCTCCCGGGGCTGAAGGTAACCACGGGCCTCAAGTGTCTGATGTGCCTGCAACACTGTTGAAATGCTGACACCAAACTGTTTGCTCAAAACCCTGACACCCGGCAGGCGATCTCCGTCCCGGTAGACACCATCCTTGATAAGTGCCTGAAGCCTGTCTGCTACCTGGTTATATAGAACACCCATCCTGTCTGCCTCACCGAATCCATGAAATCTCTGGCCAGTTGAATTGCCATCGTCTCTATTGCAGCAGACCGACACCTGACACGAACAGTACAGATGCCGGAAATACTACCAATACAGATGACTGAAATATCACTCTGTACCGGTTCAAAAACAGAATATCTGAATCTGTTATGGCCGTCAGCACAGGAGGAGAATAACAACATCGCAAACAGAAGAAGGAGTTTCACAATGGGAATCGCCAACAGTCATGCTCTGCCAGCAACCCGGAACAATCTTTTTGGCCTGCAGGACAAGCCTGCCTCCCTGTATGGAGAGGACTTAACCACCAACCGTCAGTGGCTCGAAGACCTCGGATTTTCTGTACAGCAGCCAGACATGGAACACTGGGTAGTGACCCACAAGAGCCCGCTGCCTGAGTTCCACTTTTACAGTGAACATGAACTGGCACAGTTTGCCAGCTACAAGGCTCACCACTACGCCAGGCACTTACTCCCGGAGAAAAGAACATGAGCTACCCCATCTATCAGGTAGATGCCTTCACAAGCGAGATTTTCAAAGGTAATCCTGCAGCTGTCATGCCGCTGGAGGAATGGCTCCCGGATGAAACACTGCAGGCGCTGGCGGCAGAGAACAATCTGTCAGAAACTGCGTTTTTTGTGCGCGGATCCGACACCAGCAACTACGACTTTCATATCCGCTGGTTCACCCCTGGCGTTGAAGTCCCACTGTGCGGGCACGCAACCCTGGCCAGCGCCTGGGTAATTTTCCACAAACTGCACTGGCCAGCGGAACACATTCGTTTGCATTCAAAAAGCGGCCCTCTCGGTGTTGGCAGAGCCCCTGACGACTGGCTGGTTCTGGACTTCCCAAACCTCCCGGTCGAGGAACAGGAGACTCCGGAAGTCATCAGCGAGGCCCTTGATGGCGCACCCGGGACGGCCTTCTACGTACCCGCTGACACCAATTACATGATTGTTCTGGAAAGTGAGGCAGCGGTGCTGGCGGCGCAGCCCGACATGCGAAAACTCATGCAACTGGGGAGTCAGGGGCTGATTGTTACCGCACCCGGAGAAACCGCGGACTTTGTGAGCCGTTACTTTGCCCCTGGCGCGGGCATTGATGAAGACCCGGTTACTGGCTCAACCCACAGTGTTCTTGTGCCTTACTGGGCCAAACGGCTCGGCAGGACCCGGCTCGAGGCCCGGCAAGTGTCCGCCCGGGGCGGCCTGCTGCGCTGCGAGTTGAAGGGCGACCGTGTCACCATTGCCGGACAGGCTGCTTTCTATATGGAGGGCGCCGTACATATGCCCTGAGGCTGGTATACTGCCCGCCATATAAACCAACCGGCGGGCAGCAATGACGGCAAGTTCCAGCAACCAATACGATGTGATCATTATCGGTGCCGGCGCAGCAGGCCTGATGTGCGCAGCCACTGCCGGCTATTGTGGCCGCAAAGTACTGGTACTGGATCATGCCAACAAGCCCGGAAAAAAGATTCTCATGTCCGGCGGCGGACGCTGTAACTTCACCAATCTGAACAGCTCGCCTGCCAATTTTCTGTCAGACAACCCCCGCTTCTGCATCTCGGCCCTGAAACGCTATACCCCTCAGCATTTTCTGGACCTTGTTGAACGCCACGGTATAGAACATGAAGAGAAGGCTGCCGGGCAGTTGTTCTGCAAAGACAGCGCAAAAGACATCCTCACCATGCTGCTGACCGAATGCGACTGGGCAGGTGCTGAAATTCGCATGAAAACCAGTATCAGAGGCATTACCCGAAAGGCCGGGCACTACCATGTGGACACTGGCTCAGGTTCCCTGACCTGTGAATCTCTGGTCATCGCCTGCGGGGGACTATCTATCCCGACCATGGGTGCCACAGGGTTCGGTTACGAGGTTGCCCGCCAGTTCGGTCTCACAGTTCTGCCCACCCGGCCCGGACTGGTGCCATTCACACTGCACCCCGAACTGAAACAGCAACTGGCCCCTCTCGCTGGCGTAAGCTGCCCGGTGGATGCGGCCTGCAATAATCACCATTTCCGTGAACCCATGCTGGTCACACACCGAGGCCTGAGTGGGCCGTCCATGCTGCAGATCTCCAGCTTCTGGCAGCCCGGCGACCCGCTGATCATAAACCTGCTCCCGGAACGCAACGTCCGCGAAGACCTGACTGCCTTGCGCAAACAGAAGCCGCAATCAACCCTTGCCCAGTATCTCGCTCAGCACCTGCCCAAACGCTTTGCGCAGGCATTCAACGAGCTTTACCACTGGGACGGCCCTCTTCAGGGCTACCGGAACAGTGATCTTGAGCAGGTTGCATGCATACTGAGCCAGTGGACGGTCAAACCGGCGGGAACTGAAGGTTATCGCACCGCCGAGGTCACTCTGGGCGGCGTAGATACCCGCCAGCTTTCATCGAAAACCATGGCAGCGCTGGATCAGCCGAACCTGTACTTCATCGGAGAGGTGGTGGATGTAACCGGGCATCTGGGCGGCCACAACTTTCAGTGGGCATGGGCCTCAGGTGTGGCGGCAGGAATGGAGGTTTGACGCTGGCGAGTCATGCGTATCCGGGTAAGTTGTGGCACGCGCGCCAACCGAACACGTCTGTTGTTGATCAACCCAGATAATCAATCAGTCCCCTTGTCTCTAACGGCTTACTGAAATAGTAGCCCTGGATAACATCGCATCCATTTTGTTGCAGAAATTCCAGCTGAGTTTTGTCTTCCACACCTTCAGCAACCACCTGCTGATTAAGACTGTGGGCAAGAGTAATGATCGCCTGCACGATAGAGCGATCGTCATCTCCAGTCGAAATGCCTAACAAAAATGATCGATCAATTTTGAGTTCACTGATTGGAAAACGTTTCAGGTAGCCAAGAGAGGAATAACCCGTACCGAAGTCATCGACTGAAAAAGAGACCCCTAATTCAATAACCTCATCCATCAGATCTACGATCCGGTCAATATCCCCCATCAATGTGCTCTCGGTAATTTCCAGAACCAGGTTTTTGGGGTTCAATCCGCTTTGGTCGAGCGCCGATATGATCGAAGCTTTGAATCCGTCGTCTTCAAATTGCATCGCAGCAACATTGACCGACACCGTCAGGTCGTCATGGCCAAGTCCATGCAGTTGGCTCATTTGGGAACAGGCCTCCTTCAAAACCCAGTTCCCAATCGGAACGATCAGACCCGTGCTTTCAGCTACTGATATAAATTCGAATGGAGGCACCCTGCCTCTTTGCGGGTGGTTCCAACGAATCAGGCTCTCTACTCCAACGGTTCTTCCCGTCAAAGCATCGACTTTGGGTTGATATACGAGTTCGAATTCATTGTTCCTGAGCGCATTCTTGAGTTCAGCCTCCATATTGATGACCGTCAGTGCCTGAGCATTCATTTCTCCGGAATAGAAGAGGTATTTCCCGGACCCCTGCACTTTCGCATGCTCTCTCGCTGCACTGGCGTACTTAACCAGGGACTCCACGTCCTCGCCGTCATCCGGGTAGACTGACATGCCAATCCCTGCACTCAAGTAATATTCTCGACCGTTGAATTCGAGCGGTTTCTCAACTTCTTCAATAATCCGCTTACAAATCATCGAAGTCCTGTCCAGCTGCGACACACCAGACAGGACAACAGAGAATTCCTCACCCGAAATCCTTGCCACATTTTCCTGGCTCCCTCGCCCCTGACCATGACCATGACTTACGAGGTCACTGGTACGGACTACCTTTTGCAGCCGCAGAGCCACATCTTGCAACATAGAGTCACCGGCAGACATGCCCAGTGTCCCGTAGATCTTCCTGAAGCGGTCTAAACCTATATCCAGCAAAACCAATTGGGTGCCCGTTCGTTTGGCGTTTTCCATGGACCAGAACAGACGATCCAGAAACAGGTTACGGTTTGGCAAGCCTGTAAGACTGTCATAATAAGCAAGCTGATCCCGATAGGCTTTTGCAGATAAGGTATTGCGCACCCGAAGCCCCAGTTCGCTGGGGTCAACTGGCTTGGAAAGAAAGTCAGTTGCGCCGAGTTCAAGAGCCTTGAGCTTGCTTGCTGCGTCGTCAGCACTGGTAAGAATAATGACCGGCAGGTGAGAGAACTTTTTGTGGTCTCGTACCTGTTCAAGAACCTGAAACCCATCTAATTCCGGCATATCGAGATCCAGCAACATGATATCGGGATTCGATGCCTCCATTTTCGACATCGCCTCGCTGGAATGCTCAACCACCACGAAATGCTGGTAGCCGGATTCTTCCAGCAGCGCCTGCACGATATCTAGCATGACGGGTTCGTCGTCTACCAACATGATCGTAGATTCCATTACCTCACCCAATCTCTGTTTTGCAAAGTTAAACTTCTCATCTGCCATGAAGCTCATGGCCGAATTATTCTTCGTCGATGTCAATGCGGGAACTCAAGGTTTTGATGGCCCCGATCGTATGCGCAATATCTTCTAATTCCACTTCTCGGCAATGATTGGCCAGATCTCTCGCAGGTTCGGTGAATGCATCGAACCCTACTGACCCGCCCGAGGCTTTCAGCCATTGCGCGAACTTATGGATGTGCTCATAATCTTCTCTTTCCAACGCTGCATCGATCTGACCCAGCCAGTCGTTAAGTTGCTCAAGAAATCGATCAATGATCGGTCGGAGCCGCGGACTGGTCACCGGCAGTCGACACGATACCTTATCCGGAATGGCATAGTCTTTCTGTGTGTTCTGTGCTTTCGCTGATTGCGTTTGTCTGGTTTCGGTCCCGGGTGCCACCTCCATCTGCCCTACAAACGTACCAATCTGTTCAATGGTTGCCTCAAGCTTTTTATCATTGCGATCAACCGCGTACCGCTCCAAATCGCTTCCGGCCCGCATCAGTTGTTGAAATCCTACCGAGCCCGATGAGCCTTTCAACCAATGCCCGAGCTTCTTCAGGTGATAGTAATCCCTGTCCCGCCATGCGCTGCCAATCACTTCAACCTGTCCATGCATGCGCTCAATGAACTTTTCAACAATACGACGGAACTGCTCTTTATGAACCGGCAGTGAAGAGTGAATCTTTTCTTCTTGTGCAGCATCTGCTACCCAGCCCACATTGTCCTGCAGCTTGTCGTCAATCATTTGCCCAGCATCTACCCGGCTACCAGTCAGGTAGTTGCCAAGCCGCTCCATTAACAGATCTATATCGACAGGCTTACTCAGATAGTCACTGTATCCGGCGGACAGGCACTGCTGCTGGACCCCACTCATGGCATCAGCCGTCAATGCAATCACAGGAAGGTGAGGATAACGTTCTCTCATAATCCCGGCCGCCGTTAAACCATCCATGACAGGCATCTGCACATCCATCAAGACCACGTCGACGGTTTGCTGCGCCAGAAAGTCCAAGGCCTGCTGACCATTCTCTGCGGTAAAGACTTGAATGCCCGCATCCGACATAACGACCTGGAGAAGGTCCCGGTTCTCTTCGCCATCATCAACGACCAACGCTGTCGCTTCTGTAAACTTCCAACGCACGGCGGTATCTGTTTGTTCGACCCAATCCATCGACATGATCTCGTCCACCGACAGCAAACCGATATTGTCGGTGTTCCCGGCAGGAACCGTGACCTGGAAATCCGACCCATCACCCTCCTTACTGACAACCTGGATATCCCCCCCCATTGCTTCAGCAAAACTTTTACTGATGGTTAGCCCCAGGCCTGTTCCGCCAAACCTGCGCGTGATGGAGCTGTCTGCCTGGGTGAAAGGGTTGAACACCGCGAGGGCCTGCTGTTCGGTCATACCGATCCCGGAATCACGAACCGAAATGTGCACCGTGGGACCCGTTTCTGAAGACTCAAATCGCGATGTAACAGCGACGCCGCCGCGATCTGTGAACTTAATGGCATTGCCGACCAGGTTGGTGATGATCTGGCGAAGTTTGCCAGCATCGGTTTCGATTGTTGCCGGTAAAGGGCCGTCTGCCTTGTATTCGAGAGAAATCTGTTTCTCATCCGCCTTAACCCGCATAATCTGGATCACTTCCTGAATGATCGTATGTACAGGCGTCCGCACTTTTTCGATTTCAATCCGGCCGGCTTCGACTTTGGATAGGTCCAGAATATCGTTGATCAATCCCAACAGGTGGTTTCCGCTGGAAGAAATAGTGTTCAGGTAACGGATGCTGTCTTTGCTGTTGCGATCGTACCCCCGCTTCAGAACCTCAGAGAAACCAAGTATGGCGTTCATGGGTGTGCGGATCTCATGGCTCATATTGGCCAAAAACTCACTCTTGAACCGGTTCGCCTGTTCAGCCTCATCCCGGGAGAGCCTGAGCTCGATTTCCTTTTTCTCAAGCTCGGTAATATCATCAAAACTGATCAACGCACCTGCCGGTTTGCCGCTACCCGTCAGCACGGGTGAACAATTCAACATGAAAGTTCGTGTTTCATCTTTACCAATAACCAGCCGGACGACCTCTGCCGTCCGAACAACGGCGTCGTCGAGGGTTCTGGTCCAGGGAGCTTGTTCCCTATCAAGTTTTTCATTCTCCTGATCCAGCCAACCGAAACGCGAAATCTGTAAGCCGATGAGCTTATCCGGGTTGACCGATGGGATGTCGGCGAACGCCTGATTGGCGAGCACAATATTTTGCTTGGCATCAATCACCAGCAAACCTTCCGCCATAGTATCCAGCGCAGATCGCACCCGGTCAGGAATGGCCTGTGACGGGTCCAGTTGTTTGAGCATTTTGCCCATGTAGAGATAGTAAAGAATAAACCCTGCAATAGAGAGAAACGCCATCAGAATTACGACCGGATGATAAAGCCATCCGTACCACTGGTTTGGTAGCAGCGGTTCGAATGAAAGCTCGACCTGCCCCCACTGTTCCTGTCCTTCATAGATGGGCACGCCAATCTGTCCGTCCCGCGAGGTATTTTCGCCGCTGTCTTGCCACAGACGTTGATGCTCGCCAATCACAGTCATAAGGCGTCCATCGGCATGCCGAACGGCTGCTGAAAGCAGATCCTCGTTCCGGTCAACGAGCACCTGAAGTATCGTGTCCATGCGCCGGATATCCGAGGTGGTTATAAAAATAGAACTATTAACCGCGACAGATTCAGCAAACAGAGCGCGGCCATCCCGGATAGCGGCATTCCGGTCAGGAACTAACCCCAACAATGCTGCGAATAAAACAAGGCTCACCAGCATGCTGGAAAGCCCCAGTGAGATCCGGAAGCGGGTGCTGACTTTTTTAAATATGTTTAGAGCCATAATGCGTGGTTTAACCAAATTTAGGGTCGCAGCGCGAGCTAACCGGGTTCATTCTGGTCCGAACCCGAGCTTTTGCTCTGGTTGGCTTCCGTTACCATAGACTCAAGGGACTCTCGATCTTCTTCAGCTGCCGGTGCACTGAGAGTTGCCAATACCGGCAAGGGGTCGATAAGACGCCAGGCGGGCAAAGAGGACAGAACACTGCTCATAATAATGCCGCTCCTAGCCAGCCAAATCACATAACCCACGGATAAACCGGCAGACACCGAAACGCTCGCGCCAATAAGTTTTTCGACTTGGCTTTGTTCTTCCACCAGCTCTTGACGCATGTCGTCCAGTTGCCGGATAAAATTCTCCCGATCGAGCAACTCGAACGGCTCATTCAACTGGGTGATCTGACTTCGGAGAAACTGAACCAATTTTTCACTTTCGCTGACAGATGCTGCCGATTGCTCGTTGTTTGACGCGACGTTGGCCATCGATACTTCGAATGCCCCCTGCGTCTGATCCAGCTCATCAAATGGTGAGACGAATTCGCTGGTTTCGTCACGACTGGCTTCCAGTGGTCCAAACGAGCCGCCGCCAGTGACTACCGTGCCTTCACTTGACTCCGCAGATTGCTCTTCTGGTGACTCCTCTGGTGTCTCTTCCTGAATCTCCTCCTGTGATTCAGAAACCGGATCACCGGCATCTTCTCCAGGAGAATCATTTATGTCCCCAATAAGGTCATCAGATACCTCAGGTGGCACATCGACAAATACCTTCAGTGTCCCTAACAGCGGACCACTGCCATCTTCGTTCCCGTCGTCGATGTTAATAGCAACTGTCGAATCCAGGTCATTATCGGGCCGCGGAATGAAGGCGAGGTTAGCCAGTGCAGTATTCACATCTGCGACGGTGCCAGTGATCGACCAGACACCCGTGGTTTGGTTATAGACAGCACCGTTATTGTCACTCAGCTGACCCACATCAGGGTTCAGCAGCGTCAAGGTGGCTGTGACGGTCTCTGCCCCGTCAACATCAGAAATGACAATGTCGTTGAGAGGTACCATGCCTGAACCACCACTGTAAGAAGTGCTCTCCTGCAGGCCAGATACCGTTGGTGCATCGTTAGTGCCGGTGATGGTGACGGTGACCGTCTCATCAGCTGTTGCGCCCTGGCTGTCTTCAGCACGCACGGTGTATGTCAGCTCCAACGTCTCGCCGGCGGCCAGGTAGTCAAAGGCTTCTGACGCCGAATCGAAGCTCCAGCCTAGCGTCGCACTGTTGCCGGTACCGTCCAGGATCGCGGTCGGACTCACCTTCAGCATCGCTTCCAGGTCCGCATCACTGGGGGCTGCCGGATCCGTCCGGTCCGAGGTGCCACCCACAACCAGGCCGTTGACGCTGGCCGTTACCGTGTCGCTGGTATCAATGTCAGAAACCGTGAAATCGCCACTGCTGGTCAGCCCCGAATCGGTTTCATTCAGGGCCACACTGTCCGGACCGCCAGTGATCACAGGTGCTTCATTGCTGCCAGTAATGATGATCGTCAGCGAAGCCGTATCGGTGCCACCTTCCTGATCGCTCACCGTGTAGCTGAAGGTGTCCGTCAACGTCTCGCCGGCGGCTAGGGCCTGAACGGCCGCCAGGGTGTTATCCAGGTTGTAGGTATAGTTGCCATCTGAGCCAATCGTCACCGAGCCATAGCTACCCGATACCGCCGTGCCTACATCGCCAGTGTTGCCGCCAACTACGGAAACTACCAGCTGGCTGATCGGGTCGTCAGGATCGCTGTCAACGCCGGCGCCATCGCCCTCCGTCATGACGTTGCCACTGGCGCTTGTGAGCCCGTCCTCGGTCACCGAACCGGTGTTGTCCGTCGCCGTTGGAGCCGGGTTGGTCACGGACCACAGGAAGGTGTCTGTCCGCGTGGCGTTGCCGGCACCGCTGCCATCGTCCGCCGTGATCGTCACATTAAAAGGGCCGCTCTGCGACGCCGAATCGTCAATCGAGCCACTGATCACACCTGTATTGGGATCGATCGACAGGCCCGTCGGCAGGTTGCTGGCGCTGAAGGTCAGCGTGTCACCGGTATCGGAGAAATTACCCGACATATCCAGCGGTGTGATTGTCTCGCCATCCGTACTCGTTTGATCCGGCTGCGCGGTGTCCAGAACCGGCTGGTCATTGGTGCCGGTGATGGTGATGGTTAGCGTGGCGGCATCCGTACCGCCCTGACCGTCACTGACGGTGTAGGTGTAGACCTCCGTCAGGCTCTGACCCGCACCGAGCGCCTGCACAACCGGATTGCTGTTGTCGATGGTGTAGGTGTAAGAACCGTCGGTGTTATCCAGGGTCAGAGTGCCGTACAGATCGGCGCCACTGTTGTCGATAGCGCTGACACTCAGGGGATCGCCTTCAATATCACTATCCACACCCGTACCATCATCGTCGGTTACCATATTCCCGCTGACACTCACCGCATCCTCTGCAATCTGGTTACCCTTCGCGGTCGCAACCGGGGCATCGTTGGTGCCGGTGATGGTGATTGTGACCGTCTCTTCGGCACTCACGGCACCGTCATTGTCCGTGGCGGTGTAGGTGAAGGTCACATCCCGTGTGGCGCCAGCCGCCAGGTCATCAAAGTCCGTACCCGGGTCGAAGCTGTAGCTGCCGTCGCTGTTGAAGCTCAGACTACCTTCGGCCACCGTGGTGCCGAGCGCATAACTCGCAATGGTGCCATCCACATCCGAAGCCGCAGGCACGTTCTCGTTCAAAATCGTGTTTTCACCGGTGCCGACCGCGTCCGCCGCCACAACCGGCGCATCGTTGGTGCCGGTGATGGTGATCGTCAGCGTGGCGGAATCAGTACCACCTGCACCGTCACTGACGGTGCAGGTGTAAACCTCTGTCAGGCTCTGACCCGCAGCAAGTGCCTGCACGGTCGATTTGCTGTTGTCGAGCGTGTAAGTGTAAGAGCCGTCGGCGTTATCCAGGGTCAACGTACCGTACTGATCGGCCCCGGTGGGGTCGATAGCACTGACACTCAGGGGATCGCCATCAATATCGCTATCCACACCCGCACCATCATCGTCGGTCACCATATTCCCGCTGACACTTACCGCATCCTCAGCAATCTGGTTACTGTTCGCGGTCGCGACCGGGCCATCGTTGGTACCTCTGATGGTGATCGTCAGCGTGGCCGTGTCGGTGCCGCCCTGACCATCACTGACGGTATAAGTGTATGTCTCGGTCAAGGTTTGACCGAAGCCCAGCGCCTGCAAGATTGCCAGCACGATCGGATCGCTGTTGTCGAGGGTGTAAGTATAAGAGCCATCAGCGTTATCCAGGTTCAGGGTGCCGTACCGATCGGCCCCGGTGGTGTCGATAGCACTGACACTCAGGGGATCGCCATCAATATCGCTGTCCACACCCGATCCACTATCGTCAGTCAGCATGTTACCGCTGACACTTGCCTGGCCGTCGATAATCAGGTCGCTGTTCGCGGTCGCCACTGGTGCGTCATTGGTGCCATTTACGGTGATCGTCAGCGAAGCTGTATCGGTATTGCCGTCCTGATCGCTCAACGTGTAGGTGAAGCTGTCCGTCAACGTCTCGCCGACGGACAGGGCCTGAACGACTCCCGAGGTGTTATCCAGATTGTAGGTATAGTTTCCGTCCGCGCCAATCGTCACCGAGCCGTAACTGCCCGCTACCGCCGCGCCCACGTCGCCGGCGATACCGTCCACTTCGGAAACCACCAGTTGGCTGACCGGGCCATCAGAATCGCTGTCAACGCCGTCGCCATCGTCATCCGTAATGACGTTGCCGCTGGCGCTTGCTGGCCCGTCCTCGGTTACCCCTCCCGTATTGTCGGTGGCTGTCAGGGGACCATCGAAGAGGACTTCCAGGCGCGGCGAATTAGCAGACTCGCTACTGTAATATTGGACGTGTTCACTTCCGCTTTCCGCGCTACCCAGCAGTACGCCATAATTGCTTGCGGTCCCGTCAACCCAGGCTTGCACTAACGCTGTGATGTCCCAGTCGTGATCAACTGGGTTTCCATCAACTATTTGTCCAGCCCACGCGTTAAAACTAGGCGGCGACGCATCATTCTCGTGGTCTGGCCGGGTATCGTAGGTAACGGTATCTCCCACCCACGCCTCGGTTACCTGGTATGCGCTAACCGTCAAATTACCCGTGATATCGACCGCAGTAAGGTAAAGCGTCGCGGAGGTGATCGTGGAACCTGCAGGAATGGTGCTGAGATCAAACTGGACAAGAGTTCTCCCGTCACCAACCCCACCACCGGATTTGTCGACGACCAGGTACTGCGAAGAGCCGAAGTTTCGATCGTCATTGTCATCGACGTAGGTATCCTGCGAGGGGTTCAGGGTCTCCGTGGCCAACGCACCCGCCCACAGGTCCTGCAGCTCGGCATCCGCAATGACACTGGTGTCTATGTCGCCACTGGCGAACTCCAGATCCCAGTCACCGCCCAGTGAAGCATGCCCCGTCACGTCGTCACTGGCCGCGATATCGGCGCCGGTCAACCGGGCCAGGTCATTCAGCAGTTGCTCGCCGGTCGGGTCGGATGCCAGATTGCAGCCGTAGATCAAAACATCGGCATTCTGGCTCAGCGACTGCCCCCAATTGGAGAAGTCATCGCTGTACTTATCCAACGAAGCAGCACCAATCCAGTCGCGCCCCAACTGGAAGCCTGTGTCATCACCATGACTGAGAAGATGAATGGCATCAACACCCTGGTATTCCGCTAGAATGCTGCTGATTTGAGCGGTCCCATCGACATCCGCCTCAAGCACGAAGACCTTGATTTCAACGCCAGGCTTGTCGCCTATACCCTGCAGTAGTTGCTGGTAGTCCGGGGCATTTGCATCGATAAATACCAATTCCAGCCGGTCAGAAGGCTCTTGCGGGGATAACAGCGAGGCGCCAAGTTCGTCAAGTGAGGCGGCATCATTTGGGGAGGCAACACCCGCCAGCTCATCGCTTTTCAGATCTTCAAGCAGATGAACGCTGTCTAGCAGGGTTAAAGGAGCGTTGTTTTCATCCGCAGAGGGGGCCGCGGGCAGCAGGCCTGACAAGGCATCCGCCGAGAGCAGTATTTTGGGCTCCATCGGTTCAAAAAACAGTCCCGAACCACCGGAACTTGCCGCTGGAGCCCAAAAT
>Ga0209345_10000684_pt1 | contig 43570 bp, 71 predicted proteins | sample Cruoilmetagenom7_FD_187294 | JGI IMG/M metagenome (GOLD analysis project Ga0209345, IMG submission 187294) | Oil polluted marine microbial communities from Coal Oil Point, Santa Barbara, California, USA - Sample 7 (SPAdes) (version 2) | ecosystem: Environmental > Aquatic > Marine > Oil seeps ...
GCAGCATACTTAAGCTCAATGGATCAATACTATGCAGAGCTTGAGGAGTCAACTAGGCAATTCAACGAAACCATGGCTTGGTCTCAAGAAAGCTTTAAGTTGGCAGCAGATGCAAAGAGATGGGAGACTGAGGAAACGTTGAAGATGCAAGGTAGAGAGATAGAGCAACGCCGTGATGCCTCGGAAATGCAATATGAATTAGGGATTAAAGATCTAGCCAGTAAGGAAAGGATGACAAGAGATCAAGTAGATGCACAGAGGTATGGATATGATAGACAGGCTGAAGTTTCTAAGTATAGCATGGATAGACAGATGGATCAAAGGGAGCGCGAAGCTGCGGTAAACGCAGAAATACAATCCAGACAACTTGATCAAGGCGATGCGTCAGCCAGGTTTAATAGAGAGAAGTTTGATTACGAAAAGAATGTGGCAGCGGATGCGTTAAGTTATAAGAAGAGTGAGGATGCTGAGGCAACTTCATACTTTAAAGAAATGATAGAAGCTAATGAGGCTCGTAGATCAAAGCAAGACAAGGAGATGTAATGTATGGATTTACAAAAGCTAAATGACTTAATGACCACACACAGCAACATCCAGAGATTCAACGATGAGCAAGATAGTAGAAACGCTCCACCACCACCAAAGCCAGAATACGATATGATGCAGGATCAGGCTAGGTCACGGCAAGCGCAAAAAGCCTTTACAACCTATGCAAATTTATATAAAGATGCTAGTAAAGCTCAGCGTATTGTGCTGGATGAGGAGATGAAAGATCTTCATAATATTATGACGCCATTTGAAAGGGCACAGGTGTCAATGGTAGCAGGAGCAACAGCAGTTAACCCAAGAGTGCAAAAAAGGAGATGGTGGAATGAGGATCATCCACTACCTAATAGGCCAACAGACCAAGAAGATATATATGGATTAGCAGAATACGGTTTCGCAATGGCAGACCGTAAGATGGCTGAAGCTATATTTATGGGAGATCAACCTGGAGAGAAAGTAAATATAGTTTCCATAGGTGGTGGACAGTTTGGATACAGAAATCAACATGGGAGTGTCCAGGTAATAAACGAAGAGCAAGTTGATCTGGTTGAAAAACTCAAAGAACAAGGAAAAACTGTTGCAGAGCTAATAGCTAATAACGGGAAATTCCAGGAAGGGAAAGCTAAGATAATAACAGTAAACGGTGTAACGAAACAGCTTATTAACAAAAGAGATTTCATTACAAAAGAACTGTCCACAGAGACACATGTCATGGATGATTCTAGTAAGAAGAAAGAACCTTTATCTGTCAAGCTACCAGCCTCAACAATCAAGATGATGGTTGACTTAGCTAACCCTGAAAGTGAGACTTCTCAACTACTTGAAGAGACTTACGCATCTGAAGGTAATGAAGGGTTAAAGGCTTTCGGTAAAAAAATATCTGCTGCACACCCTGGTTGGAAGATTTTACCTGTAAACTTACCTAAAGGTTCATTCTGGCATGGTGAAGACCACGAGTTTAGGAGTAGTAAGTTTCACTTCGTAGCTATCCCAGCAGATACAACAGCTTACGCCTTTGGTCAGAAGATGCATTACGACTCACAAAGAGATATGTACTATGACGGGAATGGTAGGAAGCTAGGTAGCTTAGAAGAGACAGAAGCGAAGTTATATCGTCACTATTTAAAGAAGCACGGCAAGCGAGTTAAAGGCTTCACAATGGAACAGGCACTGGAAGACCAACAAAGGATTAGAGCTGGGAGATAGGTATGGATGATTATGATATAGTAGAGGTTCAAGATGATGAAGATTCCGATTACGATCCTTTAGAGCAACCAATAGTAAGTGTAGACGAGAAAGAAAAACCACAGGTGGACGAGGAATATGAAGCTTTCCAGGATAAGCTTAATACAGAGACGATGTCTAATTGGCATAGAGTCTGGTCAGCTAATAATCCTAACCTATCTGCTTTAGCTCAAATGGCTTCCGATGCAATTCCATTCGATTGGGGTGAAAAGATATGGCACATAGGTGAAGGAGAAGATGAGCCTGCTGAGTTCTCTGAGAATGTTAAAAACTCCTGGGAAGGTAGGGCTGCAGCAAAGTATCCTACGTTGGCATCAGTTCTAAAGGTTGGAGCTTCCTTTACTGTACCATTTGAATCGCAGTTCATTCCATCATCAAAAGAAGATTTTGACAAGCTACCTGCATCTATGAAAAGTTTAGTTCTTGGGGTTGAGTTAATATCACTTGCAACACTTCCTTTAATAGCTACACCGATTAGAGGGTTCTTTCTAAAGACAGCCAAACAGGCAATAAAGTGGCAAGGTATAAAGATGGCAGCAAAGAAAGCTGATGATGCTATAAAACCAGCGCTTAATGCTATGGCTAAGGCCAACCCAAAAGCAGCAGCAATAGCAAAGAAAGCTGTTGAAATGAAAAAGGCATATCTATTAAAGAAAGAAGCTTCTAAACAGGTTGATAAGGTTTTAGTAGATCCATACTCAGATAAGCTAATGAAGGATATACCTGAGTATATCTATAAGACGCCTATAGAGAGTGCGGCTAAGGCGTACGGGATAACACAGAGAGACGCTAAGCACCTACTAAACGAAACAAAAGATGGCTTATGGAAGACAGTTAATAAGAGAAGTGGGTCTACATGGTACGACTCTCAAGGAATGAATAAGATAAGAAAGACTGAGAAGTTCAGGAAGAATGTAGAGAAGTGGGATATACCTCAAGGAGTTCAGAGGCAGATGCATTACAATAAACACCTTGAGAAGCAGCTTAATAAAGTATTAACCGGTACGAAGATTAAAGCCGATATAGCTTTCAATAAGATAGCCAGCAAGCTTTATGGGGATAATGCTATAGGTATGACAATGAAGAATGCTCCAACAGATGTCTTAGCTAATGTAATGCTAAGTTCAATCAAGCAAGAGCATGGTGTACTTAAGGGTATTGATATAGGTAAGATGAGTTGGTTCCGTACATCCAGAAGAGTCTTTGCTAAATATGATAAGATGTATGGTGTTAAGGATAAGATATATAACAAATTTGGTACGTTAGTTCAGAACTCAAACAAAACATCTTTCATGAATATGACCTCATGGCACGCGATCCTGCAAGCCAAAGGGTTAGGAAAGATTGGAACTAAAGGAGGTTCATATAAATTCAAAGAGCTTTACCATAAAGCAGACCTGGAAGCTGCTGGTAAGTTAGTAACAGATATAGATAACTTAACAGCTAAGGGTGGTACACAAGCAGCTATGAATGATTTGTTTAATGCTCAGTCAGATGTTGTACAGAAGCTCTCTAAGTCATGGACTGAATGGTCTGATCTTATGTATGGCAACCATATGAAGAGTAAGATAGGCCAGGCATTTGAAGGTGCTAAGCTAACGAATAAAGGTAACCTGGGTTTCCAAGCATCCATGAATGGTGCAACAGGTATCAATAGATATATAGACGAGGTGCTATCTTCAGCATCTAATCTATCTCAAGGAAATAAAAAGGAGTACACAGAAAAGATATTAGGGCAGATAGTTAATAGTTTGGATGATGGTAAGCTTAATTGGTTCTCTGATAAACCTATAAAGGATATGACGAAGCAAGAGATATACCAGGTAAGGAATCAAGCCAAAGCACTCAGAAAGAAACTAACCACAAAGAAGAATGGTGGCGAGTTTATGGATTACACAGAGAACTATGGCTTAAGGATAGGTAAGAAGCCTGGGCTATATGAATCAGTGCAAGGTGTTCCAGGCAAAGCAGCTGCTGGATACACTAAAGCAAGAATGATGGAGGAATTTGCCGGTGAAAGAGTAACTAACCTTGCAGACCTTGTTAATATTAGATCAAGGATGCAAGCCAAAGAACTTAATATTAACCCTTATATGAAGCAGGTTCAGGCAAGTATCAAGGATTTACCACCAGAACTAAAGAAATATTCTGAGCATTACATACAACGAATGCTTGGGATGACAAGTGATACTGATAACAAAGTTGCAGCTATAATAAGGAAACAATTTGGTGTAGGTATTTCAGGTGATAGAATAGCACGTATAGGCCAGACCATGAATAACTTAGTCTATATGGGCGCTCTTGGGTTGAAACCTTTCTCTGCAATGCGTAATCTATTTCAGCCATTAATGATGGTTCCTACTGATATGGGTGGCGTTAAGGATATTTATTGGCTAGCTAAAGGATATAAGAGAGCTTTCTCTGAAGAGGGTGCAAAATACGTTAGAAGTATAGGAGCTATACAGGACTTCGCTCCAGACTTGGTATTCATGAATAAAGCAAGTAAGTTAGGTGAGACTATCAAGGTAGGTAAGCACACGCTCGATGCACCAACTATGCAGAGTATTCAGGATACATGTCTATATCTATATAAGTCGTCAGATATAGGTAACAGGATGGTTACTGGTTGTGCAGCTTCTGCTAAGTGGGATCATTATATTAATAGATACACCAAGAATGGAGTCTTAGATAAAAAGAGATTTGTAAAGAAAATGAAGATACACCTTAGAGCATCCGACTCAGCCAAGAATATATCAAAGATGATAATGAAAGGCTCAGAAGAGATAGGTCATGGAGGAACGAGGAACCTTATTAAGGATGCTAAAGCAGCATTCTGTAATGATGTGATTAACGATACCCAGTACCTTTATAACTCAGCCAATTCACCACTAATCTCTTCCTCTAAGGGAGCGTTAACTAAGACTGGCTTTCTATTCCAGTCATGGTGGATGAACTATGGAGAAGCTTTCGCTAAATGGTCAACAAGAGGTACAGTTCCAGAGAAGACAGAGAAGATGTTTACATTTCTATTGACTTCAGCAATGGCGTATCAAGGTATGAGGTTAATATGGGACAAGGGTACAGCAGCAAGAACAGTTGTAACAGGCCCATTACCGTTAGAGCCAAACTTACCAGCAACATGGAAACCAACAGTTGATGCAGTTAGGTTAGTTGCTAAATCTGTACAAGCTGTATCAGGTATGGGAGACATCAATGAGGCTAAGAAACAGTTTAAAAACCTAATAAGATCTACAGGTGTATTTGCACCAGGAGGTATACAGATACAACAGACAGCAAGAAGGACTATGGCAGAAGGTGGAGAGGGTTTCCTTAAGTCTATAATTAAATATAAAAAAGATTGATACTAACGATCAATCCAAAAGCAATCAATAGATTGCACAAGGATTAACTAAATGGCAGATATAATAGATGTTATAATGAGCGAAACTATTACAAAGAATACCACTGAATATACAGATGTCATAGATCTTAAAATGTACAACACAGAGAACTGGACATTTGCTATGTTTAGTAACATGACCGGTAATACAGCTTCGGTAACGATAACACCTCAGTATTCTTTCAATGGTAAAGATGACTGGGTAGATGGTACAGCTTTCATAACCACCCAAGATCCTGGAGCTGGAGGCAATCAGCAGTGGGTAGCTATAACCATGTTGGCAACCAGGTGGGTTAGATTTAGTATCGCGGAGGTTGCTGATACAGTTGATGCCGTAGTAAGTCTTTCAATGTCAATAGTTTAAGGGAAATCAAGAAGAGATTTCTATAGCTACGGATTATCCGTAGCAGGAGGTTTATATGTGGTGTCAAGCATTTAAGGCAATTACAGTTGCAAACGGTGAAACTGAGGTTTCCAGAGATATCATGCTGTATGACCATATGGATGTGCATGCCTTTGAATACGCAATAACAGGTTCAGGTACACTGGATATCTCAGTTGAAACATCCATATCAGGAGTGAACTGGATCGATAACGGAGTTAAGGCATCTGGCGTTGGAGCAACCAGCGGCCCAGGTAGCGATGGAAACGACATAGTACCTCTATCACTGAAGCCAGGAGATGTACTTAGGATTAAGTGTACAGCTTCTGGAGATGATGCTGTAGTGTCTATGTATTTTACCCAGAAATAGGTGAAGGAGTTGGTTATGTTTGAGAAAGCTATAGAAGCGAATAGGGTTGAAAGGATAAAGGTTATCTCTAAGGAGGTTATCAAGGTAGAGAGAATCGTTTTCATTAATAACGCAGGTAAGAATGCTGGTGAAATACATAAAACATATAGATATCATGGAGATATCCTAAAAGAAAAGACCACCAGGATGATAGGAGCTAAGAAAGAAAAGAGCTTTATAAAAGATATAATGAATAAACTCATGGGAAAGAAAGATGTTATCATGATAGAGAAACCTAACCGCACCATCATTCAAACAAAGATGGGCAAAGGAGTAGCTAAAGATGGCATGGAAGCCGATAAACGTTAGATTGTTTAAAGGCAAAGCGGCAGCACCCACAGTCAACGAAGATATTAACGATGGCTATGAAGTGGGTGATTGCTGGCTTGATGAGATGAATGATGCATCTTATCAATGCCTTGATAACACTGCTGGAGCTGCGGTATGGGAATCTATATCTGGAGCTGTATCAGATCATGGAGACTTAAGTGGGCTGCAGGGTGGAGACACTGATGAATACTATCATCTATCCTCGGCAAACTACACTGACCTTACAGACAGTAATGCAACCATATTACATAAACATAGTCATAACTTACAGGATGACTTACAAGGAGGTACAACTGACGAATATTACCATCTAACATCAGCCAACCATACAGATCTGACAGACGCTGGAGCTACTACACTCCATAAGCACGACCATGGTGGTATGGATGGGTTAGGAGATGATGACCATACCATATACATAAAGGCTGATGGGACAAGAAGTTTCACCGGTGGAGTGTCAATAAGTGAATCTACAACTAATGAAGAATCAACAGGTGTAGATGTCAACAAGACTATAACGTCCAATTCAGAAGGTTCATACACAACTATAGGAAATAGGGTGAGGGTGTATTCTAGTGGTTCAGCCAAAAATACTGGATACATCGTAGGTGAAGATCTCCGTGCGTACGGAGGGGTTAACAACCTTGCACGTATTGAAGCTTTGAAGCTTGTATATGGTAATGCTTCTGGGGATACCGGAACAACTGATTATGCTTACGGTTTAAGGATATATCCATATAGTCAAGCAGGTACGGTTTCCAGCATGAGGGATATCTACTTGTCTCCAGATGTAACGGGTGGTACTATGACACAGGGCCACGGTATTTACCAGGCGAATACTAAAGACAACTATTTCGCTGGTGACATTAAAACTAACAAGAACCTTGAAGTGGTTGGCACAACAGAGCTTACTGGTGATGTGACCTTTAATACCAATAATATAACTGTTGATGGTACAACTGGTAATATAGTAGCTGGTGGATCACTTGACCTGTCAGACACGTTAGATATAACCCTTAATTCAATTGATTCATGGACTAATGCTATAGACATTAACAGGACGATCACAACGAATGCTGAAGCATCCCAGTACAATAAAGGCCTTTATGTATCTATGAAGACATCAGGGACTCATAAAAATACTGGTTACACTAAGGGGTTTCATTCTGAGGTTTTTGGTGGTGTTAATAATAATACGCAGATATCATCAATGGACATAACATATGGTACATATACCGGTGATACTGGTACGATTGATAGTGCATATGGGTTAAAGGTAACGCCATATCGAATGGCTGGGACTATAACTAACGCCTACGATATATATATTAGTGCAGAAATAACAGGTGGCACAGTAACTAACACATACGGTATTTATCAAGCTAACACTAAAGATAATTATCTAGCAGGTGATCTTGAGATAAACAAGACCCTAGCTGTTAACGGTGGGCAGATAGCCTTCCCATCCACAGCCGTTCCAAGTTCAGATGCCAACACATTAGATGATTATGAAAAGGGAACATGGACGCCTTCATTAAAGTTTGGTGGGGCTTCAACTGGAATGACTTATGGGACTCAAACTGGTACATACGTTAAAATAGGCGATGAAGTTAGAGTGTCTATGAATATAATATTAACGGCTAAAGGTTCTGATACTGGTGATGCCACAATAACTGGTTTACCTTTTACACCTGCCACTTCATTTAGGGTTGCCGGTTCTGTTCAGTCGAATAGGATATTATTTGATGGTACTATTAGGGCATATATAGTTAGCTCCACAACTATAACCCTGAAAGAAACACCAGAAGATGGGTACAATGCAGATCTTGTATCTGGTGACTTCGCTGATGTATCAGACATAAGTATAACTTTCACATACGAAGTATGATTGAAATATAACCATAGCGTTCAAAAGAAACGCTGCACGACTGTTTATCGCTAGGAGGATAAATGCTAATAAAACAAGTAACATACGATCACCAAATAACCGAGGAAGGCGCAATTAACGTGCGAAGGATTACAAGGATCCTTGAAGATGGTATAGAGATATCCAAGAATTATCATAGACATGTGATAACGCCTATAGATAGTGTAACTAATCAAGATGATATGACTAAAGATCTATCTGTAATCGCCTTCACCACTGAAAGGAAAGCTCTGTGGCAAGCAAGAAAAGACGCTAAAGATGCTGAAGCTGCTTCTCATGCACAAGAGCCTAAGTAGCCGTATGGTATTTTAAAGAAAATACCTATAGCGGCCTTTAGCCGCACACACACACTGGAGATATCGTGGAATATAGAAAAGAGTTAGGGCCACTTAATTCATCAGAGCTTGCTCACGGTGTTAAGGGACTCAGGGCTGATGCTAGAGTTATATTACAGCAGAGTCAATCGTGGAAGAAGATGTTTGTGGGATTCTTAATACTTACATTGCCCGTCTTAGGGTGGATAACTGAGAGGGTGGTGACGTTACCTGAAACCTATATTGTAAAAGAAGAGCTTAAGGAGGTGAAGACTGATATTGTAAAGAGATTAGATAGGATAGATGATACATTAGTTTTTATTATACAGGAGATTGGGAAAGGTAGGTAGAGTGTTAAAGGCAGCAAGGTGACTAAACTCATCTTGCTGCCTTTTTTTTTATGTCTAAACTGGATTAAAGTGGGATTCGCTATATCAAATATTAAGCCTAAATTAGAGAGCTGAGTAGGTTTTATATTATATTAGATATCAGTACAAGCTTAGGGTATAGTTCATGCGACCAGGTGTCGCTATAGATGCTTTAACAAGCATCACTGCTAGACAGATAGGCTTATATTAGCTATATTAGTCGCACATTGAGTTTTAAAAATTATATTATATGGAGAGGTGGTATTTTTTCAAAATTATATTATATAGGGAGTCGCTATTCATCCCCATCAGCCCAATGTTAGAACCCCCCAACGGAATTAGTTTGTACTAACTTCGATAGACATGTCTAACATCGCTAGGTTTGTCTATCTAAGAACGTTAGGTAAGTCTAACGGTGTTAGAATACCCTAACTTGGTTAGGTGGATCTAACTGGGCGAGGGGGTATATATACAAGGATCACGTACTAACAACAGTAGACTAAGCTAATATTCTTAGATATATCTAACTATGTTAGGCTTATCTAACTCTGTTAGGTGTGTCTAACTATACATCAATCTATTAAAAGATATTAATAAAACTATCTAGAAATATCCTGATCTATCCCGACCTATCCTGATATTAGCCCATACCTAGGTAAGGGTTAGGGTGAGAACGTCCAACCTCGTGGCTCTATGCGATCTTATATAATGGTATGATATTACTTTATCTAGTATCTTAAAGTTTCTAGGCACAAGATATGGGATAATATGAGGTTTTGTGGGGGTTGAGATGGTTTCAGGTGGGGGTGGAAGGGGTGGGAGGATTACCTTTCCGCCCAAATCCGCCCCAATCCAAATCCTAATCTCCCTTATATAATGGTATAAATCACCCTAAGTTGGCCCAATCCCTGATAAATGTCTCAAATAACCGTCTCAAGTGTCTCAAAAAGTGTCTCAAAGTGTCTCATTAGTATGGTGACAAAAATTGTCACTTTGTTACAATAATTGCTCCTGTTTTATAAGTCACTGTTATCCTTACCCTAACATCCACTTTTACCACCTAATATCCCACCTTTTACCACTTTGTGGTACAATTTACGTTACGACTTCACATTATCCACTTTCATAGTATAACACACCTTAATCAATCCTAACCTAGTATTATCAATCACTTATGAAATAGTTTGACCTTTTCACCTAGTTTGGCACGAGTCTCGCACTACTAGATGCCAACTTGGAGATAAAACTTTAATAAAACTTTAGGGAGTCAATCATGAGAACATTTAATATACGATCGAAAGATCGTTATAGAAACGAAGGGTACATTTCGTTTCATAGTAAAACGATCAGAGTGACCACCAAAGAGTTAATTAAAATGTTTGAAGATTATGTTGCTAAAGGAAATTGCATCAACTGTATCACCAATAAGATGAGACAAGAGGTCATAGCTCAGGCAGTTTCATCTAGGGAAGATGGTCTGGCCGATGTCAGTTCAGTGAGAATCAACAATCAGCAGGCAACAGTCGTAGTTTACTCTTAATCAGGTAGATAGGGCAATGACTAAGCCGATTAGGTTGAATTATTGCCCTTAACTATAAAACAGGGGTCAATCATGGATAAAGCAAGGTTAAAGAGATTGATTGAGATTGAAACTTCAGCAAGTGACACCACCTTGAAGAGTTCAAGTGACGTTAAAGAGCACAACAACAATACTGAATTAGCTAGGCAAGACATGATTGACGCCCTAATGGCAGGGAAAGTCTTGAGTTATAACGGTTTGACTGTAATGTTTAGGGATAGCATAGAAGTCTATAAATATGATAAAGAAGGCTTCTTTGATAGGATAGCTGATTATGAGTGGTATACTGTAAATTCAGGAATACTCTTAAGATTTATGGTAACTTTGAATAGAATTTAACCCCTTAAAAAGTACCTGTAGCTCAATGGCTGCCTACGTTTCCCAGCTTTTGAGTCGACCTTGAGCGCAGGTATATTTTTAAATGAGTCAATCATGGATAAAGCAAGGTTAAAGAGATTGATTGAGGTTGAAACTTCAGCGAGTGACACCATCTTAAATGGTTTAAGTGACGTTGAAGAACACAATAACAATACCGAATTAGCCAGGCAAGATATAATCGATACCCTTAAAGCATGGAAAACCTTGAACTATGACGGTTTGACTGTAATGTTTAGGGATAATATAGAGATTTACAAGTATGATAAGGATGGTTTTTTTGATAGGATCGCTAATTATGAATGGGATACTATGAGCTCAGGCAACCTCTTAAGGATGGTCTCTTTAAGCCAGAAGTAAACAGGGAGTTAATCATGGATAAAAAACAATTCATAGAAGAACATGGTGAACTAGGAAGGGAACTATTAGATACCCTTAACGACAACCTAGAAGATGCTATAAAAACCATGGAAGAAAACTATTTAGGGTGTTATAAGTCAGTGGCCGATTACGCAGAGCAATATGTTGACAGCTACGGTGCAGACATCCCAGACTTTTTAAATCCATATATTGATTTTGATGGTTTAGGATGGGATATGATGGATGATTGTATCGTTATTGAACTTATTAAAGGAGAAGTTTATATATTTGACCTTTAGGAGTTAATCATGATAACACCAGTATGCATTTTGGCGCTAGCTTATATAATGTTAAGAGACTTAATGAGATCATAAGGAGATCATAAAATGGATTACAAAGACCAAGGAATAAAAAACTTAAGACATGTTATTAAGCTAAAGAATGAAGAAATAGAAAGACTATTGATAAAGGTTAAAGAATGGAAAGGTTATGCAACATACCTTACCGGCACAATAGACTATGAAAGGTAATAGGAGCTTATCATGGACATGAAAGAAGCGACAATTAAAGCACTTATAAAGAAAAACATAGCCTTTGACGATGACGGATTAATAGGCTTTTGCACAAAGGAAGGGTTTGAGATCTATAGAGACATGGGCAATGGTAACTGTTTTAGAGAACTTAAGGCCGAATGGGGTGAACTTAGTCTAGACAGTGTCCTTGCTATCTATAATATCAATGGATGATAGGAGAAAGAATCGATGAAAGACAACCAAACAATTAAAGCATCAAAAGCTCAAGTCTGCAGAATGGTTGTTGACTTTATAGCCGACGAATCAAACAGGCAGAAATGCTTTGGCCTTATTAGTGAAGCATTTGCTTATAGCCTAAAACAACAAGGACACGATAAGGTTAGAAGCGCACATATCATTGTTAACAATGACTTAAGCGCAAAGGCCATACTGGTATAATAGGGAGAATGTCATGTCAGAATTCAAGAACGGGCTTGTTAAGGCTTTAGTTAAAAGAGAATTTGACTTACTGGATTGCGGAGCATCAATGATATTGTACCGATATACAGAAGACAGTTTGAAAATAGCAATGGTTATGCCTGATACAGATAGAAAGTTTATCACGCAGCCATGGGACACCGTAGACACAACAACCTTAATCAATCTTAAGTCTTTATAGGAAAAGGAGCTAGTCATGGCAAAAGATACCCAATTTGATGAAATGCTTGAATTAGCAAGAGCTTCAATAGCTAGACTAAGGATAGCTAATGAAGTAAGAAGAGACAGACAGGCGTCAGTAGATGCCCAAAAGAACTTAGGTAAAATTTTATTGGAGTTAACTAAAACAAGGCTGAAATTAACAAGGGCCATAGTTAAGGTAAAAAGGGGAATCAATGGTTAAAAATAAAGTAAGAAAGAATAGAGTATTTTTGGCAGCAACAATATTAATCCTATCGATACTATTATTTATATTTGGCTTATTGCTTAATGAATGCATGACATCAAAGACATATTATAAAGTCATATGGAAGATACCTTATAAGATATGTGTTATGGAGAAAAGATAATGCCAGATGAAAGACTCATAACAAAGACAGAATGTGAAAAGATCTTTACCTTTAATAGTGGAAAGTTAGAGTGGAAGAATAAAGGAAGATATAATATAGGTTTGGATGACATTGAAGTTTTTGCCATCAATGGTACTGAATATAGAAAACGGCATATACAGTCAGCGTTTCACCTTGACCGCTTCCCTGTATGGCCTGTAAGGAGAATATCATGAAAAAACATTTGACCGCAGAAAGATGTAGAAGGCTTTTTATGTATGATAAACATGAGATGGAACTTTATTGGAAGATGAATACAGCAAACAGAGACACATCAATCAACTTGATGAAGGTAGACAAGATTAAGGTATTAGGAAGGATGTATGACGTTCTAGATATAGTTAGATCGTACCATTATAATAACTTTCCAGTAATGACTTGCGGGTAAAGAGAGGTAACCTTATGGAAGGATTAACCAGTGAAAGGCTTAAGGAATTGTTGACATATAATAAATACACTAAATCTTTTACATGGAATGTAAGCCAAGGCAATAGGAGCGTAGGCAGCACCGCGGGGAACTATCGGCTAGATAGAGGATACCGAAGGATAGCGATTGACAAGAAGCTTTATTATGTCAAAGACTTAATCAAACTTTACCTTAGTTAAGGAGTCAAACATGCTTGCTAACCATGAAGACCTTTTAAGGGAAATGGTTGAGGAAAAAGAATACAGAAAGGCAAAGATAAAGATAGACCAAGAAGATATGATTAAGGTACTGATTTATGAAGGTTGCTTCACAGTAAATAATGGCCATTACTTTGCACATAGATCTGGTCTTGATATAGCCGTAGACGTGCAAATGCCTGGGGGATATACTGAGTATTCTAATTGTTTTAGCACATGGGAACAAGTAGGTATTGAACAAATAGATTATCTTTATAAAAAGGTTATAGGTGACTAATGGAAAATCTAATGAAAGGGATAGATCATCTAACAAGAAAAGAGTGTCTTAAATTATTCACTTATGAAAGAAAATTAAGGTGGTCTAATGGCCTAGACGTAGGAGACACACAGATATTTACTATTAATGGCGCCGACTACAATGTACGAGCTATTAAGCAGGCCTTTTATTATGACTCTTTTCCAGTATGGTCTAATGAAAGATATGAAAGAGGTACAGCTAAATCATATAGGTGCTCCGAATGTGGTAATATTGGGTATTTGGAAGACTATCGAAAAGTTACTGATATATTACCGAGGGCATGTTGCCTTAAACTTTTAGAGGAAATAGAAGATGGAAACAAATAGATACGATGAAGTTTTGAAACAATTAGACAAACCAGTTAAACAAATAATCAGTAATAGGTATAACGAAATATTAACTAAAATACCTAAGAGGATATAATAATAATAACAGTTCAGATGTCTTAAATTAAATTATATACGGTAACAAGGTTGCAATGGACACTAGACAAGAATTAAGAGATAAGGAAAAGAATAAACTTATAAAAAAAAGAAACATAGGGATTAAGCATAACTCGTATAACGAGTTTTACCTATGCACCAGTAGCGGTTTATCAAGATTTATAGACATTGAGCCTGAAAGTGATAGGGAAATAACGCTTGACTTCCATAAGGAATGGGATAGTGTACCTTTTGGCTTCATGGTGTATCTTAATAATGTAGAGGGTTGATATGGATAAATTAAAACTAAACGAGTTGCTAAGCCTTCCTGGTGGCGGAAAGGTTAGGAAAGTTTACGGTGGATTTGTTTATATTGAAGAAACAGGAGCTGTTTTCGTACCGCATAAGAAGACAAGGGCAAAGAAAGCGACACTCGAATATAGTAAAGAATTAAGGCAGGCCATGGAGCTTATTTGGAAGGCATACCCATCCGGCAAAAGAGTATCTAAACCTATGGTGTTAAAGTCTTTATCAGCTCTTAGTCTGAATAAAAAAATGTTAAATGAAATACTGACAGATATAGGAGAAAGGAAACAAGACAATAGCTGGCTTGATGATAATGGAAAATACATCCCAATGTTAACTACGTACATTAACAATAGAAGATGGGAAGATGCGGTGGGAGCTTTTAACTCTAAACCAGATAAATGGGATACTTAAAAGGAGCTAATATGAACGGAGAAATTGGAAGAGCTACTGTAAAAGGCACTGTATCTAAAGAGCTGATGTGTAAAGATAGCGTTATCATACCGCATAATATATGCACTGAAAAATATACATTCAGCGAAAGAGGTTTACATAGATATGTTGATGAAGACAGGTTCAATATTAGAACGGGCGAAATGTATAGTCCTATGACAGTTGATTTCGAGTATCAAGGTTTCACTGCCTGGCATAATGTACCTCTTGGGTTTATGGTTTGGTTGAATGAGATAGCTTAGGAGTAAGTAATGATGTTATATAGGACAGAATATATACTTAAGCATATTAAAGGGAAATGGTTTCATATAAACAGCACAACCATATGTTATGTTGAAGACCATCTATTGAGATTCAAAATTGAAGGAACTAAAGACGATGGGTCAAAGCATTTTATCAACTTGACGGAAAGCCCTTATTCAGTAACCGAAAAGATGGCTGATTTTTTATTACATGCGTTTTATAATGAGGTTAAGGAGTAAGCGATGGCAATCAAAGTCTATTCACATGACATAGAACAAGCTATATTGGGAGGCATATTGCTGGCTGGAGACAAAGCCCTTGTGAAAGTTAAAGAGATTATAGAGCCAGAAGACTTTTACGCACCTGAGCATATAGAAATCTACAAGGCAATCCTTGAAGTTGGTAACGATATACTATCTATTAAAGGGTTTCTGGAAAAGCATAATAAAACACAATTTATACCGGCAGAAATGATCTCTTTAATTGTCGAGAATGTAGCAACTTCAGCAGGTATTAAACAGCATGCTCAATCATTAAGAGATATGTCTGTAAGGCGCAAGGTTTCTGATCTAGGAATGGAGATCCAGGCATGGATTAGCCAGACCAATAAAGAAACACCAGACATACTTGCTTTAATTAAAAAACGGGTTCGACTTCTGGATGCCAGGAAGGATAGAGTTCTTGAATCTAATCTTACGATTGCACAAAACGTTTACTCAGAGATCCAAAGAAAGATGACAACCAAGAATCATACAGTTGGATGTTTGACCGGTATAGAAACTGTTGATGGTATGCTGTATGGGCTTGAGCCTAAGACTTTAATATTAATAGCAGCTAGGCCATCAATAGGAAAGACAGCCTTAGCCTTGAATATGATTGAGTATATCTCAAGGAATTATGACGGTAAATGTATATTCTTTTCTTTGGAGATGAGCGCTGAAGCTGTTATGATGCGGAGACTTGCTTGCGCTGGGTTGGTAGGTTTAACGAATCTAAAGAAAGCTAATCTAAATGACAGCGAGATGGATAAGTTAAACTACGCACTAAACATCGTAAGCGAATCGAACGCTGTGATTATAGATAAACCATTCTTTAAATCCCTTGAGAATATTGAATCTTTCATGGCATCATACACGATGAGTAATAAAGTATCAGCTATCTTTATAGACTACGTACAACTAATGCATGTTAAGGCAAAGACTGGTAATAGAAATCTTGAACTTGGAGTTATCAGTAGCGCCTTGAAGTCTATGGCTAAGGAATACAATGTCCCGGTTATAGCTCTTGCACAATTAAGTAGGAACAAGGATAATACGAAGCCAAAGCTAAGCAGCCTCAGAGATTCAGGAAGTCTGGAAGCTGATGCAGATGTATGTTTTATGTTGCACACTGAAGCTAGAGGTTCTATGGAACTTGAGATTGCATGCTTAAAGGCACGGGATGGTGAGCTATGGCATTCAACTTTGGCTTTTGAGGGTAGATACCAAAAGGTATACGATCAAGACCCTATCATTTACGGAGGATAATATGATAAAGAAAACAGATGTTAAGTATATTATTAGTCATAGAGAGGTTAAGGCATTAGTAATAAACTATTTAAAGGCTGGAGGTGTACACGTAACAAGAGATGACATTGATATAGATGAGAATGGATATATCGCAAACGTTAGCTCTTCTATTAAAACGGCATATTGCACTGAGAATAACCTTACAATGTAACATAAAACTAAAACTTTAGAGGATAACATGATAAAAACAGTAGGGACAACTATATGGATGGGCCGTGATGAGATAAAAGTTGCCATAAGTAGATATCTTTTAGATCGTAAAGATATACTAGTTAACGAGGATGACATAGTGATAAACGAAAGCGGTTGCACATTGACTATATCAGTGTCATCGGAGAACATCTAATGCCAGCTACAGAGTTCATATGCCCAGACGGAGGAAGAATACCTATTAAGCAATGCCTAAAGGATAGGGGATGTAGAGCAAGCCAACGATGTGCTAGCAGGTCTTACCTTAATATCGTAGCAGGGGTTAGAAAATATAGGGGTGTGTCCCCATCTATGGCAGCAAGTAGCGCTAGAGAGATCTATCTAAAAGCTACCACCAACTACGCTATTAATATTAATAGTAGTGTCTGGTCTACGTTCGGCACGATCCTTCATGCTGAGCTTGAGAAATACCCAATTGAAAAAGCGTTAACTGAAGTGAAACTTAAGAATGACTGGATAAGTGGTACAGTTGACCTGGTGGAACCAGACGAAACCAAGGAAGGGTATCATATTCTGATAGATCACAAATTTTTCGGATCCTTTCACGTGCAAAAGATCTTAGGTATCTCAGTTAATAAAGTAAGAATACCAGCACTAGATAGAAATGGTAACGAGGTTTACTATAAGAGTGGCACAAAAGCAGGCCAGCTTAAGACTAAATATTTTAACGAGAAAACTATTGATAGGGCATTAGCCAAGGAGGAGTTGCGCGGAGTAAGCTTACAGCAAAACTGTTATAGGATGTTATTAGAAGAAGCAGGCTATAAAATATCAAGGATGCAACTACAAGTTTTCGTTAGGGATGGAGGAACATTTTCGGCAAAGAATAATGGTATTGATAATAATATCATGATGATAGATATACCTAGAATAAAAAACGAGGAGGTGAAAACTTTTTACAAATACCTAGGAAGAGATGTTGACAAAGCTTTTGAGACAGGGTATAGTGACATGTGTACTTCTAGCCAGAGCTGGTCTGGGCGTAAGTGTTCAATATGCGAAGTTGAAGAAGCGTGTAAAATGATGGATAGGAAAGCAGGTAAATTGATAGCAAAATAAATTTTAATAGGAGAAAACTATGAGTTTGATTGCAAAGTCAGAAGCTGGGGAACGTAGTATCTTAGATGCAGCAGTGTATAGAGCGGTATGCGTCACCATCGTAGATCTAGGCACTCACCTTTCCGAAAAATACAATAAGGAGTCCCGTCACATTAGGATTATATGGGAATTACCAGACGAAACATACACCTATGAAGACGAAGAAACCGGTAAGGAAGTTACTAGGCCAGGGAGAATTTCTAAGAGGTATTACTCAATGTCTCTAGGTAAGAAGGCTAATCTAGCTAAAGACCTAGAAGGATGGAGGTCACGACCTTTTACCAAGGAAGAGAAAGACGGATTTGATTTGAAAAATATACTGGGTAAGAGTTGTATGTTAAATATTATCCATGATAATTTTGAAGGTGGTGATACATATGCTAAGATTGCAGGGATAACACCCCTCATGAAGGGCATGACAGCCGCTAAACCTAGCGAAGAGCCTAGGATTATCATGATAGATGACCCCGACCCCGAATGGCTAAACGAGTGGATGGTAAAAGATAGGGAAAATAGTATTGAAAGAATGGCCTCAACTTATGGTCATGATGACCCGCGAAAAGACAGGAAAGAAGAAACTCATATAGTACAAGAAGACGACCTACCATTCTAATGACTCATTGGCGGGTAACTCCGCCATAATAAGAGGTTTATATGTTTACTACAATTGCAAGAGACATTCCAGATAGTTTCAACCAGCTCTTAAGGGCCATAGCTACAGAGGGTAACATATATAAAATAGACAGGGGTTCCTTCGAAGGTTCTTGCCGTAAGCAGTTAGATATAGCGATGATTAAGATATGCTTTCCGTATGACAGCAACCATCATAACATGATTAATGCAATTCCTGAGGGGTGTACAGTTCCCAATCCTGTTGACTCTGATTTTCTGGAAGGTTATATTTACGACCTACTGTTTAACACCAAGAAAGAGGGAGAAGATTACAGCTACGGGCAACGCCTTGACAGTCAAATGGATACAGCCATAAAGATATTAAGGGAGAATCCATACACAAATCAAGTTGTTCTACAGGTAGCTCAACCATCTGATATAGAACTGGAGCACCCACCATGCTTAAGAGAGATGGAACTCAAGGTTATCAATGGTAAGTTGAACGGATATGTAACCTTTAGATCTAATGATATCTTCAATGCCTATCTAGCAAATATAGCATCATTGGCAGTTGTAAAAGATATTATAGCCTATGGAGCAGAAGTTGAAGATGGCTGTATATACTATACTAGTTCAGGTTGCCATATATATGACCATCAGGCAGATGCAGTTGAAAGGTTACTTCACTTACCAGCGGGATCTATATTCAGACAGGAGGTGTAAAATCAAAACATCATCATGTAAAGCAAAGGGACGTAAGCTCCAACAGTTAGTAGCCAAGAAGATCTCTGAACTAACAGGGATACCTCATGGTAAAGACTGTTTAATAGAGTCAAGAGAGATGTCACAATCCGGGGTAGATGTTAAACTAATAGGTGAAGCCAGGGATAAGTTCCCGTTCAGCATTGAATGTAAAAACTGTGAGAAATGGACTATGCCATCCTTCATAGATCAGGCCAAGAGCAACGTAATGCCTGACACAATGTGGTTACTTGTCATGGGAAAGAATAGGACTAAGCCTGTGGTATGTCTTGACTTGGATGACTTCTTCGAGATCATGAGCAATCAACACTAAATGCTATGAGGCTTAAAATTAGCTACGTGGAGACGATTTAGAGTGTTGTAAATAGCAAGGCAAGAGTTACTAGGAGAACATGTACTTACGTACTCTTATTTTTACTCAGCTTCATAGGAGAATAAAATGGATCTAGTAAAGGATATGATTAAAGGTGAGTTAGGAAGGTATCACGAATATGAGACAGATGAACTATCTTTGTTTATTATAGCCGTGGAAGCAGCAGTTAAGAATAAACTAACGGCTGAAATCAGCTTCGGTTCAATTGATGGGTATCTCTGTTTAGCATTTAAAAGAGGTGAAGTAGTAGATACATTGTCTATACCAATGACTACTTCGGATATAGATCAAATTAAATACAGTTAAGGTGTGCAATATGAAAAGCTTTAATGAGACAATCGAAGACATCTTACAGGAAGCAAGGGATACGATATCAGCTAAGGGTACAGAATATATGGTTGGGTTAGATCCTTTTCACGTATTCCATGAGGCTGGCAGGATTACAGGGAAGACACCACAACAGGCAGCGTGGGCTATAGCTATCAAGCATTTGGTAAGCGTGATTGATGTAATAAAATATGATAGAGGAAACGACCTAGATTTAATTAAAGAAAAGTTTGGAGACTTGCGTAACTACTTGATATTGATAGAGGCTTCATGGAGGATGGAGAAGGAGGATGGGTAAGAAAAAGTTAACACAGAAGAGGCTTAAGGAGCTGTTGAGGTATGACCCGGAGACTGGTGAGTTTTACCGATTAGTTACTTGTGGTGGAAGGGTTGAGGGATCTATTACTGGTGGACGGCACCATAGCGGTTATTGGCATATAAGAATCGACAGGAAGAAATACAACCGATCACGTCTAGCATTCTTATATATGAAAGGTTACACCCCAGAGTATGAGATTGACCATATCAACAGGGTAAAAGATGATGATCGATGGGTAAACCTTCGGCACGTGACACATAGATGTAACATGCAAAATAAAGAGATTAATATTAACAATACATCTGGTGTGATGGGAATTTATTGGCATAAGAATCGTAGAAAATGGCAAGTGAAATACTCAGATAAATACTTTGGTCTTTACCGAGATTTCTCTAGGGCATATTATGCAAACAAAACTATACGAGCAAAGTTTAGAACTTGCTTCGCATAAGAGGGTAACTAATGGAAATAATTTATAAACGGATAGATTACAGCGAGCTTAAAAGCATAAGGCTGCGGCCAATTTATGACGCACACGTGGGAAATGAATTATGTGATGAAGCAGCCCTAAAAGCTTACATCTCATGCCGTGATGATAACCTCTTCTATATAAATGGTGGGGATTTTTTGGATGCTATAACTGTCCGTGATCCAAGATACAGTAAGAGTATCGATAAAACAACGTCATCAGCTATTATTGATGAGCAGATAGAAATGGCATGTGACCTCTTAAGCCCTATCAAAGATAAGTTTATAGGCTTTGGAACTGGTAATCACGAAGCAACTATATTAAAGCACTCAGGCACTGATCCTACCAGGCGCATCTGTAAGGCACTAGACTTGACGTACGCTGGATACTCATGTTACTACAAGCTTGCACTGAGTAATAAGGGTAGCGGTGGTCGTACAGTCCGTATACGAGCACACCACGGAGCAGGTGGAGGTAGAACTGGTGGTGCAAGTTTAACTAGATATGAGAAAGACCTCAAGTCTTACGATGCGGACATATTTCTTTTTGGTCATTCACACGGAAAGGTCTTTAGAGCTTATCCGCAATTTAGTATTTCTGGGAAGCGTAACTTCATAGCAAAGGAAAGATATATTATAGAGTGTGGCACATTTCTTAAGACAATGCAAGAAGGCGTAACTAGTTATTCTGAATTAGCAAACTATCCGCCCACTACCCTTGGTGGTTTTGAGATTACGATAACACCACAGTCATCTGGTAGGTTTAAGATTAAAGTGATGGAGGTTTAGTGAAAAAGTATAATGAGATTATAAAATTCCTAAAGAAATCGAAGATTAAATCTAGTACTGATAGAACTTTCTTTGATGAAACAGTTAATAATATGTATATAGAGATGTGTAATACCGGAGAAGCTGCAACTAAGAAAGTCTTTCAAAGAGTGGTGCAGAGACAGAAACGGTTTGATACCTCGAACGGTATGGTAAAGAGCTTAGATAATCCATCGACTAAAGATATTTATGATGCACCAGATGCTCACTTGAAGACGCATCCACCTTGCTCAGAGGAACAGCTCATAGAAATTATAGACCATAACGACCACCTAGAGTTCATGAAAGACGTGAAGCCTTGTATCTATCCTATGACTATGGATGAGCATTTAGCATCTATCAGAAAAACAAAATTAGCTAGGCGAAAACGAAAGGCTGCCATTAAAAAGAAGAATGGCCGAATGTAATGAAAACTATTTCACTCAAGCTGGCTATAGGTTAACTGAGGAAACAGGACTAGAAAGTTCCGTTTAACTGAACATACTATATAGGGGTAAAAGAAATTCATTTTTCTTTATTCTTAGGTTTTTACAGCGCTTACTTTTCCCTGAGTTCTCTCAAATAAAAAAGCGATATATAAAAGTCTTCATCTAAGATGACACTTTTATAAAAGGATTTTAATATACTCTGCGTCATCCTTATATAACAGACAGGGTAAAGAAGGACACACCGAAAGGCTGTGCGTTTGGAATAGTAAAGCTTACATAGAACAAATCATACACCATGTCCATCTTTAATAGACGGATGTCAGTTGAGTGGAATTCAGCTTCACTCCCTGGATAAATAGTGGTTATATCGTGGTATTCAAGTGTTGAGTGAAGATGGCCTCAGCTACCTCCGGTTCTTTACCTTCCCGGAATTAATTAAGGTCATCGATAAAGACATGGTTGAACAATATTGCTGAGTACAGAGTGTAGGAGTGATAGCCTACGAGTTATTAGGACATTAACTCAATGTGTAAATGTATCCATGGCCATAGTGGTGCCTCTTCTTTCTAGGAAAGTTGCTATATTTCTTAGTCTGTCCTAAGGGGTACCACGTATAGTCTATATGACCGAGTTGCGTCCAAATTTTATATAAGGAGATATAATGGAATCCGTAACAACAGATTCTTTAAAAGATATTCCAGTATGTAGAAAGCTTGAGATGGAGAAGTTAACAAATTACTGTGTTAGGAATAAATTAGATAATATCTATTATAGAAAATCGTTTTGGTTGGTCTATGCTATAAATAATGGAGAAGTGTTCCATTACAATACTCACTACCAAAGGGTTGAGAAATGGTCTACTCAAGTTATGTTAAGTCAGCAGGTTTTTTGATATAGAGATAATCCTAAAGCAGGAAAATACAATGGAAAGAATAGTAATACACAAAGACATAGACCAAGATTCGCCAGACTGGATAGTCCAAACATCCAATTTAAACCCAGAGGATAATGTTATTATAGGTAGGTATGACGACTTGTACGATGCCTTAGATGCTAAGGCTTTCGCTGGTGGTGGAAGAGATTCAATATAATGAGGTGTAACATGAAAGACGATAAGATAGAAATAATATCGCGGGATGAATGTTTTAATAGTGATTATAGGGTTATGACCATAGACGAGGTTGTTAATACATTCTTTAAAGATATCTTTAATACTGGGGTTAACAATGAGGAGGAAGACTTTTGGAAAAAATTAGAGAAGACAACGAGCAAGTAGTAGTAGATATGGGTTACATGCTTTACGATCCTAGTAGCTTTCTTAAGAAGAGGTGCTACCTTATTAAGTGTAAACTATGTGGTCATGTTAAGATGACTACCAGGGAGAACTTTGAGGAACAAGAACTTGCAGACAGTGGGGATTAATGTGTTAACACAGGAAGATTTAAGGGAAATCCTAAGGTACGAACCTGATACTGGTGATTTTCATTGGAGAGTTAGAGGGTCTGGTAGGCGCATGAATAAACCTGCTGGAAGGATAGAAAAGGATAAGGGGTATCGACAAATCGGAATTAAATATAAACTTTACAAAGCGCATCGGCTAGCGTGGTTATACGTTCACGGATATTTTCCAGAAAATGACATCCACCATGTAAATCATATTTGAGATGATAATCGAATTTCAAATTTAATGGAAGTTTCAAGATATTGCAACTCGCAGGAAAGAAACGATAATGCTTCTGGAAAATCTGGTGTTTCTTTTTATAAAAGGTTCAATAAGTGGATGGTTAGACACACGTCTCAAGGTAGAAAACAAAAAAATTTAGGATACTTTAAAACATTTGAGGAAGCATGTGTGGTTAAGGATGATGCAATAGCTGCGGATAATAAACCAAAATGTATCCTAGAATAAGAGAATAATAAAATGTATCAAATAATATTTAAAGATAAATCAGTTTTTGAAGAGTTAGCCGATAGTGAGGAATAATATATGTATGAAATGATAACAGAGGATGACCATAAAGTGGTTTTAGATTTAGGGTTAGTACATGGTAATGATAGCCCTGAAAAAGATCACTACTACCTGGTTGAATGCAAGGTATGTAGCGAATCTAGAATGGTATCCAAAGAGAACTTTGAGGAACAAGAGTTAGCCGATAGTGAGGAATAATAATGTTTAATATTTTTAAATTCTTTAAGAAAGAAAAACTTTCAGATGTAGCTATGGAAACCGATAGGAGATCTAAGGAAATAATACAAAAAGCAGTGATGTCATTTTATTCAGATGCAATGATGGAATCGGACAAGGAAAATGGTGAAAAGGAGTAGCTGCTAATGTTTAAAATTAGCTTTAAAGATAAAAAAGTCTTAAAGGGGTTCGCTGAAACTCAGGTACACCCAAAACTCATAGAAATACTGCAATTTATGTTAGACTCTGGTGTAGAGCTGATCATAACTGAATCCTCAAGGAAGAAGATGCACTCTCACGACCTGCATGATGTGGTACCTTTGCGTGCGGTCGACGTAAGAAGTTGGATATTCGATAGCCCAGAGAGTGTGGTTGCTCTTATTAACGAAGCTTATACCTACGATCCAAGAAGGAAATATATACAGGTCTGCATTTACCATGATGTTGGTTTAGGTAAACATTTCCATATACAGGTACACCCAGATACTATCCGTAAACAAAAACATAGAGCTAAGGTTTATGCTTTTAAAAAGGAAGACAAATGAAATTAACAGGTAACGCAGAGAAACTGCTCCAGTCAAGGTATTACCAGGAAGGTGAGGATTTCGATGGTCTTGTCGATAGGCTTATCTCTATAGTGGACGATGAATTTAAGGATGAGACTAGACAAGCCATTGCTAACCTTGATTTTCTACCATCATCTCCGGTCTTAATGAACGTAGGTACTGATACGCCGTATCTCGCGGCATGTCATGTCTTACCTATAAAAGATGACTTAGCAAATATATTCGAAACAGTAAAGCAGTGTGCTATAGTATTTAAATATGGTGGTGGAATAGGTATAGACTTCTCACCATTAAGAGGAAAAGAGTCAAAGGTACTTGGGACTAATGGAGTAGCGTCTGGGCCAGTATCCTTCATGCATGTATTTGATGAGGCATCTAACCAGATCAAGGCAGGTGGTAGAAGACGTGCAGCTAGTATGGGTATCCTTAATGCTGGACACCCAGACATCAAAGATTTTATCCATTGTAAATCTGACGGTAAAAAACTTCAAAACTTTAATATATCCGTTTCAATTACTAATGATTTCATGGAAGCTGCTGCTCTACCATTTACACGAGAGAGTGAGTTGTTTGATGAGATAGCTACACAGGCGCATAAGACGGGTGACCCTGGTATAATCTTCATAGATACTATTAATGAAGGCAGAGAGAATGAAGGGTTAAAGTTATTTACAGCAACTAATGCATGTGGGGAACAACCATTATTGCCATATGAGTCATGTGTATTGGGTTCTATTAACCTTGCCCACTGTGTTGCTAACGGTAAGGTTGACAAGGCTAAACTTATAAACTTAATTTTTGTAGGAGTTAACTATCTCAAAGAAGTACTAAACCATACAGACTTCCCTTTACCTGAAATAGAAAAAGCTACACGCAAGAGTAATAGAATTGGGTTAGGTATTATGGGGTTCGCAGATATGTTGATTCAAATGAAAGTCCCTTACGACTCAGATGAGGCTGTTACTATTGCAAAGGAAGTTGCCAGAATGTTAAAGCTAAACGCTGATTACCCTTTACCTGGGAGGCATGAAGCTAAGACCACTATAGCCCCAACGGGATCTATAAGTATGATAGCTGATTGCTCGAGTGGTATTGAACCTATATTTGCAGTTAACTATACTAAGAAGACTGCTGATGGTAAGGATGTTTATACTTATCAGAATAAATATTACGACCCAGATATACCTTCAGATGTATTTAAAACAGCTCACGAGATCCCATGGGAAAGACATATAAAAATACAGGCAGCATTCCAAAAGTATATAGATAGCTCAATATCTAAGACAATTAACATGCCCAATAGCGCTGCTGTAGACGATGTAAAAGCTGCATACAGAAAAGCCTGGGAGTTAGGCTGCAAAGGTATTACAATATATAGGGATGGCTGCAGGGATGTACAGGCATTAGATGTGGTAAAGCCAGAACCGAGCGTAAATATAAGAACGGGCGACAGACCAGATTGGTTGGAAGGTAAGACTTATAAGATTAAATTAAATCAGGGAACTCTATACGTAACAGTAACTGAATATGATAACTCACTATACGATGTCTTTGTGACTGTTGGTAAGTCTGGTGATAGTATTAGAGCATTCTCTGAAACCACGGGTAGGTTGATTAGCTTATGTTTAAAGAGTGGTGTTCCCGTTGAAAGGATCATCAATCAACTAAGTGGTATAGCTGGTGGTGACCCAACCCTAACACCAAACGGATTAATTAAATCAATACCTGATGCTATAGGGAATATATTAGCTAAGCATGCTACGATTAAATCTGTTGGAGATTGCCCAGAATGTGGCGGAACACTAGACCATTCAGAGGGCTGTAAGCATTGTATCGCTTGTGGATTTTCCCTATGTGGATAGGAGGATGTAATGCCAGCAGCTAAGTTTGCATTAGCAACTAAACACTGCTCCACGTGTCAGCATTACACCTTCAAGGAAAGAGAGGAAGATGATGATGCACCAGGATGTGTGTACTGTTTACATCATCAACGCTGGCTGGATTACCATAAATTCAAACCTGATGCTAAATTATCATGTGACGAGTGGAGGATGAAGGAACACAGTAATGAAGGAGTACATTATGACCAATGAAGAATTAATAGCTAAGAGTATGGCTGTTATAGATTATGACGATTTCAACAGGGCAGTAGACAGGGCTGAAATGAGAGGTATTTTTTATTACGGTAAGATCTCACCTGAAGAGAAAGCTGAGAGGATAGCTACAGAAAGAGATGTCATCATGTTTATGCCATATTACCAGCATAAGCTTCTATCAGAGGTAACAACTTCAATGACTTACCTCTTAGATAACGGAGCAACACTGGAAGACCTTGATGACTGGACAGAGGATGCTATCTACAACGCTGTAGTATATAACAATAGATCTACACTGTGTAAAATTAAGGACTTTATTATCGATTTTCTATTTCCATTTAAGGAGTAATCATGAATACTGAATACAGTTACCTATATACTCCAGATGTATACGGCAATCAGCCATGTAATTACAATAAAGCAACTCAATCACAAATAACAGCCGTTATAGGTGAGGGAGGTTGTGGCCCTGGTAAGATAGGTAACTGGTTTGTACCAGATAGTTTTATTGGATTATGTATGATAGGATCATGTAGGAGGCATGACTGGATGTATGCCTTTGGTGTAACCGATGAAGATAAAGTACTTTCTGATACGGTATACTATAACAACATGTTAACGACTATTAAAGAAAACCCCTCTAAATTTCAATTGATCAACTGGATAAGAAAACAGATGGCCCATAAATTCTACCTAGCAGTGAAGTATGGTGGCAGGAGGTCTTTCTGGAAAGGAAAAGACAATGGCCCTTCGACCACTCAATCATGAGCAGCAAGCAATTGCCAGGCATATAGCTAAGACACCTAACTGGCTGACGCATAAAGAAGTTGGGAAACGTTTCAAGAAGCACCATAATACTATAGGTCACCTACGTAAACGGGAAGACTTCAATGAGTTGGTTGAGAAATACAGGGAAGAGTTTAACCCAAAGGTCGAGAAAGAGGAAGAAGAAAAGCCGCAACTTAAACCACTCGATGGAGCACAGAAGGCTATAGCTCGATACATGGTGACTACAACGGAGAACACATCTAACCGTCAACTTGGTATCAAGTTTAAAAGATCGAGGACATACATAGCTAATCTACTCAAGAGAGAAGACTTTCAAGAGTACAAGGCTACCCTAGATCAGATGGTAGACGCAAGTGTTATAGATATTAAGCAGGCTATAATTAACTCATGTGCTGAAGCTTTCGATCTACTACTCACCACTATGAGAACAACAGAGGATGAGAAGTCAAGTATTAAGATAGCTTTAGAAATATTAGATAGGGGTGGATACTCAAAGCAGAACAACGAAGAACCTAGGAAAGTTCTGCACTTACATGCTGTGGAACAAGTTAAAAAGATGTCTAACAATGAATTACTTGATAATGTCATGGGAATAATTAACGTAAGTGAAGCATAGGAGGTAGTATGGATATAAAATACTTAAAAGATCCTAGAGAAAACCTTCTGTGGCGCAGCGAGATGTTAACTAAGTCCCATGAAGATCCTATATATAAGGAATCATTAAAGAGGTTATTTCATGAAGACATCATCTTCGCTTTCAATGCATTCTTCTTTACGTATGATCCGAGACCTACTGCTCCCATGCCCCACCTTCCATTTGCAACATATCCCTTCCAGGATGATGCTATACTTAATCTAGTAAATAGTATAAGAAACGGTAAAGATGTTGTATGGGAAAAATCGAGAGATATGGGGGCCACTTGGATAATCTGCCTTACAATATTATGGTTCTGGTTAAGCCCAGAGCCAGGTAATGATTTCCTCCTAGGGTCAAGGAAAGAGGTCTTCGTTGACAGTAGGGGGGATATGTCTACTCTATTCCCTAAGCTTAGATATGTAATTGAAAAGCTACCTAAATGGCTTGTACCTGAAGGATACAATGTAAGATTACATGATAGTAAACTTAAATTAATTAATCCTAAAACTGGGTCAGTCTTATCAGGTGAATCTAATAATGCGCAATTCTCAACAGGTGGTAGGTATAGAGGTGTATTCTATGATGAGTTTTCTAAATGGAAAGATACCGATATTGCAGCATGGACGTCAGGTGCTGGTGCTACATTATGTAGAATAGCAATAGGAACACCTTGTGGTGTAGATAATAAATATTACGATGTTGTAACTAATGGCAAGACAGATAGAACCACTTTGCTATGGGTCTTGCACCCTGTAAAATCTAAGGGTTTATATTGTGTTTGGCCTCCACCTAATGAAGCATCTAAGGGTGTACTAGGTGATAAGTGGAAACCAGAAGAAAAACTTAAGTCACCGTGGTATGAAAAAGAAGAGCTTAGATACAGTAAAGAAGAGATGGAGCAAGAGGTTAATATTGGCTACCTTGGTTCAGGGAGTTCAGTATTCGATGGTGTAGCTTTTGACTATATCATGACACTTAGACAGCTAGAGGATAAACCAGTAGCTTATTATATTTTATCATGTAGCGATTTCTCATACGAAGAGATTAGTGAACGACCAGAAAACGAAAATTTATTGGTAGTATATATGAAGCCAAACGTTGACCATGACTATGTTATATCCGCTGACATAGTCGAAGGCGTTGAAGGTGGTGACTTTGCTTGCGTAATAGTATATGATAGGCAACTCAAATCCGTTGCAGCAACTTACTATTCCAGGTTAGATGAAATACTAATGGCATCAATAATAAAGGTAATATACGATATCTATTCACACGGAGACGATGAAAGATATGAAGCTCCATGGGTAGCAATCGAAACTACAGGGCCTGGACTTTCAACGTTTGATAAGATAGTTGATTACGATATAGGCAATCTATTCATGGCTCCAAAGTATGATATAGTTAATGGTGGAGTTACCTACAAGAAAGGATGGAGAACCAATACCTCATCAAAGAATGCGTTGATATCCGGTATTAAAGAATGGTTAATAGATCAAGCTGGTGCAATTAATAGTCAAAGGTTAGTAGGTGAACTCCTAACATTCGTAAGATCAACATCAGGTAACAGAGTTGGTGCGAAAAGAGGTTGTCATGATGACATGGTAATAGCGTTTGGCATAGCTATACAGGTCGATATGATTGCTCCATCTGAAAGGATAGAGATCTTAGCCGAAGGAAGGTCTTGGCATCAACAACATATCCCTACAGGAGATGATAATGAAAGAACAGAAACAAAAACAGTTACAGAAAAATGTACAGAGCAAGCCAGAACACAAAGCATCTTCAATGATTACAGCAACGAAGAGTACTGATCACATGAAGATGGCATTTGATCTATTAAATAAACAGACAGACCTCTTAGCTAAGCAGACAGGTAAAATCCTGGAAGTTCTTTCAAGTTTAACATCACCTAACTATGAGGAATACTCTCAATCAGATGTTGCTATTCCGTGGGAGGATGATGAGCTATCAGGTGAAGTTATTTCCTTTGATGATGATGATGAGGTTAATAATGATAAGTAGCTATGATGAGTATATGCGAAGCCAAGGTAATCATGGGTTAGCCCCAATGAATACACCTTCAAGTAAACAAGATTATGCGCAATTCGTAGAGACATATAAAGAACCAATAGTCCAACCGTTACCAGCTTACGACCAGCCAAGGCAAGTTGCTCAGGGCTGGAGGAAGAGGGCTTCGTCTAGCGAAGGTTACGGTGAATATGAAAACGATTATCAAGACAGTCTTAACGAGCTTGAGGATTATGGCGTAGATGGAGAAAAAAGAAAAGAGATTAGGAAGGCATCTTCTCCAGTGGAGAAACCACCACAACAACAGGAGCAAGTTGATCCTCAAGCAGAAGACCAGGTAAACTATAGGGCATATCTTAGAGAATATAATATGCATAGGGGTTTTTAATGGGCTTATTAGGTAAAACCGTTCGTGAAGTTATCGAATCTCCATTGACTAAAAAGAAAGCATTACAGCAATTAAGGGATTCAGGTGAAATAATTACTAAAGCATTTAATAAAACAGCAGTAAAACATCAGGCCGATTCAGCCAAGATCAAAGAATTAGCTAAACAGTTTGGTAGTTTTAAAAGGTCTTACAAGAATGTGAGATCACAGCTTGAGGTTATGCCAGAGAAGTTAATTGGAAATGTTAAGTCAGTTAGTATGGGTATCAAGTCTAAGAAGATAAAGGGAGCTAGGGGTTCGTTCAGCGCAGATACAGGTAAGGTTGAATTCTATATAGGAGCCAGGAAGGATAGCGTATGGCATGAGATAGGTGTTCACGGTACGCAACTTAAGAATAAAGACATGCCAGGATACGCAGAGATGTGGACGAAACATAAGGAGATGGTTAAAGATAAGACAGCCCACTCCAAGTCAGGCTATAAGGCTGATCCATTAGAGCTACAGGCTAGAGCAGTAGAGAAGAAGATCGTAGATGCAATTAATTTTGGTTTAACAGGTAAGGCGCTGGAGCGTTCATTCGATGATTTAATGAAGAGATCTCTAAGTGATCTAGGGGAGGGTTGGAACTAATGAAGAACGAATCAGTAGAAAGGATGAAGAAGAGCCTCAAGAAGAACGACAAAGATGAACTCTGGTTCACTGTTCTTGAGAACTTCAACGCAGGTGCATCTTCAAGATTACCATACGAACGTAAGTGGTTGATTAACCTTGCCTTTGTTGCTGGTAGGCAGTATAGTTTCTTTAATAGCTCTGCTAATCAACTCCAACAGGCAGCACTTAGAAAGGGTAGATTGAAGATTGTTGATAATAAATTGTTACCATATTACAGGAAGCAAGTATCGCGGTTAATTAGGAACACTCCAACGATGTCTGTTGTACCAAACTCAAACAGCCAGGATGATATTGAAGCAGCAAGAACAGCAGAGAAAGTTCTTAAGTCTTTCTGGGGGCAAGCTAGAATGAAGAAGAAGATGAGACAGTTAGCAGGTTTTATCTATACTTGTGGTAATGCTTTCCTGGATGATAGATGGGATCCAAAGAAAGGCTCTACAGATCTTGATGTTGAGACTGGTGAGATAAAGTATTCAGGCGATGTTGATTGTGGTGTATGGTCTCCGTTTGATATATATATTCCAGCGTATGGACTTGGAGATGATAGTCTACATGAACAACCGTGGATAATTAAAGCTAAGTTCAGGTCTCTTGATTATATTAGGAGTAGGTTTAAACGAGGAAAGGAGGTTGCGGCAGAAAGGAGAGAGGATAAGATAGTCAACGCTGAAATGTTGCTAGCTGGTGGTACCGGTAAGACTGGAAGTGATATAGACGGTGCTATGGTTATGGAGATGGATCTCAAGCCAAACCATGAACACACAAAAGGTTTACATATTATAGCAGCCAATGGAGTAATACTTCATAAGAGTGATTATCCTTTCAACCATTACCATATAGAACATTTTAAAGATCAAGAAATCCCAGGAGTCTTCTGGGGTATGGCAACCCTCGAAGCTGGTATTTGGTTACAGAAACTATGGAATAGACAAATCTCTGATATTGTTGAGTTTAATAGATCGATGGCTAGGGGTAAATACCTTGTTCCAAGGAAAAGTAAAATGGAAGTTGGCCCAGATGACAGTCATGGTCAAACGTTACTGTACACTCCAGTCATGGGACATAAGCCTGAACAGATGAGGTTATCATCGTTACCTAGAACATATGATCTAGCTCTACAACAAATAGCCCAGAGCTTAATGGGGTTGTTCGATCAACATGAAGTATCTCAAGGAACAAATAAATCTGACATTCGATCAGGAGACATGGTTCAATTATTACTAGAGCAGGACTCTTACGGTGTTATACCCACTCACGCTATCTTCGAAGAAGCTCTTGAAGAGGTAATGAAGAGAGTATTGAGGCGTATCCAGAAAGGGTACATCTTGGATAGAATGATTAAGATCGTAGGTAGGGATAATGATTATGAGGTAATGGCTTTTAAGGGTGCTGACCTTAGAGATAATACGGATGTTATAATAAGGAAAGGGAGTTCACTTCCTGACTCAAGGGCTGGTAGACAGGCTCAGATAATCCAAAGATACAGGGAAGAGCTATACGGAGAAAGGAGGGATCCTGAAGTTCGCAGGCATGTAATGAATATGTTAGATGATGCATCTGTTAAGGATATTTACTCGGAGGTAAAGCTAGATGAGCAAAATGCTAAACTTGAAAATAGGGCAATCGCTTCGCAACCTGGTGCAAAAGTCATTATTAATCTGTATGACAATCATGCTGTGCATATGCGAACTCATACACTATTTGAAAAATCTAGGGAAGTCCAAAGGGTCAAAGTAGAGAACCCAAGAGCTTTCAAGACCTTCTCGGCCGACATGGGCTACCATAAACAGATGCACCAGAAAATACTACAGGAAGAGATGGAACAACAAATGGCTCAACAACAAGCTATGGAGGGTAAGAGATAATATGGTTCTTGCTTCAACAGCATTTAGTAAAGAAGAAATAAATTGGATAGTCTTCAAGTACCTTTCAGTTATACCTGATGACAGGGTAACAAATGCAAATAAGGAATTAGCTATGCTGGCTTTATTGAGAGAACAAGGTCTCCCAGGAAAAGATATACCTGAATTTAAGTTCGATGAATACGGAAATGTCACAATAACATTAAGAGGATAATATGGATAAAAGCATTGAGACTTTATGGAACATGTTCGTTGAAGAGATGAGGAATGCTGAAGGTGTTTGGACTATGTATCAAAGGGAGATTCAAGCAAGGACTAATGAAGATATTGAATGTAATCATGAGACTGAGATGCAGAAAGTTGTAGCTCATACTCGTGGTTTAACTTTTAAACATATGTTGGAAAGCTTTACGTTAATGGCAATAGAAGCTGGTGGATCTGATGGTATGCTGGTTTTCGAGGGCGATAAAATAGAAGATGGAGATTAAGATGTCAGAAGAAAACAACAAAGAAGTAGCAGGTGTTGAGCTTACAGTTAATGGAGAAGCACAAACATTCTCCCAAGAAGAAGTTCAACAGTTAGTAGATCAAGGGAATAGTAAAGCAGCAGAAGCTGACAAGATAATGAATATGGTATCTAAGTATGATACTGATGTCGATACATTTCTAGCTAATGTAGATGGTTCATTCTCCGCGGTATCTAACTTAATCTCTGAGGGTATTATAGATGAGAAAGGTCAGATAATCAAGAGAGAGCCAGCAGTGCAACCACAAAGACAGCCTCTAACAAGCCTAGGTGAAACAAGACCTTCAACAGGTAATGTTCAACAGGGAAATCAAGAGTCAGTCGATGATGTGGTAGCGAGGGCCTTAGTAGGTATTAATTCCAAACTACAAGAGATTGATAAAACACAAACCGATATTATCAGAAACAATCTCCAGGGAGAGATCAAGGCTAAGTTTCCTAACTTAGATGATAATGATGTCTCTCAAGTATTTGGATCAGCCATGAGCGATAAGCGCAAATCGCTATGGGAACATGCCGAGGGCTTTAGTCAGGCAAAGGTTGGTAATGCGAATAAACAGGAACTTGCCTTTGCAAAGAAATATAATATAGATATTGAGAAGTTTAACGAAAACAAGATCTTTGGCGAGGATCCAAGTGGTGGTGCTACAGCGATCAGAGGGCAGAATAAAATGTCATTTAAACGTGGAGAAGGAAAAATGACACCTATGCAAGCTACACTTGAATTAATGAACAAAGTATCTTCAACTAGAAAGGAAAGCTAATAATGGCTGATGCAACATTAACAACTTATGACGAAGCTTTAAGGACTTACTATCTTGATGCCTTAAGAGAAGAGAATAATAACGAGAATATCCTGTCTGCATTCATCGAGAAGAACACGACTGCAGTCTCAGGTAACGAAGCTGTGTTTGATGTACACTACGGAAGGTCTACTGGATCAGGTTCCAGGAATGAAGGCGATGCGTTGCCTACTGCGAACTATCAGAAATATAAAACCGTGTCCATCCCGATGAGACAACATTATGGCCAGATCAAATTGTCCGGTATAGGTGTAGCAGCAACTAGAGATGCTAAAGGTTCTGCTGTTAGAATGCTGGATTCTGAAGTCAAGGGTATCTCTAACGATATTAAGAAAGAAACTAACCGTATGATGTGGGGTGCTGGTTATGGTACGCTAGCCAGATGGAGGTCTACTGTAGGTGATACATCCTATACACTTCAAAAGAAATATCGCGGTAATGCTACTGGTGGTGATGGCTTTGGTTCTACCTTTGGTGGTAAATATATGGAAGAACGAGGCGATGCTGTTCCAGTTGTTGGTGCTACCTTTGGTGGTGCTGCTACTTATACTGTAGGCACGACTGATATGGATGTATCAGCTATCAGTGAAGCTGCTGATGGAACTTATGATACTATTACTTGTACCAATCCTGCTGTAGTTGAAGTTGCTGGTACTTTCTATATCCGACCTGCAAGTCTAGGCGCTCAGAGTACTGGTGCGAATCGTAAAGAAATGATGGGTCTCAGAGGTCTTGTAACCGACACCAATATCGATGACATCGTACTTACTGATGGTACTGATGCTGGTGGTGATTCTACTGATTCCCTCCAGGGTCTTGATGTAGATACTTACTCTTGGTGGAAATCAATTGTAGATGCTCACAGCTCAGGCCGTTACGCTGGACAGAGAGCTTTGACTGAGAACATGATGCAGAAAATGTTTGATAAGGTTGAAGATGCTGCTGGTAAAGGTGTTGGCCCTGACATGATTATAACGACTAAAGCACTTAAACGTGAACTGATTGAGATTAGACGTGCTGATAGGCGCTTCTTTGCTCATATGGATCTTAAGTGTGGTCACTCTGGTATCGACTTCAATGGCGTACCTTTAGTGACTGATCCTGATGCGATTGACGGTGAGATATATTTCCTTACTTTAAGCGACTTTGCGATATTCTTTATGTCAGATTACGATTGGATGTCAGAGAATGGTTCTATCTTACGACCAGTATCTGGATATGATCAGTATGAAGCAACCCTGTTCCGTTATGCTGAGATGGGTTGTTACAACCGGAGTCACCAGGGTGTTATTTGTGACCTTAGTTACTCTAACTAAAACCCAGTATCCTTTTGAGGTAGGTGGGATAGTAACCTTTTAGGTTACATCCCTATAGCGACTTTTCAGTCGCAGGATGTTTTCTACCTCATTAGGGGTAAACTATTCACAAATATAAAGGAATATAAAATGATAAAAGCAAGAAACTTAGATCCAAGTATTAGACGAATCATTGAGGGCATGGGCGTTGCTGGTGTTTCAGATATACATTACGTTGCAACGGTTGCTGGCAATACTCATGAGTTCCTTGATGGTAAAGTCGAATCAGACAAACTACATCCTACTATCGGTGATGCTTATGTTAATGTAGAAAGTGGTCGTAACGATACTATCTTATTATCTCCTGATAGTCATTCACAAGCCGCTGCTTTAACCTTTGATAAGAACATGACCCACCTCGTTGGTATGTATCCAGATGCAGCTATGAACCACAGAGCACGTATTGGGCATAGTGATGACTTCGATGCTCTAATTACTGTAAGTGGTTATGGCAATCTATTCTCCAATATCTATACGATGCATGGCAGGGGCAGTGCAACTAACCTCCATAATCTAGAAGTTACTGGTGATAGGAATACATTCAAGAAATGTCATTTCGGTGGGCCGATGAATGCTACCGAATCTGGAACTGCTGGTTATTCTACTATCGAGCTAACTGGTGCTAAGGAAACTTTATTCGAGGATTGTACGTTAGGAATTGAAACGATAGCCAGATCAGCGGCTAACTCTGTAATCAGGGTTGGTACTGATTCAAGCAGGAATATCTTCAAGGGCTGTAAAATCCTTTCCATGTCAAGCGCAACCACACCTTACTATGTGGAGATTGGTTCATCAGTTACCTACGGATGGACGATGTTTGAAGATTGTATCTTTATCAATAACTCTTCTTCGTGGACATCAAATCTGGCACTCGGTGTTAAGTTTGGGCCAGCTACAACTGCTCATAGAGTCTTCTTTAAAAATTGTCAGATGTATAATATAACAGATGTAACCGACAATACAAAAGAGGCCGGTGTTTTATTGAACACTGTATGGTCAGCAGCCGATGCAGCGCATATCGGATTACCAATATCTCCAGATCACACTGCTTAATTAACCTTTTTAGCTGTGTAGACCAGTTCTACATAGCTAAATCAGACCAAATCCCACTAGGCTTAATATTAGCTACGTGGGTAGACTTTAGTGTATCGAGAATAGCAAGGCAAGCTTTACAGGGAGAACGTGGATTGACGATACCTTATCTTAATCCGTTTTTGAGTGAGTTTATTTTAAAAATAAAGAATGGGGCAGTTTGATGGATAATAGAAGATTTAACAGTTTCAGGACAACGAACGATGGCGTAATGATCGCAGACGTTGGATTTAAGAAACAGTTACAAGCATTAGATAAAGAACTCGATGTAGTGTGGGACAATGTTGCCAACAAGTGGGAGATATGGAAATTTAACGGACAAGGTGACAGAGTTAAGAAAAGGTTAGATTCAAGAGCAAGACACGTAATGACAGTTCAGACTCAAGACAGAACCTTCAGGGAAGTTGGAGCTGATGTACTATTAAATCTACAAAAGAATGACACCAGTAAATATTCCCTGAAAGAGATCATGGGATACTTCGATAAAATGGATGAGAACCTACAGAGAGCTAATCGGAAAAGGTTGGACGATAAACTATCTGATTGTTCAAGTGAACTGGGTTGGTATACGAGAGGACAGAGGTTTCAGGTACCTAAGCGATTTATGAATGGGACAGTTCTCAAAACTAAGATGTCTAACAGCAAGAAACTGGAAAGGGTAATATCTAATGGATATTAAAGGGGACAAGGTCGAGAGCTACAAGCTCACTAAGGATCAAGTGAAATGGTCTAAAAAATATAAGAAATTAAAGTTAATAGAGGGGATGATAAAAAAACAGACCATGATACAAAAGCAGAAGTTTAACACGCTGCAAGAAATGTACAGCCGATTGACTCAGGAGTTTCAGGGTCTAGCACAACAGATGCCACTAGAGCAGACACATGAGATGGATAACATGGACTTTCCGCAAGAGCAACAGGAGCAACCTCCTCAGCAACAGCAGCCCCAAGATCCTCAACAGCCACCACAGCAGCCACCAGAAGAACAACGGAGATAAATATGAATCTAAAACATGAATGGTCTAAAGGATCTTTTATGGTAAATATGAGATGGAACTATGCTGGAAAACAAACAATAAACTATGACCCTAGCATTGAGTTGTTTACATTTACGGTTGGTGAAGAGGTCTACACCGCGACTCGCTTAGCATGGTTCCAGAGCTATGAACATCTCACAGATTGTCGTGGAAACTTTTGTTTTGAATAGGGGTAAAAATGAATTGCCACCAAATGCTCGAAATGGTTAGAGAGAATATAGGTGAGGAAACCGCCTCACATTGGACTGACCTCAACTTATTGAGGAGGCTTAACGTTAGTCAGCGAAAGGTAGCACAAATGCTTTCCATGGCTGGGGGCGGATGGTTGATTGAAAGCGTTGATGTAACACCTGTAGCCAGCTTAATATCTTACCCAGCTAATTGCTCTAAAATTTCTTATATAGAAGTAAAAGCCACTGAGCAGGTTATACACTTCCTTCCATCTATTAAGGGTAGGTCAGTTAATAGGGATTACAGTAGAACCGGCCTCGAGGTTTATCCTATAATGGACGGCCTCATGATTAACGAAAATGATTATACTGAAGAGGTAACTGTCTGGTATCAGAGGAGAATCCCAGATCTACACACTTGTGGGGTATCTGATTACGCCGATGCTGGTGGAGCTACCTCTCTAACATTAACCTCGGCGCTCAACCCTATTAGGGAAGCTGACTATTACAACGATGCGGAGATAGAGATAGTAAGCGGAACCGGATCAACGCTCAGAACTTCTATTACAGATTATACAGCAGCCGGAGTCTGCACTATTGCAACAGGTACTTTCTCAACAGATACAGTATATGGAACAATATCAATGATACCTGAAGAGATGCATTCATATATAGTATGGGATGCTACAGTTAGTGCTTTAATGAGACCTGGTGCAACGATGGATGAAAAAGTTATAAGTTATTATATGCAAGAAGCTAGGGATGCCAAGCAAATAGTGGAAGAATGGATTGAAAGCCGAAATGTCGGAGCTGATGGTGTCATGTTTGGAGACTTAATATTATGATGAAATTATTCAAAGAACCATTTAACGGAAAGTACGATGGTGTAACACCGGCTACTTTACTACCTGCTGGTAGTGTCGCCGATGGATTAAACATGAGGAAGGTGGGTAAACTAGGTGGGTGGAAAGCACGTAAAGGATGTACTCTACATAATACTACGACTCTTGGTGCTAATAGTATTTTATCTATCCATCAGTACACTCATCCAATGAATGCTGATTACCACTTCATGGCACAATATAATGGAAACCTATACGATGCAACCAACGATCCACCTGCTTCTGGCACAACTTTCGGTAGCAGTATTAGTTCAGACCTAAGTACCACGCAGCCAGGGTTCTCCTGTATGGTTAACGACCAGTTCTTCTATGCTGATGGTTCAGCGCCGTTAACCTGGGGTGGAGATAATCCATACTGTGTTGGTTTTAAAATATTCAGAGATGGTACAAAGGTAGATATAAACTCTTTCACTAATGAAGTAACAGATGGAAAAACAACAACATACGCAACTTTTAGGAATGATGCAGATGATGATCTTTATATATGTAGCCCTGAAAGGATGAATAAGATAAGTATAGAAGTAGGTTCAACGGTTAACTCAGAAACAGCAACCATAACGTTGTATGCTATGAGGTCTGGTTCATGGACTGATACATCAGAGACAGACGGTACAGCATCTGGTGGAGCCACACTAGCTCAGGACGGTGATATAACGTGGGCCAGTAACACGGCAGATGAAATGTCTCTAATAGATAACCAGATGGGTTACTGGTATAAGATAGAGTTTAGCGCAGCTATTACAAGTGGAACCCAGGTTACATCATGCAAGGTTGAGTATGATATGTGTGAAGTAACTAATAAATGGAATGGTGTGTTTGAGTATCCAGCAGCAGTTAGGCAATACAATAATACATCTAAGGAATACGCTAACTTAACAGGTAAGATTACTAATGAATCTACAGGTACTTATGCTCAGATGGATGCAGTTGATACCGATGGATGGTTATATATCAAAACGATTGAACCTATAATTGCTGTAGGTTTTGCAGTTGTAGATGGGTATGAGAATACAGCGGCTGTAACTATAGATGCTATACAGACATGGGATGGCTCCTCGTGGACAAGTGTTGGTACGTTAACTGACGGTACATTAGATAATACATCGTCAACTAAGACATTAACCCAATCAGGTTTAATAGCCTTTGATAGAACCACTGTCACCCCTATAAGAAGGACAACACTTAACGATAACGTAGCTGGTTATTGGTATCGAGTTGGTACAGACGGTACACTAGACAACGATGCAGATGATATTAGGGTTTCTTCTATAGTTGTAGCCGCTAAGCCAGACGCCCTCGATGCAGTTGACGGTGTCATTGAATTTAAAGATAGGCTTTTCATGTGGGGTGAAGTTGAATATCCAAACAGATTAAGATATTCATGTGCTGATCGCCCTGATTGTTTCTCTGGTAGTGATAGTAGGCATACTAAACAGATTGGAGATATGAGCAAGATAGTTGCAGCAGCTCACTTCTACCATGAGCTAATGGTATTCAAAGCCAATGAGATATGGTTACTTGAAGGATATAGCCCAGCAACATTTGGGCCAGCTAAAGTATGTAAGACTATTGGATGTTGTTCACCTAAGACAGTACAGATAATCGAAACAGGCTACCCATCAATTAAAACAGATGAGCCAATGTCAATAGCTATCTGGATGGATACCGATGGTATATATGTATTCGATGGTAGAAAGCCAATGAAAGTATCTGGGCCAGTTAATCATTACTTTGATACAGAATACTCAACAGCTATTGAGGCAGCAAAGCTAGATAACTGTCAGAGTTTCGTAGATAGACTAAAAAATGAATACCATTTAATAGTTCCATATTCAGCCACACAGGCAGGGTTTGAAATAGTTTATAACTATATATCTGACGAGTTCTATCCTAGCTGGACAAGGCAAATTGACCTAGTAACTGGATTATCTATTAGAGGTACAGATAACAGGTATTACACATACGGTGGATCCAGAGGTGGTTTAGTTATGAGGCTAGAGGATGATACATCAGATAAGACCACAGCAAATGCAGACCAAGGAATAAATCACAGTATTAAAACAAGAGCTATAAGCGCTGAACAAGGTATAACAACCACTATGCGGTTCACCTTCAGGGGAGTCCATATAGAGGCTGTAGCTCGTACTTCTCCAACAACCAAGACAATCACATGTAACTTCTTCAAAGATCTAGCCACGTCAGGAACAGAGCTTGTTACACCGGATGTAATGGATCTGGCTAACGCTGGTTATGGCTTAGTATTGCCTAAGCTATCAGCTAGTGAAGAGAACTGTGGTGCATTTCAATTAGAGTTCTCAGTTACAGAAGACGATCTTGAGCTAGAGGTGCATTCATTCCTGTACGCAGTTGATGTCAGAGGGGAGATTGACTTTTAATGGCAGAGAAAAATAGGAAGAACTATCTAATGAGTGAAGATAGTATAATACAATACTATAAGAACCCAGAAAGATATCTATATCAATCACTTGAAATAGAATCACAGTTTGAAAGGCCATATGATTATGATTCATACAGAGCAAGACATTTAGCACTACCAAGACAGGAGTGGCCTAGCTATGATCCTGGAGCTGTAGGGAGTGTTAATGGAGGTCTTAGGCCAAGGATAGATGATCCATCTGGTGAGTGTAACAGGTGTGACATATATCTACCTTTTCCTCCCTACGAGGATGATTGTTCAGATGGTATGGACTGGTTAACATCTTCATTATGCACTTGGTATCCAATGTCTAGCCAGCATCCTGATGTTACAGTTGAGATTGTCGACTATCTCGGAGAATGGCTAACCATAGAGGATGACTGGTTTTTTGGGGATCTTGGTGGGCATCTAACTTTTGGGTTAAATTCAGGAGATCACCAAATAAATATAAGTATAATAGATAGTGCAGGTAATTTCTGCGACAGAACTAGTATACCGTTTAATTGTTCTTCGAGCCAATGTCCACCTGAAACTTCCATCTCATGGGATGATTCAGTTAGCTCGGAGACTATAGCCAGAGATGGCAGTTGTATTATAGCTATCCTGGATGGAGTTGGCCCGTACCACTGGACAGAAACAGGTACGGCCTTCTCTTTAACTAATGAATACACTGATGGGTTGGTTAATGAGTTAAATGCTGGATCTACGGCTTGTGGCTCTAGTACTATAACGGTAACCGATGCTTGCGGTGAGACTATTACTGGTTGGGTTAGGTGTACGACTGGTCAGTGGGTTTACCAAGGCGCACATAGTGGCGAGTGCATGTCTTCTGGGCCTGGTTATTTTGTAAACAATCTAGGCCCTCATTATGCTAGGTATTACTTTGATTACGGGAATAAGAGGCAAGAGCAATTAACTCAATGGGGGTGGTTAAGTTCAGCTCCATCAGGAGAAACAGCTTGCTCATATGAATCTTCCGGTTACTGGGGTGGCTTTGATACTGTCCAGGAGTATTGTGTTGATTTAGTCAATATTGTTGGTACTTGTATCATTGATGAAGATAATTGCGCAGACGGTGTAAATGCTTATTGGTTTGATAATTATAACACTTGGTGCTCATATAACGGAGTAGCAAAAGATGCTAGATGTATATGCGCCACTTCGTTATCCTATCATTTATGGACGTGTTAACTATGTATATACCAGAAGAATTTAAAGCAGATATAGAAGTGTTTGGGCAAGGGGTTTTACACGGAATGGTAGACCTCTTGAAGCTTATAAAGAAACATGAAATAGAAATCGATGACTTCATCGAATGGAGGGCTGAACAATACGCAGTCAATAGGAAGAGTATGGAGCTGAATGAATCCTTCAGGAAGAATGTACAATCCAAGTTAAAGACTTGCGATGAGTGCGGTTCTGCAATGGCTCCAATGGAAGTTAATAATACACCTGGCACAATGATAGGTGGTTCATATAAAAGTCAATGGTACTGTAGAGATTGTGGTCATGCAGTATTCTCAAAGAAGACACCACAAGCCTTAATGAAAGCTATAGGAATCAGTAAGAGGTTCTTGAAGGTAAACGCTAAACAACAATGGAGACTACGAAATGGCAAATGGAATAGGGTTGTTCCTTCCAAGCGAGGCAGCGTACAGTAGGCCTGGAACATATGAAGATGCACTCAGGGCTGAAGCACAGAAGCAAGCAGCATACTTAAGCTCAATGGATCAATACTATGCAGAGCTTGAGGAGTCAACTAGGCAATTCAACGAAACCATGGCTTGGTCTCAAGAAAGCTTTAAGTTGGCAGCAGATGCAAAGAGATGGGAGA